>OAVS01000018.1_pt1 | contig 176986 bp, 139 predicted proteins | sample 1550601 | NCBI WGS metagenome assembly OAVS01 (sample SAMEA2580093, study PRJEB22360) | human gut metagenome | biome: human gut; feature: human-associated habitat; material: faeces | place: Denmark | collected 2008/2010
CATTTCGGGCAGGTAACGGATAAGTAACAAAACTCACCGTCAAACCTGCCCGATTCTGCAATTTTATTGCTCGGAACAGATGCAGAACAGGGAATTAAATACCTGTAAACATGATATTTACTCTTTCCTGCATATTCCGTTACCTACAAATACCGAACCGTGCTGGGACCGGCGTGCAATATCGGACAGAATGTCATGGTCGCCGCGGACGTGATACTGGGCCGTCAGGTAAAGGTGCAGAACAACGTGTCGATCTATTCGGGCGTGATCTGCGAGGATTATGTTTTTCTGGGCCCTTCGTGCGTATTCACCAACGTCAAGAATCCCCGAAGCGAGATCTCGCGCAGGGAGCAGTATAAAACCACCCGCGTGCGCCGGGGCGCCACCGTCGGGGCCAATGCCACCGTCGTATGCGGGGTCGAGATCGGCCGGTACGCCTTCGTGGGCGCGGGGCGGTCGTTACGCATTCGGTCCCCGATCATGCCCTCGTTGAGGGGGTGCCCGCACGCGTGGTCGGATGGATGAGCCGCTTGGGGCACAGGCTGGAATTCGACGAAGCCGGCAGGGCCGTGTGCCCGGAGTCGGGACGCAGTTATCGCAAGGTCAATGAATGTGTCTATGAAGAAGATGATATATGATCGGCTGACCGGTCGGGAAACGTCGCTGGCCGTGATCGGGCTGGGATATGTAGGCGTGCCCGTAGCGCTGAGGTTTGCCCGGTGTTTCGATGTGGTGGGGTACGATATGGATGCCCGCCGTATCGAAAAACTGCGTGAAAAGTACGGCGCCGGCTGCGGGAGCATCCGTTTCACCTCTTTGGAAGAGGAGTTGTCGCGGGCCGCATTTTATATCGTCACGGTGCTCACCCCGGTCGATGAGCGCAAGAATCCCGATCTGACCTGTCTTGTCGAGGCCACGCGCACCGTAGCGCGCTATCTGAAGCGGGGCGATTATGTCGTGTATGAATCCACGGTCTACCCCGGATGCACCGAGGAGGTGTGCGTGCCGCTGCTCGAAAAAGGCTCCGGGCTGAAACTCGGTGCGGATTTCAAGGTGGGCTACTCGCCCGAACGCATCAATCCCAACGATTCGGAGCATACCTTCTCGAACACCGCCAAAATCGTGTCGGCGAACGACGGGCAGGCGCTGGACGAGGTCGCGCGCGTATACGCGGAGGTCGTGGCGGCCGATCTCTGCCGGGCGTCGGGCATCCGGGTGGCCGAAGCGGCCAAGATGACGGAGAACGTGCAGCGCAGTGTCAACATCGCCCTGATGAACGAATTGCAGCGGCTGTTCTCGCGCATGGGAATAGATATGGGCGAGGTCATCGATATGGCTTCGTCCAAATGGAATTTCGTAAAGTACAGACCGGGACTGGGCGGCGGACATTGCATTCCGGTCGATCCGCTCTATCTTGTATCGGCCGCTTCAAAGCTGGGGGTCGAGATGCCCGTCACGAGTTCGGGCTGCGCCGTGAACGACGGCATGGCGGCGTACGTGGTGCGGTCGCTGCTTGGGGCCATGGGAAGCGACGGCCGCGGCGCAAGGGCTTTGCTGATGGGCGTCACCTACAAGGAAAACATCGACGACATACGCAACTCCCGGATCGCCGAGATGGTCGGACTGCTGGAGCGTGAGGGGATGAGTGTGGATGTGACCGATCCCCATGCCGATCCCGATAAGGTTTATGCCATGTACGGAATTCGGCCGGTGCCGGCCCTCCGGCCGCCTTACGACCTGATTGTCGTGGCCGTGGCGCACGACGAGTACCGCGGACTCGACGACGCTTATTTCCGCTCCATCTCCCGCGGGGCGGCCCTGTTGGGCGACATTCGCGGACTCTATAAGGGCCGGATCAAATCGCTCGGATACTGGAGCCTGTAAAACGGGCCGCCGGGCCATACGGTACGAGGCATGAAACAGAACTCCACCCCTCTGATCGGAAATGCTGGCAGAAGCCGCACGCTGCAGGCCTTGTGGCTGGCGCTGGCCAATCTGTTGTCGCTGAGCGTGACGCTGGTCATGCAGGCGGTGCTCTGCCGTTACATGACCACGTCGGAGTACGGTACTTACAGTCAGGTGCTGTACGTCTATAACACCCTGCTGGTCGTCTTTTCGCTGGGACTTCCCAAAGCGTACTCCTATTACCTCGCCCGCGTGTCGCCGGAGGAGGGGAGGGATATCGTCCGCAAACTGAACGGGCTGTTTCTGCTTCTTGCGTCCGTTTTTTCGTGCATTTTGCTTTGGCAGGCCGCCGCCATAGCCGGAGTGCTCGGCAATCCGCTGCTGGCCGAGCCGTTGAGGCTGTTTGCCGCGGCGCCCATGCTGCTGATGCCGGTCTTGGGGGGGGAGAATATTCTGGTCGTCTACGGCAAGGCGCACCTCGTGGCCGGCTATGTGCTGATAAGCCGTGCCTTCATGATTGCATGCGTCGTGCTTCCGGTCGTGGTTTTCGATGCGGGGGTGTCGGGAGCGATCGCCGGTTTCGTCCTCGCGTCGCTGGTCACATGCGTTGCCGGGCAGAAGTTGTCGTCCGTGCCGTTCCGCAATGTATCTCCGGTGAAGAGCCGGCTGACGGTCCGGGAGCTGCTCCGGTTTTCGATGCCGGTGTTTGCTTCGAGTATGTACGGATTCGTGATCGGTTCGGCGAGCCAGTTCCTCGTAAGCCGCTATTTGGGCGTCGAGGATTTCGCCCTGTTCGCCAACGGATACCGCGAACTTCCGCTGGCCGGAATGATTATCGGTGCTGCGGCCGGTGTGCTGCTGCCGGAATTTTCGAGGATGTCGGTGGAAGGGGCCGACGGCGGGCAGTTTGTCCGGTTGTGGCAGGCGGCTGTCCTCAAGTCCTCGGCGATCATTTATCCGTTGTCCGTATTCTGCTGCGTTTTCGCTCCTGAGATCATCTGTCTGCTGTATGGGGAGGGGTATCGGGAAGCGGCCGGCCTGTTCCGGATCGTCACCCTCGTCAATCTGGCGCGTATCATGCCCTACGCCCCCGTCCTGTTTGCACTGGGGCGGGGAAAAGCCTTTGCCCGTGCGCACCTTGTCACCGCTCTGCTCATCGTCGGTCTCGAACTCTGGTGCGTCATGGTGTTTCCGTCCCTTTGGGCTATTGCGGCCATTGCCACGGGCTGTACGTTTTTCTGTCTGTTCCTGCTGATGACGACCACCGCCCGCGTGCTGGGCACTTCGCTTGCGGGGCTGATGCCGTGGAGGATGCTGACGATCGTGCTGCTCGTATCGGCCGCGGCCTGCACGGCGGCCAGGCTGGCTGTCTTGCTGACCGGGATGACGCATTATCTTGTCGTCGTTTCGGTGGGCTTCGCCGTCTATCTGTCGTTGTACCTGCCGTTTGCGCAGCGGGCCGGAATCCGCTATATGGAGTTGTTCGGACCGGTGCTCGCGAAATTGCGGCCGAACCGGACGTAAGGGCTTCGCGGCTTCCCGTTTTCGGCCGCCGTCTCGCGTTTTCGACTGCCGGAGCGGAGCGCCGGATTTCGGTTAGGGGCGGAGATTCCGATGCCGGGCCGGCCCGGCATCGGCGTCAGTGCTGTTTCAGGGCTTCCTGCCCTGCCAGATATTCGAGCAGCCGGCCGACCTGATTCTTCCGGCTGTACTGCCGTATCTTGTCCCAGTCGCGGGGCAGCACCTCCTTGTTCTTCCAGATGGAATAGCAGCGCAGGAGCATCCGCTTGACCTGCTCGTTGTCCGTTTCGTCCGCGGTGAAACCCGCGCGCGTCTCCTTCAGCAGGTCGGCGATGAGGTCGTCGGGATCGCAGATGGCGAGGATCGGTTTGTTGGTGGCGAGGTAGTCGAACAGCTTGCCCGTGTAGACGCCTTTCCGTCCTTTGGGATGCACGACGACCAGCGTGTCGGTCTCCAGCGATTTCCTGATGGCTTCGTCGTGATCGACCTGCCGGATCTGGAATACGTTCTGCCTGATGTTTTCGGGAACGGCCAGCGGCGAGGTGTTTCCTATGATGAGGATGCGGCTGTCGGAGGGAAGCGCTCCCTCGGCGACCAGTTCGGAGAAGGCTCCGAACCATTTGTCCGGAGTGATCGAATTGTAAAAATGGCCGATGAACGCCATGGTGTAGACGGGCTGAAAAGAGACGTCGTGCACCTCTTCGTAATCGTACCCGTTCGTTATCTCGATAACCTTGTCGATCCCTCCGCCGATTTGTTTGAAATCTTCGACAAGGGGTGCGGATACCGACAGGATCAGGTCCGCATCCTTGAGTATTCTGCGCTCGTAGAAGAGGAGCCGCCGGCTGTTTATCGGCAGGAGCCAAGGCCACTTCGACATCTCGTCGCGCATGTCGGCGATCCAGTAAAACGGCGTTTTTCTGTGCAGCCTGTATGCGATCCGGTGCGAAGAGAGATGACCGTATGAACTTAATACGACATCGAACCGCCGGCTTTTTGCGAGTTTTCGCGCCTTCTTGCTGGCTTTGAACTGCCATATCCGTTTGTAATCGAGGAACAGCCGGAACTGCAGGGCCGACAATATGCGTCTGAAAGCCCATTTCTTTCTGCGCTGCAGGAGGGATTCCTGTTTCGACGAGGTTATCACCGGGTCTTTTACATAGTGGACCTCGCAGCCGTTCCACATCACCGTTTCATCGCGGTCCCCTTCGGTTATGACGGTCACCGAATGTCCCGCCTCCCGGAAATACCGGGCGAAGGCGTTGAGCCTGAATGCGGCGATGCGGTTGTGGGGATAGAAGTGATTGCAAACGATCAGTATATTCATCTTCAATTAAAAACATATTCCGTCGGCGGGGCGGAAATTCATTTCTCTGCGGGGCCGGCGTTCTCTTGTTTTCCGGCGATCACGAATTCGATTTCGCGGAACAGGTATTCGTGCCGCGTGCCGTCGGCATGGCGCAGGATCAGTTCGCCGGAGGGAAGCACGCCTTCGATCGCGGCCTGAAACAGCGTGCCGTCGGGCAGCCGGTAGGGGTGCTGTTCGCCCAGCCGGTACATTCGTTCGCGGTAGGCGTGCTGGAGGGTCTCCTTTTCGCCCCGTTCGAGCTGGGCGTAACGCCGCAGGCAGCGGACCAGAAAGGTTTCGAGCAGCCGGCTGCGGTTGAACTTGCGGCCCCCGGCCTGCGCGAGGGAGACGGGGTTGGGCAGCGCGGGGTCGAACGCCGTCTGGTTGACGTTGATGCCGATGCCGGCGATCGTGCGGGAGAGGGAGGCTCCCGCATGGTTGTGTTCGATCAGGATGCCGACCAGTTTCCTGTCTCCGACGTAGATGTCGTTGGTCCACTTGATGCGGGTGTCGATGCCGTAGGCGGCGAAGGTGTCCGTGAGGGCCAGCGTCACGGCTTCGGAGAGCAGGAACTGCTCCCCGACGGGAAGGAACCGGGGTTCGAGCACCATCGAGAAGGTGAGGTTTTCACCTTCGGGGCTGGTCCACGTATGTCCCCGCTGGCCGCGTCCGGCGGTCTGCCGTTCGGCCCAGACGATGTCGCCGTGGCGGTATTTCGCGTCGCGGGCCTCGTCGTTGGTCGAGGTGGTTTCGTCGATACGGTAGATCATGAATTATTCATTTTGTCGTGGGTGGGATTTTCGGGAGGGCGACGCGATCAGACGGACACGCCGAAGTCGCGCAGGGCGTCGTTCAGCGAGGTCTTCTTGTCGGTCGATTCCTTGCGCTGGCCGATGATCAGGGCGCAGGTGATGCTGTATTCGCCTGCCGGGAACTGTTTGCGGTAACTGCCGGGAACGACCACCGAGCGCGGCGGAACGTAGCCTTTGTAGGTGACGGGCTCCGGTCCGGTGACGTCGATGATGTGGGTCGAACCCGTGATGACGGTGTTCGAGCCGAGCACCGCCTCGCGGCAGACGTGCGCGCCTTCGACCACGATCGAACGCGAACCGATGAAGCAGTTGTCCTCGATGATTACGGGTGCGGCCTGTACGGGTTCCAGCACTCCGCCGATGCCCACGCCGCCCGAAAGGTGGACGTGTCTGCCGATCTGCGCGCAGGAGCCGACCGTGGCCCACGTATCGACCATCGTGCCCGTGTCCACGTAGGCGCCGATATTGACGTACGAGGGCATGAGGATCGCTCCGGGAGCGATGTAGGCGCCGTAACGGGCCACGGCGTGGGGCACGGCGCGCACGCCCAGCTGTTCGTAGCCGTGCTTGAGCTCCATCTTGTCGTACCACTCCAGCTCGCCCGCTTCCATTTTGCGCATGGGCTGGATCGGGAAATAGAGGATGATGGCCTTCTTGACCCATTCGTTCACCTGCCACTGGCTTTTCTCCGGATCTACGGGCTGCGCCGTGCGCAGCTCCCCCTTGTCCACCAGTTCGACGGTTTGCCGCACGGCCTGCCGCACGGACTCCTCCTTGAGCAGCTCGCGGTTTTCCCAAGCCTGCCCGATTATCTCTTTCAGTTCGCTGTACATAATTTTCCGAGTGTTTTTGCAAGCCAAAGTTACGCAAAAACTTCGATCCGCAGGCCGAACTATCTTATTTTTTCCTAACTTTGCCCCGATATATACCCAAACCGTATAGTTATGATGAGATTACCGCGCATGGCGGCGGCCCTCGCGGGCGCCGCGGCGATACTGACAGGCTGCAACGATATGAAACAGATAAAACACATGCCCTATCCCCGGACGGAGCGCACCGACGTGACCGATAATTATTTCGGTACGGAGGTTCCCGATCCCTACCGCTGGCTCGAAGACGACAATTCCGAGGCGACGGCGGCGTGGGTGAAGGCCCAGAACGTTGTGACGCAGGATTACCTGTCGCAGATTCCGTTCCGCGGCGCGATCCGCGAACGGCTGACCGAATTGTGGAACTATCCCAAAGAGGGTATTCCGGCCAAACACGGCGACGCATGGTATTATTTCTACAACGACGGACTGCGGAACCAGTCGGTGCTCTACCGCACCGTGCAGCCGGGCGGGGAGGGCGAAGTGTTCATCGACCCCAATACGCTCTCGGAAGACGGTACGGTGGCCCTTTCGGGCGTGACCTTCTCCAAGGACGGCAAATACTGCGCCTACTCGGTCGCCGCATCGGGTTCGGACTGGGTCGAAATCCGTGTGATGAACACTGCCGACCGTACGCTGACTTCGGACCGGATCAACTGGGTGAAGTTTTCGGGAGCCGAGTGGGCGCCCGATTCCAAAGGATTCTATTACAGTGCGTACGACGCTCCTCAGAAGGGCGTTTTCTCGTCGCAGAACCAGTTTCAGAAGGTCTACTACCACCGTCTCGGTACGCCGCAGTCGGCCGACAGGCTGGTCTATGCCGACGCGGAGCATCCGTTGCGTTATTTCAGCCCGTGGCCCAGCAAGGACGGGCAGTGGCTCTTCATCGTGGCTTCGGAGGGTACGTCGGGTACGGAAGTGCTCTATAAAAAGGTCTCCGAACCGAAATTCCGCACCTTGCTGCCGGGCTTCGACGCCGACTATGCGCCCGTCGAGTGCCGGGACGGCCAGCTCTATTACGTGACCAACCGCGACGCGTCGAACTACGCGCTGATGAAGGTGGACCTGAACGACCCGTCGAAGGTTTCGACCGTGATTCCCGAAAGCGGCGGGAAACTGCTGGAGGGCGTCGGCTCGGCCGGAGGGTATCTTTTCGCCACCTACCTCGAACATGCGCAGAGCAAGGTCTGCCAGTACGGTTTCGACGGAAAACTAGTACGCGAGGTCGAACTTCCGGCCATCGGCACGGTGAGCGGTTTCGACGGCGAGAAGGACGATACGGAGCTTTACTATTCGCTGACCACTACATCGCGCCCGCCACGATCTACAAATACGACATCGCCGGCGGCGCATCGACGCTCTATAAAGCCCCCGCGGTGAATTTCGATCCCTCGCTGTTCACGACCGAACAGGTGTTCTACACCTCGAAGGACGGCACGAAGGTGCCGATGTTCATCACCCGCCGCAAGGATATGAAACTCGACGGCGGGAATCCCTGCTACCTCTATGCCTACGGCGGCTTCCAGATCAACCAGACGCCCGCGTTCAGGCCCTCGGCCATGATGTTCGTCGAGCAGGGCGGCATCTACTGCGTGGCCAATCTGCGCGGCGGTTCGGAGTACGGCGAAGCGTGGCACAAGGCGGGCATGCTCGAAAACAAGCAGAACGTTTTCGACGACTTCATCGCCGCGGCCGAGTACCTGATCGCCGAAAAATACACTTCGTCGGATAAACTCGCCATTGCGGGCGGTTCGAACGGCGGCCTGCTGGTCGGCGCCTGCGAGGTGCAGCGTCCCGACCTCTATGCCGTCTGCCTGCCCGCCGTGGGCGTGATGGACATGCTCCGCTACCACAAATTCACGATCGGCTGGGGCTGGGCCGTGGAGTACGGATCGAGCGAAAACGAGGAGCAGTTCGACTACATTTATAAATATTCGCCGCTGCACAACATCCGCGAGGGCGTGAAATACCCTGCGACGCTCGTGACGACGGCCGACCACGACGACCGCGTCGTGCCGGCGCACTCGTTCAAGTTCGCCGCCCAGATGCAGCACTGTCAGGCCGGCGATGCGCCGGTGCTGATCCGCATCGAGTCGAATGCGGGCCACGGGGCCGGCAAACCCACTTCGAAACGTATCGCCGAGGAGGCGGACACCTATTCGTTCCTGTTCCAGAATATCGGAGTGCCTTACAAAGAGGTGAAAAAACAGAAATGATCCGGGCGGAAGCCCTGTCGCGCCGCGGCAAACGCCTCCTGCGTGAGGCGTTGGGGTGCGGTCGTTCGACGCGGCGTTCCGCTGCGGGAGTCCGGCGGCCGGTCGCCTTCGGACGGTAAAGAAGGTAGGTTAGGTTAAAAAGAGAGATAACATGAAGGTTTACAAATTTGGCGGTGCGTCGGTGCGTAATGCCGACGGAGTGCGCAACCTGCGCAAGATTATCGACGACGAGCAGAATCTCTTCATCATCGTTTCGGCCATGGGCAAGACGACCAACGCGCTCGAAAAGGTGTTCGAAGGACTTCAGAAGGGCGACAAACAGCTCTCCATGGAGCACGTCGCCGCGCTGAGGGAGTACCATGCGGGCATCATCGACGATTTGTGGCGCGGCCATAAACAGCTCGAACGGGTCGATGCGCTCTTCGACGAGCTGGAGCGCGTGGCCGTGGAGACGGTTTACAACCCCTCCGACGCCGAATTGTGGTACGATACGATCGTGGCCTTCGGCGAGCTGGTCTCGACGACGATCATCTCGGAGTATCTCAACTATGCCGGAGTGTCGAACCGCTGGATCGACATGCGCCGCTGTTTCCTCACCGAGCAGCGTCACAAGGACGCCGGGGTCGATATCGAAGCTTCGGCGCCGCTGCTGAAGGGCGCGCTGGCCGAGTGCGTCGAGAATATCTTCGTCGGACAGGGCTTTATCGGCGGTGCGCCCGACGGTACGACCACCACGCTGGGGCGCGAAGGCTCGGACTACTCGGCGGCCGTGGTGGCCAATATCCTCGACGCCGAGTCGATGGCCGTATGGAAGGACGTGGACGGCGTGCTGAACGCCGATCCGAAGATTTTCCCCGACGCCGTGCAGATCGCCGAACTGAACTACCTCGATACGATCGAACTGGCCTACAGTGGCGCGCAGATCATCCACCCCAAGACGATCAAACCGCTGCAGAACAAGAATATTCCGCTTTACGTGCGGCCTTTCGGCGACAAGCGCAAACCCGGTACCGTGATTCGCGGCATGTCGGCGCCGGTCGAGGTGCCGATCCTGATTCTCAAGAAGGATCAGGTGCTGCTGACGATCCGTTCGCGCGACTTCTCGTTCGTGCTGGAGGAGAAGTTCGCCACGATCTTCTCGTTGCTGGAGCGTTTCCGCATCAAGACCAATCTGATCCACAACTCGGCCGTGAACCTGAGCCTGTGCGTCGATAACTCGTGGCACATCGACGAAGCGATCGAGGCGCTGCGCGAAGCGGGCTTCGACGTGATGAAGGCCGAGAATATGGAGTTGCTGACCGTGCGCGGCTATACCGACGAGTTGTGGCGCAAGTACGCCCGCGGCCCGCAGGTCTTCGTGCGGCAGGCCACGCAGTCCACCGTGCGCGTGGTTCGCAAGAAGTAGTGGCGGACGGCTGCTGTCCGGGGCGCTTCCGCCCCGTCGGCTCTCCGGCTTTCCGGTTCTCCGGTTCTCCGGCTCTCCGGAGCTTCGGGCGGAATCCGGCTGTGGAGTTTTCGCCCGCGGTCCCGAAATTACGATACGAGAGCGGCCTTCATTGCGAAGGCCGCTCTCGTATCGTTTGCTCTTACCTATCCCTGCCGCATGTTGCGCAGGATGGTCCATGTCGAGTCGTCGCGGATTTCGCCGCTGCGCTTCATGTTCCAGATCGTGCGGGCAATGTATTTCTCGATGTCGCGCTGGAGCCGCTTGTAAAGCGGACATTTGGTGTAGTTCTCGTTGTCGAGCAGCACGTCGCGGATCGACCGCAGCGAATTGGTGTAGTTCGACATCTCGTTCTTGAGTGCCACGCCCTGCTTTTTCGACGCGGTGATCTTGGCGATCGACATCTGCCGCAGTTTCTCGCATACGGAGTTGAGCAGGATCATCACCACGTTGTCCATCAGCGTGTGGCCGTGCATGAACAGGTAAGCGTTTTCGGGCGTCAGGCCCCGGCTCTTGAGCTGCTGTTCGAATTCGAGCATTGGGTCGATCATCTTCGGGTTGCGCCTGCGCAGCATCTCCTCGCGTTTGGCGACGTTTTTCTGCAGCCACGCCAGCGTTTTCTCGCCGTTGTTTTCGAGGTCGAGATAGCCGATGCGCACCGCCGACTTGAAGTCGATCAGCGGGAATACGTTCTCCGTGGCCAGCTGCGCCGAGTAGGCGTACCAGAGGAAAAGCGGGTAGATCGTGCAGGAGTATTCGTGCATGAAATGCACGAAATCGAAGATGCGCGTGTCGTTCTTGGTCGCCTTGACGCATACGTTGTGCAGCGAGGGGGCGTAGCAGAGGAAGTTCTCGGTGGCGTAGGCGTAGGTGTGGAACATGTAGCGGGCGGCGTTCACCTCGCGCGACTGCTCCGTGCGGTCGGCGAACAGGAAGTCGAAGTCCGAATCGACGCACAGGATCAGCTCCTCCGACGAGCGGGGGATCATCCCCATCAGCACCTTCTTCCCCTTGGGAAGGTCGGCGCGGTTGGGCACCGAGATTTCGAAGCGCAGGTAGGGGTTCTGGAAGTGGTCGAAGATGCCGCGCCAGAAGGCCACGTCTTCGTAGCCTTCTACGTAGACCTTCACCAGCCGCTGGTCGGGATTGGCCGGCAGCGGTTTGGGCAGCTCTTCGAGAGTCGCCGGGCGCGTGAAGGGATTGAATCTGCGCAGTTTGTCGCCGAACTTTTTAGCCATACGGAAACAAAGATAGTGATTTCGGCCGGAATTTCTTCCCAAGGCCGGGATTTTTTGCAGCGGCGGGGCGGCCGGTTCCGGTCCTCTGCGCCGGATCCCGTCTTTTGCGCTGGTTCCGGTCCTCTGTACTGTCGCGGTTCTTCTGTGTTGCCGTCGTTCTTCTGCGCTGCCGTCCTCTGCGCTGTCTCTTCTTTGCGCCGCTTCTTCTTTGCGTCGCTGTCGCTTTTTCTCCGGCTCCGCCTTCCCGCTTCCATCTACGTGTGGGCGTGCGCCGCCGTTTGAGGGCGGAATGCGCTCTTTTTCGCCGATCTCGGCCGTCGGGCGTGCACAACCGTAATATTTTATTATTTTTGCACAAAATAAGAGGTTCCGAAAGGACGTTTGATCTCTACTATTTCGAACAATATGGCGGACAACGATTGGAAAGCGAGGCTCGGAATGGTCTATTCGACCAATCCCGACTTCAACTATGAAACGACCGAAACACCGGAGGCGGAGACGCTTCCCCCGGCGCGGCAGGAGCTGCGCGTGTGGCTCGACCGCAAGCAGCGCGCGGGCAAGGTGGTGACGCTGGTCAAAGGCTTCGTGGGGCGGGATGCGGATTTGCAGGAACTGGCGCGTCTGCTGAAAACCAAATGCGGCGTCGGCGGCGCGGCCAAGGAGGGGGAGATCATCATTCAGGGCGACCATCGCGACCGTGTGGTCGAGATACTCACCAAGAGCGGCTACCGCTGCAAAAAAGCCGGTTCGTAGGTGAAGCGGCTGCTGCATATCCTCCTCTTGTTGTGCGCCCTCGGTTTCGCGCACGAGGCTTCGGCCCAGTACTATACGTGGGGGTCGGACCCCGCGGGGCTGAAATGGAGCACGATCCGTACGCCCGACGTGCGGATGATCTATCCCGATACGGTTTCGGCCGTGGCGCGGCGTACGCTGTTCTACATCCGTACCGTCCGGCCCGACATTGCGTTCGGATTCCGTCACGGTCCGATGCGTATTCCCTTCGTCATGCACCCCGAAAATTTCCAGTCGAACGGACTGGTGATGTACCTCCCGAAACGTGTGGAGTTCCTCACCTCGCCCGCGATCGACGGCTATTCGATGCCGTGGTACAAACAGCTCGTGGCCCACGAGTACCGCCATGCCGTGCAGTACAACAACCTTGACCGGGGCGTTATCCGCGCCCTGAGCTATATTCTGGGGCAGCAGGGTTCGACCATCGGCCTGCTCTGCATGCCGATCTGGGCCATGGAGGGCGACGCCGTGATGTCCGAAACGGCCATGTCGTCGTTCGGCCGGGGACTTCAGCCCTCGTTCTCGCTGGGTTACCGCGCCATGGGCCGCGTAGGCCGCGACCGGAAGGACACGCGCGACCGCCGCAACATCGACAAATGGTTCTGCGGCTCCTACCGCGACTACATTCCCGACCATTACGAGCTGGGCTATCAGATCTGTTCCTACGCCTACGATCGCTACGGCGAGGTGGTCTGGGACAAGGTGGCGCGCTACGGCTCGCGTAACCCCTATGTGCTGGCCACGACGCGCGTCGCGCTCGAAAAATATTACGACACCAATGTCAGCCGGCTTTTCCGCGAGACGTTCGACGTGCTGGAGCGGCACTGGGAGTCGCTGCCGCAGGTCGAAGACAGCGCCGAGCCGCTGACGCCGATGCCCGCCGGCAATTACACGACCTACCAGTGGCCCCTGCCGCTCGACGCCGCGTCGGCGCTGGCGCTCAAGACCGACTACGACCGGCCGTCGCGTTTCGTGCGGCTCGACACCCGCACGGGCGAAGAGGAGGTGATCTGCTATACGGGGGCGGTTTCGACGCGCCCCGCCATGGCCGGCGGCCGCGTGTGGTGGACCGAATATCGCCGTTCGAAACTCTTCGAACAGCGGGTCAATTCGCAGTTGTGCTACATGGACCTCGCCGACGGTACGCCCCGGATGGTCGTCGGACGCCGCAACGCGCTCTATCCCACGCCGTCGGAGGATGCCGTCGCGTGGGTCGAATACAATCCCGACGGCCGCTATACGGTCGTCGTGCAGGGAAAGGAGGGCGCGGAGAAACGCTTTGCGACGCCCGACCGGTCCGAGATTCACGGACTGGCGTGGGACGATGCCACGCGGGGCTATTACGTTATCGTCACCGACGATTCGGGCATGTGGTTCGGCCGCATCGACGGCGACGGCGTGCATCCCGTTACCGAAGGCGCCTACATTACGCTGAGCAACCTCCGCGCGGGCGGCGGCAGGCTCTATTTCGGCTCGATCGCTTCGGGCCGGGACGAAGCCCACTGTTTCGACCTGAAGACCCGCCGCGAATACCGCATCACGACGTCGGCTTACGGATCGTTCATGCCGGTGCCGTGGCGCGACGGCGAGGGGCGGGAACGGGTGCTGCTGACCGCCTACGACAGGCGCGGTTACCATGTGGCGGCGCAGGACGCCGATGCCGACGCGCTGATCCCGGTCGCGCCTTCGAAACTGCCGCTCAACGTCGTGAATCCCGACCGCAAGCGGTGGGACGTCGTGAACCTCGATACGGTGCGTTTCTCGGCAGTCGATTCGCTGCGTCAGGAGGGGGTGTACCGCGCGAAGCGATACCGCAAGGTGCCCAATCTGGTGAATGTCCATAGCTGGACCCCCGTGGCCTTCAATCCCTTCGAGGCCGTGGACGAACACAATATCAACCTCAATCTGGGCGTCACCCTGCTTTCGCAGAATCTGCTGTCGAATACCGAAGCCTTCGCTTCGTACGGCTGGAACCGCAACGAAGGGGCGATTTTCAATCTGGGCGTGCGCTATTTCGGGCTGGGCGTCCGTCTCGACCTCGACGCTTCGTACGGCGGCAATCAGGTTTTCTATTCGGTGGGACAGTACGACGAGCAGACGGGAAAATACGAGTACCAGCAGCGTCCCAGCCCCGACAAGTACTACTCCGTGGGACTCTCCGCCACGCTTCCGCTCTATTTCCAGCGGGGCTATCACACGCGCCAGCTCTCCGTCACCTCCGGCTGGAACTACTCCAACGGCATGGTAGCCAATCTGGGTAAAATCGAATGGAACGCCGGACAGATCTCCAATATCCAGCGCATCGGTTTCCGCAAGGGACTGCACAAGCTCTCGTTCGGACTGGGGTACTCGGATCAGGTGCGCATGGCGCACCGCGACTTCGCGCCGCGCTGGGGCTATATGCTGAGCACCGCCTATACCTTCAACCCGGCCAACACCCATTTCAGCGACCTGATTTCGTTTTACGGACAGGCATACCTGCCCGGATTCGCGGCCCACAACTCGCTGAAGGTCGCCGCTACTTACCAGACCTCGATCGGCGGTTACAAGTTCCCGTCGGGATACGCGCCGCTGAGCTATCGCTCGACGCGCCTTATTCCGCGCGGATATACCTCGTCGGATATTATTTCGAACAACTATACGGCCGTCTCGGCCGACTACCAGCTGCCGGTGTGGTATCCCGAAGGGGGCATCGGATCGGTGCTCTATTTCAAGCGCATCCGGCTCAACGTCGGCGGCGATTACGCCCAGTTCCGCGACGTGGGCCGCGGAGGGATGAAGTGGCGGCGTATCTGGTCCGTGGGCGGCGACATCGTATTCGATATCAATGCGTTCCGCCAGCCCGCATCGGCGACTTCGACCTTCAAGCTGTCGGTCTATCATCCCGCAAACGGCGGCGTGTGGTGGGCCGCCGCCGTGGGTCTTCCGTTCTGATTGCAATAAATTTCGTATCTTTAGCGCAAAATTAAGTCCTATGCCAAAGAAGAAAAAGACGGACGTGAGTCCGAAAACGATAAAATGGATCTGGTGTCTGGCCTTCGCGCCGTTCGCTCTGCTCTTCTTCATGCTGCTGCTGACCGCCTTCGGGCTGTTCGGCCGCATGCCTTCGTTCGAGGAGCTGGAGAATCCCCGCAGCAACCTTGCCACGGAGATCTATTCCGAGGACGGCAAGGTCATCGGCACCTTCTTCGTGCAGAACCGTTCCTACGTTCAGTACGCCGATCTTTTCCCGGACGATTCGACGCTCCATATCCGGCTCGGAGGACACGAGGTGCCGCCGATCGTCGCGGCGCTGATCGCCACCGAGGACGCCCGTTTCAGAACCCATTCGGGCATCGACATCCCCTCGCTGGCCCGTGTGGCAGTGAAGACCGTGCTGTTGCAGAACACCTCGCAGGGCGGCGGCTCGACCATCACGCAGCAGCTGGCCAAGAACCTCTTTCCGCGCGACACGGTGCGCAACCGCGGGCGGCTGGTCCGCAACGCCAAGCTCGTCACGTCGAAGCTCAAGGAGTGGATCACGGCCCTCAAGCTCGAATACAACTATACCAAGGAGGAGATCGCCGCCATGTACCTCAATACGGTGGAGTACGGCTCCAACGCCTACGGCATCAAGTCCGCGGCCCTTACCTTCTTCAACAAGGAGCCTCACGAGCTGAACGTGCAGGAGGCCGCCGTGCTGGTGGGCGTGGTGAATGCCCCGTCGCGTTATTCGCCGGTGCGGAATTACGACAACGCCCTCGCGCGCCGCAACCTCGTCATTTCGCGCATGGAGGACGCCGGGGCCATTACGCGCAAGCAGCGCGATTCGCTCAGCGCGCTTCCCATCGTCCTCAATTACCGTCCCGTGTCGCACAACGAAGGTACGGCGACCTACTTCCGCGAGATGCTGCGTCTTGTGATGAACGCCGAACGTCCCAAACGCAATCAGTTCTACAACGAGTGGGACTACGATCAGGCGGTGAAGGAGTACGAGGAGAATCCGCTCTACGGCTGGTGCCGCAAGAACCGCAAGGCCGACGGCACGCCCTACAACATCTACCGCGACGGCCTGAAGATCTATACCACGATCAATTCGACGATGCAGACCTATGCCGAGCAGGCCGTCCAGAAACAGATGGAATCGGTCATCCAGCCCCGCATGGACGCCCAGTACCGGCGCACCAAGACGCTCTTTATCGACGCCGACAAGGCGGAGCGCGAGCGCATCATGCGTCACGCCGTCCGCTATTCGGACCGCTACCGCGAGATGAGGAACGCCGGCGCGAGCGAGAAGGAGATCAACGCTTCGTTCGACAAACCCTGCTCGATGAAGGTCTTCACCTACAAGGGCGAACGCGATACGCTGATGACTCCGCGCGACTCGATCCTGCACCACAAGCGTATCATGCGGGCGTCGTTCGTGGCGCTCGATCCCCGTACGGGATATGTCAAGGCGTACGTCGGCGGACCCAATTTCCGCTACTTCAAATACGACATGGCCAAGCAGGGCAAACGTCAGATCGGTTCGACGATCAAACCCTTCGTCTACACCTTCGCCATCGACCATCTGGGGCTGACGCCCTGCACGATGGTGCCCAACCTGCCCGTTACGATCGAGACGGCCAACGGCACGGCGTGGTCGCCCAAGGAGGCGGGCAAGGTCGAGTACGACGGCGTGATGCACCCCCTGAGCTGGGGTCTTGCCCGCAGCCGCAACAACTATTCGGCGTGGATCATGAAGCAGGCCAAACAGCCTGCGGCGGTCGCCGACTTCATTCACAACATGGGTATCCGCAGCTATATCGACCCCGTGCCGGCGCTGGCGCTCGGCTCGTCGGAATCGAACGTTTTCGAGCTGGTGAGCGCCTTCTCGACCTTCGCTAACGAGGGCGTGCATAACGACGCCATTTTCGTGACGCGCATCGAGGACCGGCAGGGCAACGTGATCGCCAACTTCATACCCCAGTCGCAGGACGCCGTCAGCGAGCGCACGGCCTATACGATGCTGACGATGCTGCAGGGCGTGGTGACGTCGGGTACGGCCGGCCGCCTGAACCGCGATTACGGCTTTTCGGGCGTGGAGATCGGCGGCAAGACCGGCACCTCGAACAAGAACCGCGACGCATGGTTCATGTGCGTGGCCCCGAAACTCGTGGCGGGCGCATGGGTCGGCGGCGAGGATCAGTCGGTGCATTTCGTATCGGGCGGCGAGGGCAGCGTGATGGCGTTGCCGATCGTGGGCGACTTCATGAAACGGGTCTACGACGACGGCCGTCTCGGCCTGAGCCGCAACGACCAGTTTATCCGCCCGGCGATGATGCCGCGCTACGACTGCGACGAGGAGACCGATCCTGAGGGGCGTGTCCCGGATGCGGACGACGACAATTTCTTCGACTGAACAGAGTCGGCCGGCCGCTGTGCCGGCCGATTTTTTTGTCGTTCGCGCCGAAATCGCTATATTTGTCCCGAAGCTTCCGTGTACGGTCCGTCCGAGCGGAAACGATGATCATTTTTTAACTTTATCGAGATGAAGATTGCGATTGTGGGCGCCAGCGGTGCTGTGGGCCAAGAATTTCTGAGGATTTTGGAGCAGCGCGACCTGCCGATCGGCGAATTGCTGCTGTTCGGTTCGCAGCGCAGCGCGGGCCGTGTCTATAAATTCCGCGGAAAGGATATAACTGTCAAACTGTTGCAGCATAACGACGACTTCAAGGGGGTGGATTTCGCCCTCACTTCGGCCGGAGCCGGAACTTCGCGCGAATTCGCGGAGACGATCACCAGACACGGCGCGGTCATGATCGACAATTCGAGCGCCTTCCGCATGGACGCCGAGGTGCCGCTGGTGGTGCCGGAGGTCAATCCCGAAGATGCGAAGAACGCTCCGCGTCGCATTATCGCCAACCCCAACTGCACGACGATCCAGATGGTCGTGGCGCTGAAGGCGATCGAGCAGGTGTCGCACATCCGCCGCGTGCATGTCTCGACCTACCAGTCCGCCAGCGGCGCCGGAGCCGCGGCGATGGACGAACTGGTGGAGCAGTACGCCGAGCTGGGCGCGGGCAAGGAGCCGACCGTCAATAAATTCGCCTTTCAGTTGGCTTACAACGTGATTCCCCATATCGACGTCTTTACGGACAACGACTATACGAAGGAGGAGATGAAGATGTTCCACGAGACGCGCAAGATCATGCACTCGGATATCGCCGTGTCGGCGACCTGCGTGCGTGTGCCGGTGATGCGCGCCCATTCGGAGAGCATCTGGCTCGAAACGGAGCGTCCCGTGTCGGTCGCCGAGGCCCGTGAGGCCTTTGCCAAGGCAAAGGGCGTCGTGCTGATGGACCAGCCTGCGGACAAAGTCTATCCGATGCCGCTCTTCATCGCGGGCAAGGACCCCGTCTACGTGGGCCGCATCCGCCGCGACCTGACCTGCGAAAACGGCCTGACGTTCTGGTGCGTCAGCGACCAGATCAAGAAGGGCGCGGCGCTCAATGCCGTGCAGATTCTCGAAACGCTGATCTGAGCGCGTCGCAGCGGCAGCTGATTGAAAGGGAGACTCGTCGGGTCTCCTTTTTTTGCCGTTTCATGGGGTGGCGTCGGGGAATTTTCATGCGGGCAGTCCGGATCGCCGCCCTGACAGTCTGCCCGAATACGCCGCCCGGACTGCCTGCCCGGCGAAGGCTGCCCTGAAATTCGGATGCGCTCCGGCTATTTCGAGAGCATGGCGAACAGGAGTCCGATTACGGGCAGATAGTCTTTCAGGGGAACGCGGAGCTGCGCATAGGCCCGCTGCATCTCGGATGCCACCTGTCGGGTCGAGATGTTGTATCGTTCGGCTATCTGCTGATAGGTGAGTCCCTCCTGACGGCTGGCCTGATAGACGGCCCGTGTCAGCTCCGGCATTTTGGCGAGTTCCCGGCTGAACAGTTCGATGATTTCCGACTGGAAGAGTTTTTTGGAAAGCTCGTCGCTGCTCAGGGAGTTCAGGCTGGATTGCAGCTTCCAGTAGGCGTCTTTGGTGATCTCGTTTTTGGCCCTGCGGAGCACCTCCTGCTCTTTGATGTGGTTGGCGCATCGGGTCCTCACGCAAAAGTAGATGTATCCCTTGATGTTTTCGGCCATATTCACCTGCTCCCGGTGTTCCCAAAGATACATGAAACTGTCCGTTACGATATCCTTCGCGATATCCGTATCGTGTACGTACCCGTATGCGATGCTGACAAAACGGTTTTTGTATTCGGAAAAGAACTTTCCGAATTCGTCCGAAGTCAGTACGGGTGTTTGTCTATCCATCTTTTATGCCGGGTAGGTTGAGGTCAAAGTTAGCATTTTTCGGAAAAAGCGCAACTATCGCGCGATGGTCATATTCGTCTGATGAGTGATGCACTTTGTCGCGGAGGGGGTGTCGGGTCTGTCGGTTTCATTTCGAGTTCCTGCAATAAATCATGAAAGGTGCCGGCGGGGCGCCTTTTTCGTTACAGCCTGTATGAAACCCGGAGTCCGGACCTCCGGCTGCGGAGCCGGACTCGTGTGATATTGTGTCTGCAAATATAGGCAATTTTTCGGGAATGCCGATTCCGGTGCGGATTTTTTGCGGAATGCCGCGGCGGATGTGTCCGGAATAATTTCTTTCCGGAGAGTCAGCGGGCGGGATTTGTTCGTTGTGGCTATCCGGTTGATTTTCAGTGATATGATTTAATAAATATTTTACCGAATTTAATAAATAAATTTATTTGTTGAAAAATCGCAAAAATGCCTGTAAAGTCGTCGCGCCCGACTGTTTTATACTATAGAGACGGAAACAGAAAATAACGTGAATCAGGAAATTTTATACAGGTATCTTAAAGGCGATACCACGCCGCAGGAGGACTTGCAGGTCGCGGAGTGGCTGGAAGCCGATCCGGTTGCCAACCAGAAGGAACTGGACATCGTCCGCTTCGTATTCGAGGGGATGGAGTTGTACGGAAACGACGCGAGGGGCGGAGCGCTCCGGCCGCGCGGAATAGTCATTCCGTGGCGCAAGGTGTGGATCTTTGCCATGCGTGCGGCCGCCGTGCTGCTGCTCGTCTTTGCGGGCGGGTATGTCGCCCACCAGCGTACGTACGAAGCCATTTCCGACCGGCTGACTGCGGTGCACGTTCCCAACGGCCAGCGCATCGAAATCACCCTGCCCGACGGTTCCCGCGTCTGGCTGAATTCGGGCGCCCGGATCGAATATCCGGTCGTATTCAAAAAGAATCTCCGCAGCGTGAAACTTTCGGGCGAGGCGCTGTTCGACGTGCGTCACGACGCCGAATGCCCCTTCGAGGTCGAGACCTTTGCGACCAAGATCAACGTGCTCGGAACGAAATTCAACGTAATAGCGGACGAGACCTACGACCGGTTTTCGGCGGCATTGCTGCAGGGCCGGATCAAAGTTACCAACCTGCTCGATCCGCGCAGGCAGGAGATCGTTATGAAACCCGATGATATTGTGAATCTTTCGAACGGCCGTCTGTTCGTCGAGACGATCAGGGATCCGGAGGCGCTCTGCTGGACCGAAGGTCTGGTGCGCATCAGCGGACTTCCGTTCGATGAACTGATGGCCAAGTTCGAGCAGGTGTTCGACGTCAAGATCGTCATCGCGCGGAATTCGATTCCCGACATCGGAAAAATCAGCGGTAAGATTCGTGTGAACGACGGCATCGAGAATGCCCTCCACATCTTGCAGTACGCCGCCGATTTTTCCTTCGAGAAGGATGAGGAGACCAATGTGGTGACGATCCGCTGATCCTCCGCCTGTTATTGTTTAACCTAAAACCCCGGTAAGATATGCGCATGAAAAACAACTGACGACTTGACGATCCGAATCATTTGACCGATAAAAAAAGCCTGCGGACTGGACCTCCGCAGGCGAAGATAACAGATTAAATGATTCTTGCACCCATTAACCTATTATCTTAAACTTTACAAAAGTATGAATAAAACAGTATTCTTCAAAACCTTTCGAAGACTGTTTGGGTTCGTATTGGCAATCTCTCTGAGCGCGAGTGTCTTAACCGCTCAGGCACAGAATGCGCGCATAACCCTGAATCTGTCCGACGTGCCCATGTCGCAGGTTATGAAAGAGATTGAAAAACAAACTCGCTATCTTTTTATCAACAAAGGTGTCGACACCGGTAAAAAGCTCTCAGTCAATCTGACGCAGAAAACGATTCAGGAAGTATTGGACTACGTGCTCAAAAATACGGATATTACGTATAAGATCGACGGCACGTACATCATTCTTGCCGAGAAAGCCGCGGAAAAACCCGTCGCCGTGACGGGAAAGGTCAGCGACGTCAACGGCGTTCCCGTCATCGGGGCGTCCGTCGTGGTCAAAGGCACGACCGTCGGCACGAGTACGGACATGGACGGAACTTTCTCGCTTCAGGTACCCCCCCCCGCGGCTACGGCCCAGCTGGAGGTTAATTTTCTGGGGTACGAACCCGTCATGGTTTCCGTCGGCAACCGGACTTCCTTCGACGTCACGCTTCACGAAGCGGCTTCCGAAATCGAGGGCGTCGTTGTCACCGCCCTCGGCATCAAGCGTCAGGAGAAGGCCCTGAGTTATAACGTCCAGCAGGTCAAGGCCGAGGACATCACCACGGTCAAGGACGCCAACTTCATCAATTCGCTGACGGGCAAGGTCGCGGGCGTTACGATCAACGCCTCCTCTTCGGGCGTCGGCGGCGCGTCGAAGGTGATTCTCCGCGGCAACAAGTCCATCAGCCAGTCGTCCAATGCGCTCTATGTCATCGACGGAATCCCGATGTATAACTTCGGCGGAGGCGGAGGTACGGAGTTCGATTCGCGCGGCGCCTCGGAATCCATCGCGGACATCAACCCGGAGGATATCGAGTCGATGTCGGTGCTCACGGGTGCCGCCGCTGCGGCCCTTTACGGTTCGAACGCCGCCAACGGCGCCATCATGATCACGACGAAAAAGGGCAAGGCCGGCGCGCTCAAAGTGACGCTTTCGAGCAATACCGAATTCCTCGATCCTTTCGTGCAGCCGGAGTTTCAGAACCGTTACGGCACGGGTTCGAACGGCGTGAGGAGCGGTTCGGGCATTTACAGCTGGGGCCAGAAGCTCCTGCCCGCGGCCCGCTACGGCTATACGCCCGCCGACTTCTTCGAAACGGGACACGTGTACACCAACGCCGTGACCGTTTCCGGCGGTACGGACAAGAACCAGACCTATTTTTCCGCCGCATCGGTCAATTCCGACGGCATCATTCCCAACAACGAATACGATCGCTACAACTTTACTTTCCGCAACACCTCTTACTTCCTGAAAGATAAACTGCGGCTCGACGCCAGCGCCAGCTATATCTATCAGAAAGACCAGAACATGACCAATCAGGGCGTATATTCGAACCCGCTGGTCCCGGCCTATCTCTTCCCGCGCGGCGAGAATTTCGCGATTTACAAGAAATTCGAACGCTATAATCCCGGCACCAAACTCATGGAGCAGTTCTGGTCGGCGGACATGGAGGGCGGCGACCTGCGCATGCAGAATCCCTACTGGATCGCCTACCGCAACCTGCGCAATACCGACAAGAAGCGCTACATGCTGTCGTTCTCGGCCAGCTACGACATCCTGCCGTGGCTGAGCGTTTCGGGACGCGTGCGTCTCGACAACTCCAATTCGCTCTATACGCAGAAACTTTACGCCTCGTCCAACACGACCATCACCGACGGCGGCAAGAACGGCCACTATACCGAAGCCCGTGCCTACGATACGCAGACCTATGCCGACGTGATGCTGAACATCAACAAGACTTTCGGCGACGATTGGTCGCTCACGGCCAACGTCGGCGCTTCGCTCAACAACATCAAGACCGACGAACTTTCGTACCGCGGTCCGATTCAGGAGAACGGCCTTCCCAATATCTTCAACGTATTCGACCTCGACGACACGAAGAAGCGCGCCGAGAAGGTCGGCTGGCACGACCAGACGCAGTCGGTCTTCGCATCGGTCGAAGTGGGGTGGAAACAGATGCTCTACCTGACCGCGACGGGCCGCAACGACTGGGCTTCGCAGATCGCCGGGTCGCCCTCCAAGTCGTTTTTCTACCCTTCGGTCGGCCTTTCGTGGGTTCCCTCCTCGACATGGGATTTGGGCAACGCCTTCTCCTACCTCAAGCTCCGCGGTTCGATCGCCTCGGTCGGCCTGCCGTTCCCGCGTTTCCTGACCACGCCGACCTACGAGTACGATGCTACCGGCAAGATATGGAAGGATAAGACGCACTATCCGATCGGCGACCTGAAACCCGAACGGACCATCACCTATGAGGTGGGTATCGACGCCCGTCTGTGGAAGAACATCAGCCTTTCGGCGTCGTGGTATTCCGCCGATACGAAGAACCAGACGTTCGACCCGGCGCTTCCGCCGTCGTCGTCCTATACGACCATCTACCTCCAGACGGGGCATGTCCGCAATACCGGCGTCGAGCTGTCGCTCGGCTATTCGAACCAGTGGCGCGATTTCGGCTGGTCGTCGAACTTTACCTTCTCGTGGAACAAGAACGAGATCGTCGACTTGGCTTCCGGTGCGCTGAATCCCGTTACGGGCCAGCCGCTGAATCTTTCGGAACTCGACATCAAGGGGCTGGGCAAGGCCAAATACATCCTCAAGCAGGGCGGCACGCTGGGCGACCTCTATACCACTTCGGACCTGAAATTCAACGACAACGGTTATGTCGAGGTCGATAAGGCGGGCAACCTGCTTCTCACCGACGAGGGCGAGCAAATCTATCTCGGCTCCGTTTTTCCGAGCGAGAACCTCGCATGGCGCAACGACTTCCGCTACAAGGGGATCAACCTCGGCCTGCTGTTCACGGGACGCATCGGCGGCATCTGCTACTCGGCTACGCAGGCCAACATGGACCTGTACGGCGTCTCGGAAGTTTCGGCAGCCGCGCGCGATGCGGGCGGCGTGCTGATCAACGGCCGTGAGATGGTCGATGCCCAAAAATGGTATCAGGCTATCGGTTCGCAGTCGGGACTTCCGCAGTACTACACCTATTCGGCCACGAACTTCCGCCTGCAGGAGCTGTCGCTGGGCTACACGCTGCCGCGCAAATGGTTCCGCAACAAGATGGTACTCACCGTCTCGTTCGTGGGCCGCAACCTGTGGATGATCTACTGCAAGGCTCCTTTCGACCCCGAAGCCGTGGCTTCGACGGGGCTGAGCTATCAGGGCATCGACTACTTCATGATGCCGTCGCTGCGCAGTCTGGGTTTCAACGTGAAATTTGAATTCTAAACCATGAACAGCATGAAAAAGATAAATGCATACATGCAGCTACTGCTGCTTTCGGTAGTGCTGCTCAGCATTTCGTGTACGGGCGATTTCGAGAACATGAATCGCAATCCGAACGAGGTGACCGACGGGCAGATGGATGCCCTGAACTACAAGATCGGCACGAAATTCCAGTCGCTGCAGGGACTCGTGGTTCCCGTGCAGGAGCATATGTACCAGTTCAACGAAAGCCTGTCGGGCGGTCCGTTCGGCGGCTATATCGGAGCGACGGTAGACAGCTGGCTCACGAAGTTCGAGACCTTCAATCCTTCGGCCGACTGGCGCAAATGGCCGTTCGCCAACGTGATTACCGAGACTTACACGCCGTGGCGCGGCATCGTCACCGGTACGGACGACGAGGTGGCCGTCGCTTTCGCCAAACTGTTGCGCGTGGCGATCATGCACCGCGTCACCGACTCCTACGGGCCTATTCCCTATTCGAACCTCGAAACCAACGAGTCGATTACGGTGAAGTACGACAAGCAGGAGGAGGTCTATATGAAGATGTTCGGGGAGCTGGACGAGGCGATCGCCGCCTTCGCCGCCAATACGCCGCTTCCGGCCGAGGCTTTCAGCCGCTACGACCGGGTCTACGGCGGCAATATCGCCCAGTGGCTCAAATATGCCAATTCGCTCAAGCTGCGCATGGCGATGCGCCTTAGCGAAGTGAAGCCCGACGTCGCCCGGACGAAGGCTGCCGAAGCCATCGCCGCAGGCGTCATCACGGCCAATGCCGACAACGCGGCCATGCACGCCGCCGAGAACCGCACGACGCTGATCTACAACGACTGGGGCGACCACCGCGTCGGCGCCGACATTCTCTGCTACATGACCGGCTACGAAGACCCGCGTCTCGAAAAGATGTTCCTGCCCAACGACAAGGGCGATTACGTGGGCATCCGTATCGGCATCGACGTCACGAGCAAATCGCAGGCGCAGGCCAAGTATTCGAACATGATCGTTACCAGTTCGACGCCTTACCTGTGGATCAACGCGGCGGAGGTGGCTTTCCTCAAGGCCGAATACGAGCTGCGCTGGGGAACGAAGGATGCCGCCAAGGCGCTCTACGAGCAGGCGATCCGCCTCTCGTTCGAGGACAAGGGCGCCAAGGACGCCGACGCCTATATCGCCGACAAGACCAGAAAACCTGCGGCCTATAACGATCCGCTGGGCAATTACAGCGCGACCGCCCTGAGTTCGATCACCATCGCATGGGAGGACGATTCCGCCGAAGGCGCCGACAAGGCGGCCATCAAAGAGCGCAATTTGGAGCGTATCATCACCCAGAAATGGATCGCCATCTTCCCGCTGGGTGTCGAGGCGTGGTCCGAGCACCGCCGCACGGGGTATCCGCGCCTGCTGCCCGCCGTCGAGGACAAGTCGGGCGGTACGGTGGATCTGGCTCAGGGCGCCCGCCGTCTGCCTTATCCCGTCGAGGAATACGACAAGAACAACGCCAATCTTCAGGAAGCCGTACAGATGCTTAACAGCGAGTCGCAGGGCAGCCGCAAGGGCGACGGTATGGGCACCCGCGTATGGTGGGACGTGAAACCTTATAACAACTAAACGCTATGAAACAGCACAGAATAATACGTTTCTCCGGTTTGTTCCTGCTCCTCGGCGTACTCTTCGGCCTTGCCGCCTGCAATGACTGGACCGAAATGGAGGCCGTGGACAACAACGTGAAGAAACCGTGGGAGCAGGACCCGGCCTTGTGGGCGGAATATACGGCCGCTCTGCGGGACTATAAAAAGAGCGAGCATTTCATCGTCTACGCCCGCCTGCACAACTCGCCCGAACCGGCGGCCAGCGAGAAGGACTTCATGCGCTGCCTGCCCGATTCGCTCGATATCGTGGCGCTGACCAATGCCGACAATTTCTCGCGTTACGATGCCGAGGATATGGCCGTCATGCGCGAGAAAGGCACGAAAGTGCTCTGGCAGGTGGACTATGCCGGACGTGCCGCCGAATTCGCCGACGCCGCGAAACTGGGCGCATGGCTCGACCGGGTCGTGTCGTCCGTCGCCGCCAACGGCATGGACGGCTATTCGTTCACCGGGATTCCCAACGCCGGCGATCCGGCAGCGGTGCAGGCCGCAGCGCTGATCGTCTCGAAACTCTCGGCCGACGAGAGCAAGCTGCTCGTCTTCGAGGGCAATCCGCTCTTCGTCGCCGAAGCGGACCGTGCGAAGGTGGATTATTTCATCCTCGACACCGAGAAAACCGAAGATGTCGGCGACGTGAAGCTGCAGATACTCAACGCCACGGGTTACGCGGCCGTTCCGGCTTCGAAACTCCTGCTGGCGGCCGAGGCCGGAGCGCCCCTCAAGGACGAAGACCGCGTGGAGTATGCCGCCGTCGAGGAGATGTCGCGCCGCGTGATAGCCTACGGTCCGTTGTGCGGACTGGGGGCCTACAACATCGGCAACGACTACTACAATGCGGACATGAACTACAAAATGATCCGTCAGGCCATCCAGACGCTTAATCCTTCTAAATAACCGACGCTATGAAATTAATACATAAATATCTCATACTGGGCGTTGCGGCAGCGGGGGCCTTTACAGCCTGCGATAACTATGATGCCGATGACCACAAGTTCGACAATGTCGTGTACCTCGACGTGTCGAAGACCGACGAGGTGCAGCCGGCCACCTTCAGCAACAATACGCCCACGGTCGAAAAGCCGATTCAGGCGACGCTGGCCTATCCCGAAGGGCAGGACGTCGCGGTGTCGCTCACGGTGGATCCGTCGCTCGTGGCGACCTACAACGCCCGCTACGGTTCGGACTGGAAAATGCTCGACGCGAAGTATTACGAGCTGTCGTCCGACAACGTGACCATCCATGCCGGCAAGACCGCGTCGGAGGTGGTGACGCTCCGCCTGAAAGGGCTGATGGGCGAAGGCGAACAGCAGACCGGCGCGCTGCCCATCGACGAGACCTACCTGCTGCCGGTGCGCATCTCCCATTCGTCGATGTCGGTGCTGAAAGGCTCCGAGGCCGCCTATTATGTCGTCAAACGCTCTTCGGCCATCACCGTCGCGGCGCAGCTTACGGACAACTGGATCGAATTCCCGTCGCTCGACAAGTACGGCGACAACAGCATGCCGTGGAATAAACTCCGGGCCATGACCTACGAAGCGCTGATCTACATCGACGATTTCGCGCTGACCGACATTCAGGGCAATCCGGTGAGCATTTCGACCGTGATGGGCGAGGAGGACTATGCGCTGCTGCGTATCGGCGACACGAACTTCGAGCGCGAACAGCTGCAGTTCGACGGTTCGGGCGTCGGATTCGGCAAATTCCCCGGACGCGACAACACGAAGGTCCTCCAGAAGGGCTACTGGTATCATGTCGCCTGCACTTACGACCAGAACACCCGCGTCGTGCGTGTCTATGTCAACGGCAGGATACAGAGCGAGGGGACCGAGATGGGGCCGGTCGCACTGGACGACAAGAACTTCATCCATCTGGCCCGCCGCGCGCTGTACGACCTGTGGGACAACGAGACCGATCCGGGCAAGAAGGATCAGTACAAGACGCTCGGCTACGATACCTACAGCGAAGCCCGCCAGTTCTTTATCAGTTATTCGTACAACGACTACCGTCCGCTGAACGGCAAGATCGCCGAGGCGCGCGTCTGGTCCGTCGCCCGCACTCCCGAACAGATCTGGGAGAACATGTACAACGTCGAGAACCCGAAGGACGACCCGACGCTGCTTGGTTACTGGAAATTCAACGACGGCAAGGGCAATACGGTGAAGGATTACTCGCGCTACGGCAACGACGGTCAGGCGAAATACGACCTGAAGTGGCCCGACGGCATCGAGATTCCGAAAATTAATGAAGTGGAGGAGTAAATTATGAAGACGCAAAAGATACAGAATTTATTAGTAGTGACGCTGTTCTGCGCGGCGGCGCTCGCGGGCCTTACGGCCTGCGACGCCGACCCCGTGGAACGCGAAGGAGGCAAACTGCCCGACAAGGACGGGCTTGAGAATACCTACGGCATGCTGCGCAGTACCCGGAGCGTCCGGGACGAGGTGCGCGTATTTCTGACCGAAGGCAACGGATTCGTGACCGATAACTTCTATTATCAACTCACCAGGCCGCTCGGATCGGCGCTGTCCCTCGAAGCGGCCGTGAAAGCCGGGGAGGGCGAGACGGAACGCACTCTGCTGCCCGAAGCCAATTACGACTTTCCCGACGGCAAGAAGCTGGACATTGCAGGCGATGCCCAGCATTCGGCGCTCAAACGTATCCGTTTTTTTGCCGAGAATCTTGCTCCGGGCGAGTATTACCTGCCCCTGACGGTCGCTGCGGACGCTGCGGACGCTGCGGATACCGAACGGCAGACTGTCAATTACCTGCTTACGGTCCGCGGTCTCCAGATGGGTGAGTACAAACTCAATCAGGAACAGGTGTTCACGGTATTTTACCTCAATACCGCTCTGTATCAACCCTTGCTCGTAGATGAATACCTGATGTCCAAACTGGACGAAAATTGGGAAAATGCATGGCCGGAACGACCCGACGGTACGAGAACCATCGGCGATATTGTAAATCTGCGTACGGTCGTGCTCGATTACGACGCTGCAACGTCGCGGGCTTTACTGAATCTGGGTGCCGACATGCGCTATGTCCTCGGCCATGCGACCAAGTATATCCGTCCGTTGCAGGATAAGGGCCGCAAGGTCTGCATCAGCATCGAAGGCGGCGGCAAGGGATTGGGATTCTGCAACCTCACCGATGCGCAGATCGCCGATTTCACGGCGCAGGTGAAGGCGGTCGTTACCGAATACGGACTTGATGGCGTGAATTTCTGGGACCGGAATTCCGGTTACGGCAAAGAGGGCATGCCGGCGATGAATACGACGTCGTACCCCAAACTGATCAAAGCCGTGCGCGAAGCGCTGGGCGACGGACTGCTCGTAACGCTTACCGACCATATGGAGCCTACCGAATATTTCTGGGATACTGCGGCTATGGGCGGCATCGAGGTCGGCAAATACCTCGACTATGCGTGGTCCGGCTATCTGGATAACTCCAAAGACATGCAGATCGTCGATCCGTGGCATCAGGGCGCCGCGTTTGTTTCGGCGGAATGGCCCCGCAAGCCGATCGCAGGACTCGCTCCCGCCAAATACGGATGCGTCAATATTCCGTGGTATACGGGAGAGGCGGAAACAACCCCGACTGAGCGAATCGCACCTGTCTTTCTCTGGCGCGATGCCGGCTATAAACAGAGCAATATTCTGGTTTTCGAAGAGATGCGCACGGTTCTTCAGGACAAATACGAAAGTACATGGACCAGCAGTATCACGGATGGATATAAATTCTTTGCTGACGACGGAGTCTACCTTATCGACGAAAGCCCTTGGGGTAAGAATTACTTCTCGGAAAATGAGTATATGTTCGATGCTATTAAGCTGGGAGAGTTAGCGGATGGTAGGCGCGGATATAATAAATGGACAAAAGATTGGTAATGAATGAAGTCAGAAAAATGCCGGAAAAGTTCCGGCAGAATTATCAACGCTCCCGCCAAAGGGGGAAAATCAATTACTAACTTAAATTTTTGCGTCATGAAAAACTTATTTAAATTATCGATGGCTCTCTTTATCGGAGCCGCAATGTTCTCCTGCCAGCAGGCCGAAGAACCGACTATGGATCAGGGACAGGCTCCCGAAACCCGCGCATTCGGCGATACGCCGGTCGTGGCGATCTATGTCGAAACCAATGACACCAACCCGCTTAACGCGGGTGACTACACGATGTCGAACGGCAAGCCGTTTGCCGGTATCGTGGAACTCTTCGCATCGAACGTCCGTAAACGTACGGTCAACGGTGTGGTCGAGCCGACCCTCTACCTCAATGACAAGATGACCAATCTGTTGGAAAACAACGGTTATCTGACTTATGTGAAACCGCTGCAGGACAAGGGCATCAAAGTCCTGCTTACCGTACTCGGTGACCATCAGGGCATCGGCGTCGCCAGCATGAACAGCACGCAGACCACGCAGTTCGCCCAGATTCTGGCCCATGCCGTGGCAAAATACGGACTCGACGGCATCGGATTCGATGATGAGTACGCCGATGATGGAGGCTCCACCAATTCCACGTCGTATAGCGAGATCATCCTCAAACTGCATGCGCTGATGCCCGCCGATAAGCTTATCACGGTATTCGATTGGGGCTATACCAGCTCTATCAGTACTGAAGCAAGAGCTTGCATCGACTACGCTTATCACGGTTATTTCGGCACCTCTTTCGTCGGTGCCAGTCTCGTAGACAAAACACGTTGGTCGCCTGTATCGACCAATCTCGGTGGAGCTACCAATCCTTCTACCCTCAATTCACTTGCAACACGTACAAGAAGCCAGGGCTACGGTGCGTTCATGTTCTTCAATCTGCGCCGCAGTTCTCAGGTCAATCCGCTGAATATGTTCAGCGCTACGGCCAGCGGCCTGTACAACGGTCTGACTGTCACCAACGCCAACGGCAACCGTGCGCAGGACTGGACCTTCGTTCCGGCCGGTTATGAAATCAATATGGATGAAGTGCAGTAGATTGACTGAGGGCGATTGCGCCCGGCAGTTTGATCTTGTCTGATCTGTTGTTCCGCGCATCCTCTTTCGGGAGGGTGCGCGGTCTTTTTCCGGGGATGCGAAATGCACTTTTCCGGCTGTCGGACGAAATGACCGGTCCGAAACGCTGAGTCTGATATGCCATGTCCGAAAATTACCGAATCCGCAAAATTCACGGCCGGTTGCAACGGGCCGGCGGAAGCGGCGTAAAGGACAATCCGCGAAAATTATTACCTTTGTCGCTGAACATTTATCGTTTCCGTCTTATGAAATCCCCTTTCCTGCAAAATCTCGATGAACTGCCGGGGCCGGTGTGGCTGTTCGGCGCTTACGGCATGACCCGGCTGGGCGAATGGTCTTTCGCGCTGCTGATGCAGTGCGTGAACGGGAACCTGCGGCTCGACGGCTTGACCGCCGGAATGCAGCTGCTGGGACTTGCCGGGGCATTGCTGCCGGTTGCGCTCCTCTGCTCGCTGGCGCTGCGCAAATCCTATGGGCTGCCTCTGGTCCGCTGGTATGCCGGTTTGCGGGTGCTGGTGCACGGTGTGGCCGTGATCGCCCCGTTGGTTGCAGGTTATGATCCGGAGGTGTCGGGCGGTTATGCCGGGCTGGTGCGTACCGAGGTGCTGAATCTGGTCCGGGGCGGCCTGTGGTTCGGATTTCTTTGCTGGCTGGAACGCTCGCAGACCCTTGCACGGCTGATGCCTGCGGCAAAACGGCGCGCGCTTTGGTGGGCCGTCGTGCCGATGGCCGCACTGGCGCTCTTCGGAATGTAAAAACCGTTGTCGGATATGCGTGCCGGGCCGGATTTGCGGTCCGGTTTTTTGCGTCCCGCGCCGGCGGTTCCGGCGGCTGTGAAGTTCGGCCGTGAAGTCCGGGGGCGTATGCCGCCGTCTGCGTGCCGTTGCAAATCGGACGGCTGTGCGCACCCTTTCCCGGAAGACGCTGTTCCCGCAATATGAAATAAGATATTTTAGAATCAATATTGCCGTTTTGAATGTTTTGTCGTAAATTGTACTCACAACAGTCCCAAAAAAGAAGTGTCGGTGTTGTATTTTCCGAATATGTTTCCTCCATTTGTAGTAACATATTGACTAACACGGAAAGTGTAAGTTTATTCTCGAGTGGTAAATCTTGCAAATTATTACGAAGGAGAGAATAGGCCGGCATTTCTTCACGTTCTGTCCGTTTTCGGATATAGAGCGTGGGACTGTTGCTTATTTTATTCCGTTCCGGACCGGCCGGAAGGACCGACCGCCGGAACGGAATCTGCCAGAGAGCTGTGCGTGTTGATTGTCAGCTCTGTATGCGGGCTGCTTTTTGAAACCGATCGCCCGGAGTTCTTCGTCCAGCCGGGCTATTTCGGCCTCGGTGTAGGGGGCGAGGGGCAGACGGCAGTCGCCGCAGTCGATGCCGACGAGTTTCATGCTGGCTTTGCCGCCGCGGATGCCGCCGCCGTGGTTGATGATCACGTGCACGATGTCCACCGACTCCTGCTGCGCCGCGCGGGCCTGTTCGAGGTCGCCGGCCATGAAGGCGTCGTAGATGTTTTGGTAGGTGCGGAGCGAGTAGTTGTAGGTGCTGCCCACGCCGCCGCGCGCGCCGACGGCCATGCCGCAGAGCAGCATTTCGTCGAACCCGTTGAGGATGTCGAAGCGGCCGCCGTCGAAACGGATGCATTCGATCATCTCCATGAAGTTGTTCGACGTGAACTTGATGCCGTTCAGGTTGGGAATCTCTTTCGAGCCATTCTTCAGGAAGTCGATCATCGGCAGGTTGATGCCCGTCATCGAGGGAATGTGGTAGGCGTAGAAGGGCAGCGGTGCGCATGCAGCGGCGATGGGTTTGTAGAAGGCCACCAGTTCTTCGACCGAGCCGGGTTTGAGGTAGAACGGGGCGACGGTGCCTACGGCATCTACCCCCCCCCAGTCCGGCGGCATGGCGGGCCAGTTCGATGCAGTCGGCCTGACAGGTGCCGCCCACGTGGGCGATGATGAGGATGCGGCCTGCTACGGCTTTGGTCCACGCTTCGAGCACGCTCTTGCGCTCGGCGACGGTCATCGAGGTGCATTCGCCCGTCGAGCCGCAGACGAAGACGCCGTAGGCCCCTTCGGCGATGAGTTTGTCGGCGTAGGGCTGGATTTGCGAAAAATTGATTGCGCCCGTTTTGTCGAACGGCGTGAAGACGGCGGGAATGAGTCCGGATAGTTTGAACATAATTATTGGGTATTAGTTAGTCCTGTCGGTAATGAATGGGTAGGTATTGAATGGAATAATCTTATTTGTAGGACAAATACGGGGCGAGGAAATGAAAAAACAAAAAAAACGGCGCATTTTTCTGCTTTTTCGATGAATAATTTCGGTGGGCGGAGCCGGGTGAATGACGGAACGGGAGTGAACGGGGAGGAGCGGGTTGAGCCGCGCGCTGCGGGAAGGAACAGAGAGAGGGGGCGGAAAGGTGCGCAGGAGGGAATGGGCCGGAGGTGCAGGATGAGGCGGGAAGGGATAGGGTGGAGCGGAATGGAATGCAGAGTGGCATGGAGCGAGGACGAGTGAGACGGAGCCGGACAGCCGGAACGGAGACGGTGCGGGGCTTGGCTGGCGGAAGCCTGCTCGGAGGTGGAAGCCATATGGTTTTTACGGCAGAAACGACGCTACAACCGGAGTGTTGCAGCGTCGTTTGCGGTGTAAGGCGTGTTTTGCGCCGGGGCTTCTTTACGGAAGAGCCGGCGATTCGGCGGCCGTCTGACCGCCGGATTCCGGGCGTCAGATTTTGTCCAGCTCCACGGTGAAGTGCCGCAGGATCGGCGCCTCGAACGTGATGCGGTAGCCGGTGGTGATTTCGGCGCGGCGTTCGTAGATGTTGCGGCAGGCGGCGGCGATCACGCGGATGTGGTTGTCCGAATAGACCCGGCGCGGGATGGCCAGACGCAGCAGTTCGAGCCGCGGATAGCGGTTCTCGTGCGTGTCGGGGTCGCGGTCGGCGAGGATCGAGCCGATCTCCACGCCGCGGATGCCCGCTTCGAGGTAAAGCTCCACGGCGAGCGTCTGGGCGATGAACTGCTCCTTCGGGAGGTTGGGCAGCACCTTTTTCGCATCGACGAAGATGGCGTGTCCGCCTGCCGGACGCTGGTAGGGGACGCCGTATTCGTCGAGCAGGTCGCCCAGCAGTTTCACCTGACGGATGCGGGCGTCGAGCTGCTCGAATTCGGTGTTCTCGTCCAGTCCCACGGCCAGCGCGTCCATGTCGCGGCCCGACATGCCGCCGTAAGTCACGTAGCCCTCGAACATGATGCTGAAGGTCATGGCCCGTTTGTAAAGCTCCTCGGAGCGCATGGCCACGAAGCCGCCCATGTTCACCACGCCGTCCTTCTTGGCCGAGATGGTCATGATGTCGGCATAGGTGTAGATTTCGCGGACGATCTCCTTGATCGTCTTGTCGGCATAACCGGCTTCGCGGGTCTTGATGAAGTAGGCGTTTTCGGCGAAACGGGCCGAGTCGAGCAGCAGGGGCACTCCGTAACGGCGGCATACTTCGGCCGTCTCGCGGATGTTGCGCATCGACACGGGCTGTCCGCCCGCCGTGTTGTTGGTGATGGTCAGCACCACGCACGGAACCTTCTCGCGCGGGTTTTCGCGCAGGAGCTTTTCGAGCTTGGCGATGTCCATTTCGCCTTTGAACGGCAGCTCCTTCTGGGTGTCGGCCGCGTCGTCGATGGTGCAGTCCACGGCGTGGCAGCGGCGGAACTCGATATGTCCCTTTGTGGTGTCGAAATGGGAGTTGCCCGGCACGATGTCGCCCTCTTTGAGCAGCGCCGAAAAGATGACGTTCTCAGCGGCGCGCCCCTGATGCGTGGGCAGGAAGAAAGGCATGCCGAAGAGCCGGGAAATGGTCTCCCTGAGCCGGAAATAGGACGATGCGCCGGCGTAGCTTTCGTCGCCGGTCATCATGGCCGCCCACTGGCGGTCGCTCATCGAACCCGTTCCCGAATCGGTCAGCAGGTCGATCGTGACCTGATCGCTGCGCAGTTTGAAGAGGTTGTAGCTGGCTTCGCGGATCCATGTCTCGCGTTCGGCGCGCGTGGAGGTGCGGATGGCCTCGGTCATTTTGATCTTGTAGGGTTCTGCATACGGAAGTGTCATACAAAAGAGCGTTTTAGGTTGTAATTTGTTGTTCGTATACTCAAAATTACGAAAATATTTTGAGATCTTTGGTATCGGTATTATATTTGTGAAAGCCGGTGTGTATTTTTTAATTCTTTCGCGCTATGAAAAAGTATCGTTGCACCGTCTGCGAGTATATTTACGACCCGGCGCTGGGTGATCCCGAAAACGGCATCGCTCCCGGCACGGCATTCGAAGATCTGCCCGACGGTTGGATATGCCCGGTCTGCGGCGAAGGCAAATGGGCCTTCGAACCTCTCGAAGAACAATAAAAAACGACGAAGACTATGTTAAACCTCATTGTTTCACTATTAATTTTACCGCTTATGGCAACAGACACTGCAAAACAGGTGCGCTTCACTCCGAAGGACCTGCCTTACGCTTATGACGCGCTCGCACCGCAGGTCTCCGAAGAGACGCTGCGCTTTCACCACGACAAGCATTACGTGGGATACGTGAATAAACTCAACGAACTGATTGTCGATACCCCCTATGCCGAGCAGCCGCTGGAGGATATCGTCGTTTCGGCCGACGGCGCGATCTTCAACAACGCCGCGCAGATGTGGAACCACGAATTCTTCTTCGACGAACTCTCGCCCAAGGCGCAGACCCGTCCCACGGGCGCGCTGCTGAAGGCCATCGACGAAAATTTCGGATCGTTCGATCAGCTGAAGGCCCAGATGGAGAAGGCCGCCGCAGGGTTGTTCGGTTCGGGCTGGGTATGGCTCGCGGAGGACAAGTCGGGCAAGCTGGCGATCGTCAGCGAGCAGAACGCCGGCAATCCCTTGCGCTACGGCATGAAGCCCCTGATGTGCTTCGACGTTTGGGAGCATGCTTACTATATCGACTACCGCAACCGCCGCGCCGATGCCGTCGCAGCCCTCTGGGACCGCATCGACTGGAAGGTCGTCGAAGAGCGCTACGCCAAGGAATAGTGGGTTCCGCTTAGGAAAGGACGCCGTTTCCCGGTTTGGGGGACGGCGTTTTTTCGTCTCCGGATTTCATGCGGCGGAGGGTTTCCGGGGGCGGCGGATTTGTTCCGCCGGATATACAGGATCGGAAATATTATATATTTCCGTCATTCGCCGCAGAAAATTCTGGCGGGAAAAAATTGGTGGAAATGGCAAAAAGTATTACCTTTATTTTTTTGACCGGACGTTTATTCTGCCATGAATCGCTCTATCGAAAATTCCCCCCCCCATGGTTTGGAGGAGGTCTATGCGGAGTACAGGACGTATTTCGTCCGGATCGCCGTGTCGTATGTCCGTGACAGAATGGTGGCCGAGGATTTGGTGTCCGATACCTTTCTGAAAATCTGGGAGAGCCGCACGGAGACGACGCCCCGGAATCTGCCCGCCTATCTGCTTACCGCGCTCAAGCGCAAGTGTCTGGACTATCTGCGCGACCAAGCCATTCATCTCAGAATTCAACAGAACATGCACCAGACCAGTGCGCGCGTGGTCGGAGAGCGTATCGCGCGGCTCGAAGCCAACGACCCCCAGAACCTGATGATGTCCGAGGCGCTCGCCATCATCGAGCGCGAACTGCGGCGGATGCCTGAACAGCGGCGGCGGATTTTCATCGCCCACCGTTACGAAGAGATGTCCTACCGGGAAATAGCCGCCGTTTACGAATTGTCCGAAGGACAGGTGACCTACGAACTGCGTGCGGCGAAGGAGGCGCTCAAGGCTGCGCTCAAGGATTATCTTCCGCTGATAGGACTCTTGCTGAACGGCTTCTGACGACCGCCCCCCGGAATTATTAAAAATATTTATTTGCGGGATTTTGCGATTTTTTTCGCAAATCCTGCACTGTCGTGCGTCAATATAGCAACTTATGGAAAAGGAAACATTATATCGCTATGTGGCGTGCCAAGCATCGCCTGAGGAGGAAACGGCCGTGCTGACGTGGCTGGAGGCCGATCCTGCACATGAATCGGAACTCGCAAAGGTGCAGCGGCAGCACGATCTGGTGGCTTTGAGCGCCCCGGTCATCAACGAACTTTACGCCAAGGACCGCAGGCGCCGTTTCGGCTCCGTCCTGCGCCGGTGGAGCGCGGCAGCAGCGGCAGTCGTACTGCTCGCCTTCGGCGGTTATTATTTTCACGCCGCACGCGATTTCTCACGGCAGGGCGAGCGGCTGCTGTCGGTCTCCGTGCCGCACGGACAGCGCGTCAGCCTGACGTTGCAGGACGGTACCTCGGTATGGCTCAACGCTGGAACGACGCTTCGCTATCCGGCGCTCTTTACGGGGCGTGAGCGCCGCGTGGAGATCGAAGGCGAAGCCCGGTTCGAAGTGGTGCACGATGCGAAACATCCCTTCATCGTCCGGACATACGCCTGCGACGTCGAGGTGCTGGGCACGAAATTCAATGTCGTGGCCGAGGAGGAGAACGGGCTCTTCTCGACGGCTCTGTTCGAAGGCCGCGTCGCCGTTTCCAGCCGGCTCGTCCCCGGCGAACGACTGGTGCTGGAACCCGACGAGATGGTGACGCTCGAAGGGAAGCATCTCTGTCTCGCGCAGATCGACAACGATGAGGAATATTTGTGGACGAACGGAATCATCAGCCTGACCGATCAGTCGTTCTCCGAGCTGATGCACCGCTTCGAAAAGACCTTCGGCGTCACAATCCGTATCGAGCGCGAACCGTCGATCCGTATCGGACAGGGTAAGATACGGCAGTCGGTAGGTATCGACAATGCGCTTCAGGTGCTGCAGCGGTTTGCCGATTTCGAGTACGAGAAAGACGAACAGAACAATACGATAACCATTCGATAAACTCAGTCCAACCTTAAAACGACCGGCCTATGAAGTAACCCAAGTTTATGAGAAATCAGATATTATGATTGTCGGACCCTCAAAAAATGGCCCGTGCGGATGGTAGCACATCGCACAGGCCGGAGGTCAAGCAAACTTCCTACTCAAACCTAAAGTACAAATTTATGAATAAAACATTTATCAGACAAGCGAAAAGGTCATTTACTTTTTTATTCATGCTTGGTCTTTGCGCTATCTGGTCTCCGCGGGCGGCGGCCCAGAACCGCAGCCTGCCCCAAGTTACGATCCGGATGGACCGTGTCCCGATGTCACAGATCATGTCCGAGATCGAACGGCAGACCAAATATCTGTTCGTTACGGGTTCGGATGTCAAGACCGACCGTATCACAAGCCTCGATGTTACGGCGGTGCCGCTTACGGAAGCCCTGAACCGGATGGTGGCGGGTGCGGACCTGACCTACGACATCCGTTCGCTGAGCATCATCCTCTCCGTAAAGAAAGCCGAGCAGCCTGCGGCCGTCGCAGGTTATGTCCGCGACGGGAGCGGCCAGCCGGTCATCGGCGCCACGATCATCGTCCGCGACACCTCGACCGGTACGACGACCGACGCCGACGGCCGTTTCACCCTTTCGGTGCCCGCACCTTCGACGGCATGGCTCGAAGTGAGCTATCTGGGCTATGAGCCGCAGGCGGTTGCCGTCGGCAACCGCACTTCGTTCGACATTACGCTGCGCGAGGCCGCATCGGAGATCGAATCGGTCGTCGTGACGGCCCTCGGCATCAAGCGCTCGGAGAAGGCGCTCTCGTATAATGCCCAGCAGATCAACGCCGAGGACATCGTGGCCGTGAAAGACGTCAATTTCGTCAATTCGCTCAACGGCAAGGTGGCCGGTCTGAATATCAACGCCTCGTCGTCGGGTGTCGGCGGTTCGTCGAAGGTCGTGATGCGCGGTTCGAAATCCATCGAGCAGTCGTCGAACGCCCTCTATGTGATCGACGGCATTCCGATGTGCAACTTCCGCAGCGACGGCAGCGAGGAGTTCGATTCGCAGGGCTCTTCGGAGGCCATCGCCGACCTCAACCCTGAGGATATCGAGTCGATGACCGTCCTGTCGGGCGCAGCCGCCGCGGCACTCTATGGTTCGGATGCCGCCAACGGCGCCATTCTGATCACGACCAAGCGCGGCAAGGCCGGTCAGACGACCGTGACGGTGACGAGCAACACCGAAGTGCTCGCGCCTTTCGTGATGCCGATGTTCCAGACCCGTTACGGCACGGGCGACAAGCTGGCGGGAGCCGCCAACGGCATCTACTCGTGGGGCGAACGTCTGAATGCGTTCAATTACAGGGGCTACGACCCTGCCGACGACTATTTCCAGACGGGCGTCGTGGGCACCGAGACGGTTTCGTTCTCGACGGGCAACGAGCGCAGCCAGACCTATGCTTCGGCCGGCGCCGTCAATTCGCGCGGTATTATTCCCAACAACGGTTACGACCGTTACAACTTCACTTTCCGCAATACCTCGTCGTTCCTCAAGGACAAGATGCACCTCGATCTGGGTGCCAGCTACATTATCCAGAAAGACCGCAACATGGTCAATCAGGGCGTCTACTCCAACCCGCTGGTGTCGGCTTACCTCTTCCCGCGCGGCGACGACTGGGCGGATGTGGAGATGTACGAACGCTACAACCCCTCGCGCGGCATCTACGAGCAGTACTGGCCGACGATGGGAGCCGATACCTATCAGATGCAGAACCCCTACTGGATCAGCTACCGCAACCTGCGCGAGAACCGCAAGGACCGCTACATGATCAACGCCTCGCTGACCTACGACATCCTCGACTGGCTCTCGGTTTCGGGCCGCATCCGGGTGGACAACTCGAACAGCGACTATACCGAGAAGCTCTACGCATCGACCAACAACCTGCGCACCGAGGGATCGCCCAACGGTCTCTACGGCATCACCAAGACCAACGACCGTCAGACCTACGGCGACGTGATGGTCAATATCAACAAGACCTTCGGCGAGAACTGGAGTCTGCAGGCCAACGTCGGCGCTTCGATCTCGGACATGCGTTCCGACGCCTCGAAAGTCCGCGGCCCGATCGCCTACGGAGAGCAGACCGGTTACGACAAGGACGGCAACGCCATCTACGAGCCGAATAACATCCCCAACGTGTTCAACGTCTACAACCTCTCCAATTCGAAGACCGTCCGCGAGCAGATCGGCTGGCGCGAGCAGTCGCAGTCGGTCTTCTTCTCGGCCGAGGTGGGCTTCAAGGGGGCGTATTACCTGACCGTGACGGGCCGCAACGACTGGCCTTCGCAGCTGGCGGGTCCCAACTCGGTGAACTCCTCGTTCTTCTATCCGTCGGTCGGCGCTTCGGTCGTGCTCTCGGAGATCATCCCGAACATGCCCAAGAACCTCTCCTACGTCAAGCTGCGTGCGTCGTACGCATCGGTGGGTCTGGCTTTCTCGCGTTTCTACGCCAATCCGACCCGCTCGTGGAACTCTTCGACCAACAGCTGGAACCTCTCGTCCCAAAGTCCGCTCTACGACCTGAAGCCCGAACGCACCAAATCGTTCGAAGTCGGTCTTACGATGCGCTTCCTCAGACATTTCAATTTCGACATTTCGTACTATAACACCCGTACGATCAACCAGACGTTCAACACGGGCATCCCCGCAAGTTCGATGTACAGCAAGGTCTACAAGCAGGACGGCGACGTGCGCAACCGCGGTTTCGAAATGTCGCTGGGCTACAAGAATACGTGGAACCGCTTCTCATGGGACAGCAACTTCACGGCCAGCGTCAACCGCAACAAGATCATGAAGCTGGGCAAAGAGGTGATCGACCCCAACACGGGCAAGGTCACTCCGATCGGCGACCTGAACGTGGGAGGCATGGGTAACGTCCGCTTCATTCTGCGCGAGGGCGGCTCGCTGGGCGACATCTATTCGCGCGCCGACCTGCGCCGCGACTCGAACGGCGATATCTATCAGGATATGGACGGCAACATCTTCGTGGACAACAAGACGCAGACCAAGGATTTCATCAAGCTGGGTTCCGTATTCCCCGACGCCAATCTGGCATGGCGCAACGACTTCCGCTGGCGCAACTTCAATTTCGGGTTCCTGCTCACGGCCCGTCTGGGCGGCGTAGTCTACTCGCGCACGCAGGCCGTAATGGATTACTACGGCGTATCGGCCTCGTCGGCCGATGCGCGCGATGCGGGCGGCATCGTCATCAACGGCAACGACCTGATCGATGCGCAGAAATGGTACCAGACCGTCGCCAACGGCGATACGACTCCGCAGTACTACACCTATTCGGCTACGAATGTGCGGTTGCAGGAGGCTTCGATCGGCTACACGATTCCGCGCAAGAAGCTGGGAGACGTTTGCGACATCACCCTCTCGATCGTAGGCCGCAACTTGTGGATGCTCTACAACAAGGCGCCCTTTGATCCAGAGGCGGTCGCTACCACCAGCAACTACTATCAGGGCATCGACTATTTCATGATGCCTTCGTTGCGCAGCATCGGCTTCAACGTGCGTGTCAAATTCTAATCAAGCTAAAACGCCATGAAATTCAATATATCGAATATGACGGTGGCCCTTGCGGCGGCAGCGCTCGGCGCGGCATCCTGCACGGCCAACTACGAAGATATCAACCGGAATCCCTATGAGGTTACCGCAGAGGATATGGAGCGGGACGGTTACGCCATGCGGTCGTTCATGACCACCATGCAGAGCTGGGTCATTCCGGCCGACGTCAATCAGTGCCAGTTCACCGATCTGCTGCTGGGCGGGCCTTACGGCGGTTATATCGCCGATGCGAACAGCGGATTCAACACCGGAAAATTCTCGACCTACGACCCGCAGTCGAACTGGTCGCCGGTATTTTACCGGGTTATCTACACCAATGAAATGTCGAACTTCACGGAGTTGTGCAAGGTGACCGAAGACGAGAATGCCATCGCCGTGGCGAAGGTGGTGAAGGTCGCCGGCGTACACCGCGTCGCCGACACCTACGGACCGATTCCCTATACGCAGGTGGGTACGGGCGCCGATCCGGTGCCGCTGGACTCGGAGAAAGAGGTCTTCAAGGCCATGTTCGCTGATCTGGATGCTGCCGTCGAGGTGCTTACGCGCAACCGTGCAGGCATGATCACCACCGATGCCGACCGGCTTTACGGCGGCAGTCTGGAGCGCTGGGGCCGTCTGGCCAACTCGCTCAAGTTGCGTCTTGCGATGCGTATCGTCTATACGGATTTCACCACCGATGACGGTCGTACTCCGCAGCAGCTGGCCGAGGAGGCCGTCAGCTCGGAGCTGGGCGTGATCGAGGACAACTCCGGCAATGCCATGTATACGGGCTTCGGCAAGGACGGCAATCCTTTCTACGTCTGCTTCTTCAGCTATAAGTCGGGTGCGGGCGACCACCGCGTCGCCGCCGATATCGCGTCGTTCATGAACGGTTACGACGATCCCCGTCGTGCGAGCTATTTCAACGAGTCGGCTTTCAGCGGAGGCGGCTATGACGGTCTTCGCAACGGCATCCAGATTCCCGACGATGATCGTATCAACAACTTCTCGCGGTATAACGTGACGGCATCGACGTCGCTGATGTGGATGAACGCTTCGGAGGTGGCCTTCCTGCGCGCCGAGGGCGCTTTGCGCGGCTGGGCGATGGGCGGCAACGCCCGGACCTTCTACGAGGAGGGTATCCGGCTCTCGTTCGAGCGTTGTGGCGTCGCGGATCAGTTGACTGCCTATATGGCTTCGACGGCGCTTCCCGGCGGCTATGACGACCCGGCATTCGGTTACAGCTGTTCGAACCAGTCGACGGTCACGATCCCTTGGAACGACGGGGCGGCTTTCGAAGAGAACCTCGAACGCATCATCACCCAGAAGTGGATCGCCAATTTCCCGCTGGGTACCGAAGCGTGGGCCGATTACCGCCGTACAGGCTATCCGCGTCTGTTCCCGGTGGTGGTCAATAACAATCCCGACATCACGAATCTGCAGCTGGGCGCCCGCCGTATGACCTATCCGCTGGAGGAGTACGAGGCGAACGGCGAAACGATCCGGGCCGCCGTGGATCAGTGGCTGGGCGGTCAGGACAAAATGTCCACCCGTCTGTGGTGGGATTGCAATCCCCGGATTCGCTAACCTATAAAACCGTCAAACTATGAAAATCAACATCAAAAGATATTTTCTGCCCCTTGCAGCCGTGCTTTTCATGGTCGGCTGCCACGAGGCCGTCGAGCCTGAGGCGATCGACGTGAACTATTCGTCATTCGAGGAGACGAATCCCGAATTGTATGCCCGGTACATGCAGGCGCTCCGGGAGTACAAGGCCGGTTCGCACAAGGCGGTGTTCGTTACGATGACCGTTCCCGAAAACGGCGCCGCGACGACCCATCGTACGCAGCACTTCACGGCAATGCCCGACAGCGTCGATTTCATCGTCGTGAATCCGGTTCCGTCCGTCCTTTGCCAGACGCTTGTCGATGAAATCCGGAAAGTGCATGAGAAGGGAACCCGCATCCTCTTCAATATCGACCTGCAGACATTCGAAAACGACTGGACGCAGGTGCTGAAGGAGGACCCCACGCTCAGCGAGGAAGATGCGCTGGCTTATCTCGGCGGCCGTGTCGGCGAGCAGATCGCGCTGGTAGACCGCTGGGGCTATGACGGCTTCATCTTCACCTACACGGGCAAGGCCGTAGGCAGCATGCAGGACGAGGCGCTGGCCGTCTATACGGCCCGTCAGGAAGCGCTCTTCGCTCCGATCCGCGCTTGGCATGAGGCCCACCCGTCGCATGCGCTCGTCTTCCGCGGTTTCACCGGAGCCATTACGGAGACGAATATGCCGCTGCTGGACGAGTGCGCCTACATCATCCTGCCGACCAATGACGTGAAGACGCTCGACGAGATGTCGTTCTCGGCTCTTACCGCAGTCAGCGTTGCCGGCGTGCCGGCCGACCGTCTGATCGTGACGGCCCAGACCACCCGTCCCGGCGACGACAAGAAGGAGTTCGGTTATACCGGCATGGTCGATGCCTTCGGCGATACGGTCGAGGCGATCGAGGCTTGGGCCGGATGGGTGACGCTCCCTTCGCCGGGCTATACGCGTGCGGGGCTGCTGATCGAGGATGTCCAGTACGACTATTACAACCCCGCCAAGGTGTGGGCCAAGACCCGCGAGGCAATCGGCATTATGAACCCCTCCATCTAAAAACTGACAGCCATGAAATACAATAAATGCTTATTGGTTCTCTCGGCGCTCGCCGCAGTCGTTTTCACCGGCTGCAAGAACGAGGATGTCGAGAAGCATCGTTTCGATAACAAGTTCTATATCACTTCGGCCATCCTCTCCGACGATCTGCTGATCAAGAGCGATACGCCCGGTTATACCAAGACGATCGAATCGCGTCTGGCCAAGCCTGCCGGGCAGCAGGTCGCCGTGACGATCGAGGCCGATCCGTCGCAGGTCGCCGCCTACAACATGATCTACGGCGACAATGCCGTGGCGCTTCCCGCCGAATGCTACGAACTCTCTTCCAACCAGATCGACATTGCGGCCGGTCAGGTGAGCGGCGACGCGATAGAGATCGTGTTCAAGGATATCAACACCCTCGACGGCAGCCGTCGTTACGTGCTGCCCGTGACGGTAACTTCGTGCAATGGCGTGGATCTGCTCGACAGCCGCAGTACGGTCTACTTCGTGGCCCGTCAGGGTGCGATGATCAACGTGGTGGCCAACATCGCGTGGATGAACTTCCCGGTCAGCTGGTCGGCCGACGCCAAACCGCTCGTCAGCGGCATGAAGCAGGTCACCATCGAGGCCCTGCTGCGCAGCGCCGACTGGACCGACGGCCGCGGTGACGCCCTCAGCTCGGTATTCGGTATCGAAGGCAACTTCCTCGTGCGTATCGGCGATGCCGACCGTCCGCGCGACCAGCTCCAGCTGGCCACGGGATCGGCCAACGGCGGCAACTGGCCCGCAGCTAATGCCGCTCCGGGGCTTCCGGTCAACGAGTGGGTGCATATCGCCGTGGTTTGGGACGCCGTAAACGGCGAGCGTATCTACTACCAGAACGGCAAACAGGTGGCCTACTCCAATCAGAAGATGAGCGGATCGGTTACGCTGACCGGCAACTGTTATGTCGGCAAGTCGTACAACGAGGAGCGTTACATCCCCGGAGAGATTTCCGAGCTGCGCGTTTGGAGCGTTGCCCGCACGCCGGAGCAGATCGCCGGCAACATGTACGGTGTCAGCCCCGAAAGCGAAGGGCTGGTAGCCTACTGGAAATTCAACGAGGGTTCCGGTTCGACGATCATCGACCATGCGAACGGCACGAATCTCTCTGCCGTGGGCGGCACGCCGACTTGGATTCCCGTAACTCTTCCTGAAATAAAATAACCAATAACAGCTATTACGCATGAAAACGAGATATTTCAAATCCGGTATTCTTGCCGCAGCCGCGGCCCTGCTGTGTTCCGCTGCGCTCGTATCCTGCACGGACGACGTCACGGTCGGCGAATGGGATGGCGCCGGCTCGATCGAAACGGGCCTCAATGAAACGGGCGCCATGCTGCAGGACCTCAATTCCGGGAAGTCGAACACCACCGTCGAATTGTGGAAGGAGACCTACACTGCCGACCTGCGTCTGGTGCTGACCAAAACCCCTTCCGAGGGATTTACGGCCCGCGCCAAGGTCGATGACTCCTATGACGTCGGACAGTACAACAAGGCCAACGGCACGAACTATACGCTTTATCCGGCCGACAAGGTGACTTTTGCCAACGACGGCCTCTTTGCCGCCGCAGGCCGCAATGTCGAACTTACGGTCGAGATGACTGTCCATGCTGCCGAAGGACTCGTAGCAGGCCGGGGATATCTGATCCCCGTAGCCCTCGAAGCCGATGGCGTGATCCTCAAGGAGAGCCATTGTTTCTACGTGGTGAAGGATATGACCTCGATGCCTACCTGCTATAAGGGCGACGACCTGCCGAAGGGCTTCCTGTTCTTCGAGGTCAACGACGTCAATCCGCTCAACGCCCTGACGTTCGAACTCGAAGACGGCCGCCTGCTGTGGGATGTGGTCTGCCTCTTTTCGGGCAACATCAACCATCATGCGGACCGCAACGCTCCGTTCCTGAGCCTCAATCCGCAGACCCAGTATTGGATGGATAACAACGAGGTCTTCATTCAGCCGCTGCGCAAACGCGGCATCAAGGTCATCATGTGCGTACTGGGCAACCACGACCAGTCGGGTGTAGCCCAGCTTTCCGACTACGGATGCCAGATGTTCGCCAAGGAACTCGCCACGTTCTGCGAAGCATACAATATCGACGGCGTGTGCTTCGACGACGAGTATTCGAACAGTCCCGATCTTTCGAATCCCTACTATGCTTCGCGCAGTTCGGCGCGTGCGGCCCGTCTTGCCTACGAATCGAAGAAGGCGATGCCCGACAAGCTGGTCGTAGCCTACTGCTACTCTTCGTTCCATATCAGCAGTTGGCCGACCGAGATCGAAGGGCAGGACATTGCGGAGTGGGTCGACATCGCCGTAGGCGATTACGGTCAGTCCACTTCGCCCAAGGGCAACATGACCCAGAAGCAGTGCTCGGCCATCTCGATGGAGTTCAACCGCGGTACGGGCGGCAACTTCACCAGCGGCGTTGCCGAGGGTATGCTCAACCCGACGACCGGCAAGGGCTGGTTCATGGGCTTCGCGCCCGACCCGCTGAAGAATACCAACGGCAGGGTGGATAAGAATGCTTGGCGCAATATTTTCGTCAACCGGCTGAACAAAGGTCCCGAAACTCTCTACGGATCCCCGCTCAAGGAACCGGAGCACTTCTACAAGTTCGCCGACACCACGCGCTATAATTATCCTGAGGACCTGCCGGACACCTATTCGCGTCCGGCGCAGCCTGAGTGGCCGAACTATTGATTCGATTCCGCCTTGCGGGCGGGGTGCGGCCCTGCCTGCGAGGCGATATTAACCGAAAAACAGTAAACGATGAAAAACATGTATAAATATGCGCTGCTTTTCGCCCTCGCGGGCGGCGCAGCGCTCTTCACCGGCTGCCGCGCCGACGAGGAGGTCGATCTGGCGGGCTACCCCGAAACGCCGGTCGGCGCAACGATTTCCGGTACTACGGACCGGGTGGCGACTTTCGCGGGAACTTACGATAATGAAGGCGTGCTGAATCTTGCCGGTTCGCTTTCGGGCGAGTATACCATTGCCCTTGCGCAGGCCAGCCCCGAAGAGACAGTCGTCCGCGTGGAGCCTATTATCACCAACGTACCGGCCGAGCTGGTCGAGATCAGCGCGCGCGAGCTGGTGATTCCCGCCGGCAGCACTACGGCGGCAGTCTCGGTAAGGATGATCGAGGAGAACTACGACTTCATGGAGAATGTGTTCGGGCCTGTGACCTACGAGCTGGGCGTGCGTGTGGTCGAAGCGCGCGGTTCGCAGGTTCCCGTGGTGGACGGCGAGGCGAAGATGGTGATCGAAAAGGCTGCCTATGTCGCTGTCGCGTCGCTCGTGGGCGTCGAGGGCAATGCCGTGACTTTCAAACGCAACTTCATCGACGGTGCGATCGTCAACGAAGATCCGATAACATATGACGTGAAGGTCGTGGTGGACCGTCCCGTGCTGGAGGATACGAAGTTCGTCGTGAAATCGGCGGGCATTCCCGAAGGATTTGCCGATGACGAGCGCTTTACGCCCGCTGCCGAGGTGACGATTCCGGCCGGGGCGAAAGAGTCGGACGCAACGACGTGGTCGGTGACGGACGACTTCCTCGAAGCGGACGAAGAACTCGGTACTTTCCCGGTGCAGCTCACGGCCGAGCTGGTCGGCGATACCGCCGGGGCCGCCGTCGATCCGGAGGATGCCGGCGTTGCGATTTCGATCGTGAAGAAGTCCGATCTCCTGACTTTCCTGTCCGCGGCCGATCCGTCGTGGAAGAAGTATCCGACGAGCGGATGGACCGTGCAAACCAACGGCAGCGCATGGCCGGATGCCAATACCGCTCTCTTTGACGGAAACTCGTCCACCGATATTTATACTTGGAGTTATCCCTCGCTCGAATTCACGATCGACATGAAGACCTCGCAGTGGGTCGCCGGTTTTGATATTCAGGCTTACGGAAATATCAGCAACATAGGCGAGTACTTCGAGCTTTCGACGTCGGAAGACGGGGTGAATTGGATGCCGCACGGAGAGCTTCGGCAGGCCGAGGCTCCCAACAGAGGCTATCGCGCAACCAACTATGTTCAGCTGCTCAAGCCCTGCAATGCCCGCTATGTCAAGTGGGTCGGCACGAAGGGCAGCGCATCTTCGCTCGATATCTCGGAGTTGTATATCTACGGCCGGAACGAATAACCGGAATCCGGTTTGAATGTTGACGGAGGCTCCCCGCAGAAATGCGGGGAGCTTTTTTTTCGGTCTTGACTTTTGTCGGCGGAGGTCCGTCGTCCGGCAATCAGGTCGGTTTGACACTTTTGTAGCCAAAATTCATCATTTTGTGCATTTTTTCGTCCGAAAGGTAGCTTTTCAGCGGGAAAGAGCGTATATTCGCTGCGCTGAAATTGTTTTGTCGATAATGCTGGAGAGAATTCAATATGCGCTGTTCGTGCTGCTCTTCGTGCTGGCGGGAAGTCTCGACGGTGCGACGCCGCAGGGAGGCGCATGCCGGGTACAGCCCGGAATGAGTCCGCAGGCCGCACTCCATGCACCCGTTACGGCGCAGAATTATTTCACGGCCGCCGTAATGCTTTCGGGCGACGCTTCGATCGAGATTCCGGCCCACTCTTCGGAGCATAAGGCCATCGTGCGGCATCGTTTCTATGCCCGTTCGGCTGCGGCGGAAGCCGTGGCGCAGCAAAACTCGGCGCTCTCGGACCGCGGCGCGCTCTATTCCAAGCCGGTCGATTACTACATCTTTTCTCTGGGGCGGATTCTGATTTAGCCCCGGCTGTCCCTTTTTGCCAGCCGCATGGTTTCCGGCCGCGACGTCCCGTCCGCCGGGGGCATGCCCGTTTTTCGTGTTCCGGAATATAAATTCGTAAAATAACAGGTTATGTATTTCACGCTATTGGTGGTCGTTATCCTGACGGCCATTGCGCTGGTCGCAGTCGCGCTGGGTATCGCCCGCGCCGTGTCGCCGCGTTCGTACAACCCCCAGAAGGGCGAAGCGTATGAGTGCGGCATCCCGACACGGGGCCGGTCGTGGATGCAGTTCAAGGTGGGTTACTACCTCTTTGCGATCCTGTTCCTGATGTTCGACGTCGAGACGGTGTTCCTCTTTTCGTGGGCCGTCGTCGTGCAGGAGCTGGGCGTATACGGACTGGTGAGCATCCTCTTCTTTTTGGTCGTCCTGATTTTGGGCCTTGCGTACGCATGGCGGAAAGGAGCTTTGGAATGGAAATAAAGAGAGAACCGAAGATCAAGTCGATGAAATACGAAGATTTCAACGACAACGAATACCTCGAAAAGATGGTCGCCGAACTGCGCGACAACAATACGAACGTGATCGTGGGCTGTCTGGACGAGCTGATCGAATGGGGCCGCAGCAACAGCCTGTGGCCGCTGACCTTCGCCACGAGCTGCTGCGGCATCGAGTTCATGGCCGTGGGCGCGGCGCGTTACGATTTCGCCCGGTTCGGGTTCGAAGTGGCCCGCGCCTCGCCGCGTCAGGCCGACTTCATCATGGTCGCCGGCACCATCACCCACAAAATGGCCCCGGTGCTCAGGCGCCTTTACGACCAGATGGCCGATCCGAAGTACGTGATCGCCGTGGGCGGCTGCGCCATCAGCGGCGGACCCTTCAAGAAGTCGTACCACGTGCTGAACGGCGTGGACAGGATTCTGCCCGTCGATGTCTATATACCCGGCTGTCCGCCGCGGCCCGAAGCGATGCTTTACGGCCTGATGCAGCTGCAGCGCAAAGTGAAGCTGCAGCGTTTCTTCGGCGGGGTGAACAAGCAGATCGGCCGCGAAGAGTATGAAGAGCTGCTGCGCCGCGACCTGACCTCGGAGCGGAACGATTTGAATGTGGAAGGAGGAGAAAAGCAATGAGTATGACGCTGAAAGACAAGATAACGGCATGGGAACCTCAGGCCGTATGGTCCGAGGCGGGCGACGGCATGTGGACCGTGCCCGCGGAGAAGTTTCACGATCTGGCCGCCCGGCTCAGGGCCGAGGGATTCGATTTCCTGCGCAGTCTGACGGGCATGGACTGGGGCGAAGAGGGCTTCGGAGCCGTCTATCACCTCGAAGCCACCGCCACGGGCGAAAACGTCGTCCTGCGGACGCTGACGCCGAGCCGCGAGAAATGCGGCCTGCCCTCGGTCTGCGATTTGTGGAAGGCCGCCGAGCTGAACGAACGCGAGGTATTCGACTATTTCGGCATCGGGTTCCTGAACCATCCCGACATGCGGCGGCTGTTCCTGCGCGACGACTGGGTGGGGTATCCCCTGCGCAAGGATTACGATCCGGCGCTCAATCCGCTGCGCATGACCAACGAGGTGTCGAAGGACAGCGCTCCGAGTTTCGAGCTGACCTCCGACGGCAGTTTCATCCGCAAGCGCAACGTGCTCTTCGAAGAGGACGAATACGTCATCAACGTCGGTCCCCAGCACCCTGCGACGCACGGCGTGCTGCGCTTCAGGGTTTCGCTGGAGGGTGAGATCATCAAGAAGCTCGACGTGCACTGCGGTTATATCCACCGCGGCATCGAGAAGCTGTGCGAGGGGCTGACCTATCCCCAGACGCTGGCCCTTACGGACCGGCTGGATTATCTGGGGGCCGCGCAGAACCGCCATGCGCTCTGTATGTGCATCGAGAAGGGGCTGGGCGTCGAGGTGTCGGAGCGGGTGCAGTATATCCGCACGATCATGGACGAGCTGCAGCGCATCGATTCGCACCTGCTGTTCTTCGCGTGTCTCTGTATGGACATGGGGGCTTTGACGGCGTTCTTCTACGGGTTCCGCGACCGTGAGAAGGTGCTCGACATTCTGGAGCAGACCACGGGAGGCCGCCTGATACAGACCTACAACACCATCGGCGGCGTGCAGGCCGACATCCATCCCGAATTCGTGCGTAAGGTCAAGGAGTTCATCGCCTATATGCGTCCGCTGCTGCGCGAATACCACGAAATATTCACGGGCAACGTCATCGCGCAGGAACGCCTGAAGGGAACGGGCGTGCTGACCCGTGAGGATGCGATCTCGTTCGGCGCCACGGGCGGCACGGGACGCGCCGCCGGCTGGGCCTGCGACGTGCGCAAGCGGCATCCCTACGCCATGTACGGCAAGGTCGGTTTCGAGGAGGTGCTCTTCACCGAGGGCGACTGCTTCGCCCGCTACATGGTCCGCATGCGCGAGATCGAGCAGAGCATGAACATCGTCGAACAGCTGATCGACAATATTCCCGAAGGGGAATACCAGTTGAAGATGAAGCCGGTGATCCGCATTCCCGAAGGCAGCTACTACGCCGCCGTCGAGGGGAGCCGCGGCGAATTCGGCGTGTTTATCGAGAGCCGGGGCGACAAGTCGCCTTACCGCATGAAGTTCCGTTCGACGGGACTGCCGCTGGTGTCGTGTCTCGAAACCATAGCGAAGGGGACGAAGATCGCCGACCTGATCGCCATCGGAGGCACGCTCGATTACGTCGTACCCGATATAGACCGGTGACAGGTTGAAAGCTTCGCCGGTCGGTGCCGGCTCTTCCCGATGTTTTTTCCGCCGTAGGCGGATAAGTCCCCTCCGAGGAGGGGATTTAGGGGAGGGGCAGACTTGTGAACACGGCCAGAGACCGTGAATTGCAGCCGGGGAGAGCGGAAAACGGATTGAAAAAGGAAAAACTTACAGATATGTTTGATTTTAGTATAGTAACGAGCTGGATTCACGGGCTGCTCACGTCGCTGATGCCCCTTGGACTGGCGGTCTTTCTGGAGTGCGTGATTGTCGGCGTCTGCCTGCTGCTGATGTATACGGTGATCGCCATCCTGATGATCTTCATGGAGCGCAAGGTCTGCGCGGCTTTCCAGTGCCGTCTGGGACCGGTGCGCGTGGGGCCGTGGGGCACGCTGCAGGTCATCTGCGACGTATTCAAAATGCTCACCAAGGAGATCATCACCATCCGCCGTTCGGACAAGTTCCTCTACAACCTCGCGCCCTACATCGTCATTCTGGCGTCGGTGCTGGCGTTCGCCTGCCTGCCCGTGAACAAGGGGCTGGAGGTGCTGGACTTCAACGTGGGCGTCTTCTTCATGATGGCCGCGTCGTCGATCGGCGTGGTCGGCATCCTGCTGGCGGGGTGGAGTTCCAACAACAAGTATTCGCTTATCGGCGCCATGCGGAGCGGCGCGCAGATGATTTCGTACGAGCTTTCGATCGGCCTTTCGATCCTGACGATCATCGTGCTGACCGACACCATGCAGTTCTCCGAGATCGTGGCCCGGCAGGCCGACGGCTGGTTCATCTTCAAGGGGCATATTCCGGCGCTGATCGCCTTCGTGATCTACCTGATCGCGGGCAACGCCGAGGTGAACCGCGGCCCGTTCGATCTGCCGGAAGCCGAGTCGGAGCTGACGGCGGGGTATCACACCGAGTATTCGGGCATGCACTTCGGACTCTTCTACGTCGCCGAGTTCGTCAATCTGTTTATCGTCGCGGGTGTGGCCGCCACGATCTTCCTCGGAGGCTGGATGCCGCTGCATATCTCCGGCTGGGAGGGCTTCAACGCCGCGATGGACTACATTCCGGGCTTTGTCTGGTTCTTCGGCAAGGCGTTCTTCGTGGTGTGGCTGCTGATGTGGATCAAGTGGACATTCCCGCGCCTGCGTATCGACCAGATACTGACGCTCGAATGGAAGTATCTGGTGCCGATCGGACTGGCCAACCTGCTGCTGATGGTCGTTGTCGTTGTATTTAAACTGCATTTTTAGCCATGAAAAGCTATATCAAAGGATTCTTTCACGGACTGGGTTCCCTGCTGACGGGACTCAAGGTGACGGGCCGCGAATTTTTCACGCCCAAGGTCACCGAGCAGTATCCGGAGAACCGCGCCACGCTCAGGATGTTCGACCGCTTCTGCGGCGAACTGACCATGCCGCACGACGCCGAGGGCCGGAACAAGTGTATCGCCTGCGGCCTGTGCCAGTCGGCGTGTCCCAACGGCACCATCCGCATCACGACCGAAATGGTCGCCGATCCCGAAACGGGCAAGAGCCGCAAGCGGCTGGTGCTCTACGAGTACGATCTGGGGGCGTGCATGTTCTGCCGTCTGTGCGTCAATGCCTGCCCGACCGGGGCGATCCGTTTCTCGACCGACTTCGAACATGCGGTCTACACGCGCGAAAAGCTGGTCAAAACCCTGAATAAACGATAAGCCATGGAGATAACACTCGAATTAATCGTCTTTACGGTGCTGGCGGTCTTCACGGCCGTGAGCGCTCTGCTGGCTGTGACGACCAAGCGCATCCTGCGCGCGGCGACCTACCTGCTGTTCGTGCTGTTCGGTACGGCGGGCATCTATTTCCAGCTCAACTATTCGTTCCTCGGCGCGGTGCAGCTGCTGATCTATGCCGGCGGCATCACGGTGCTGTACGTCTTTTCGATCCTTTTGACGTCGAGTCAGGGCGACAAGTCGGAGGACCTGAAGGGATATAAACTCTTCGTGGGGCTGGCCGCGACGCTGCTGAGTCTCGGCGTCTGCCTGTACGTGACGCTCGGACACGATTTCCGGCCCTCGCATTTCGTCCACGGCGAACTGCACGTGCAGACCATCGGCCATGCGCTGATGAGCAGCGGCAAATACGGTTACGTGCTGCCGTTCGAGGTCATCAGCATCCTGCTGCTGGCCTGCATCGTCGGCGGAATCCTCATCGCACGCAAACGCTAAAAAAGTACGGCTATGATACACATGGAATATTACCTCGTCCTCTCCACGATCATGATGTTCGTGGGAATTTACGGATTCGTCACGCGCCGCAACCTGCTGGCGATGCTGATCTCCGTCGAGCTGATCCTCAATTCGGTCGATATCAACTTCGTCGTCTTCAACCGGTTCCTCTTCCCGGAACAGCTGGAAGGGTTCTTCTTTACGCTGTTCGCCATCGGGATCAGCGCCGCGGAGACGGCCGTCGCCATCGCCATCATCATCAATATTTACCGCAACATCCGCAATATCGAGGTCAAGAGCCTGCGGGAGATGAAGTGGTAGCCGAAAACGAAAAACGACTCTTATGGAATATACGATTCTGATTCTGCTGCTGCCCCTGCTGAGCTTCCTCTTCTTAGGCTTGGCCGGCATGAAGCTCAAGCCCGCGGCGGCGGGCCTCGTCGGCACGGCGGTGCTGGGGGTGGTGACGCTGCTGAGCTGCTGCACGGCGTTCGAATACTTCACGGCCGGACGCGATGCCGCCGGGGCGTTCCCGACGCTGATTCCGTGGAATACGGTCTGGCTGCCGATCAGCCGTACGCTGCATATCGACATGGGCATCCTGCTGGACCCGATTTCGGTGATGATGCTCGTGGTGATCTCGACCGTCTCGCTGATGGTGCATGTCTACTCGCTGGGCTACATGAAGGGCGAACGGGGTTTCCAGCGTTACTACGCCTTTCTGTCGCTGTTTACGATGAGTATGATGGGACTTGTGGTGGCGACCAATATTTTCCAGATGTACCTGTTCTGGGAGCTGGTGGGCGTCAGCTCTTATCTGCTCATCGGCTTCTACTATACGAAGAAGGAGGCCGTCGCCGCGTCGAAGAAGGCCTTTATCGTGACGCGCTTCGCCGATCTGGGATTCCTCGTCGGAATCCTCTTCTACGGCTATTACGCCGGGACGTTCTCCTTTACGCCGGAGGTGCGGCTGCTGGCCGCCGCCGGGACGATGATCCCGCTGGCGCTGGGGCTGATGTTCATCGGCGGCGCGGGCAAGAGCGCCATGTTCCCGCTCCATATCTGGCTGCCCGACGCCATGGAAGGCCCGACGCCCGTGTCGGCGCTGATTCACGCCGCGACGATGGTTGTGGCGGGCGTCTACCTCGTGGCGCGCATGTTCCCGCTCTTTATCGGCTATGCGCCCGAAATACTCCACTGGACGGCCTATATCGGTGCGTTTACGGCGTTGTACGCCGCTGTCGTGGCCTGCGTCCAGAGCGACATCAAGCGCGTGCTGGCGTTCAGCACCATTTCGCAGATCGGTTTTATGATCGTGGCGCTGGGCGTCTGCACCTCGGCCGATCCGCATGCGGGCGGTCTGGGTTATATGGCTTCGATGTTCCACCTCTTTACCCACGCCATGTTCAAGGCCCTGTTGTTCCTCGGCGCCGGATGTATCATCCACGCCGTCCACTCCAACGAAATGTCGGCCATGGGCGGCCTGCGCAGGTATATGCCCGTGACGCACGCCACGTTCCTCGTCGCCTGCCTCGCCATTGCCGGCATCTGGCCCCTGAGCGGTTTCTTCTCGAAGGACGAGATACTGACGGCCTGCTTCGCGTTCAGTCCCGCGATGGGGTGGCTGATGACCGCCGTCGCCGGACTGACGGCGTTCTACATGTTCCGCCTGTACTACAATATCTTCTGGGGGCGCGAGAACCGGGAGCTGCATGCCGCGCACAGGCCGCATGAGGCTCCGCTGACGATGACCCTGCCGCTGGTGTTTCTGGCGGCGGTGACGCTCGTCGGGGGCGCGATCCCGTTCGGAAAGTTCGTCAGCAGCGACGGCATGCCCTACACCATTCATATCGACTGGCGTGTGGCGGGCGTGAGCCTTTGCGTGGCCGCCGCGGGCATTGCGCTGGCGACGTGGATGTACCTGCGCGAGCGGCAGCCCGTCGCCGACCGGCTGGCCCTGCGGTTCCGCGGCCTGCACAGGGCGGCCTATAACCGGTTCTATATCGACGACGTTTATCAGTTCGTCACCCACAAGGTGATCTTCCGCTTTGTTTCGACCCCGATCGCGTGGTTCGACCGCCACGTCGTGGACGGCTTTATGAATCTGCTGGCAAGGGCGGCCGGCGGCGCGGCGTACGCGATCCGCGACATGCAGAGCGGCAGCGTGCAGCGTTACTGCATCTGGTTTCTCGGCGGGGCGCTGGGCTTTACGATCATCCTGCTGTTAATCCGTTAATTTGAAGTTGTTATGAATATGTTATCCTTGTTTCCCGCCATTCCGCTGCTGATGATGCTGGGACTTTGGCTGTCGAAATCGACGCGGCAGATCCGTGCCGTGATGGTGGCGGGGTCTTCGCTGCTGCTGTTGCTGGCGGCGGCGCTGGTGGTGCGCTACCTCGGCCTGCGCGAAGCGGGCGAGACGGCCGCCATGCTCTTTACCGCGAGCCATGTGTGGTACGCTCCGCTCGATATCCACTATGCGGTGGGCGTGGACGGCATCTCGGTCGCCATGCTGCTGCTGTCGGCCGTCATCGTATTTACGGGTACGTTCGCTTCGTGGCGGATGCAAACGCAGATCAAGGAGTACTTCCTCTGGTTCTGCCTGCTGAGCGTCGGCGTTTTCGGGTTCTTTATCTCGGTGGACCTCTTCACGATGTTCATGTTCTACGAGGTGGCGCTGATCCCGATGTACCTGCTGATAGGCGTCTGGGGCAGCGGCCGCAAGGAGTATGCCGCCATGAAGCTGACGCTGATGCTCATGGGCGGTTCGGCGCTGCTGCTGATCGGCATTCTGGGCATCTATTTCGGCGCCGGGGCGACGACGATGAATATTCTGGAAATCGCGCAGTTGCACAGCATTCCGCTCGCGCAGCAGTATGTCTGGTTTCCGCTGGTCTTCGTCGGGTTCGGCGTGCTGGGCGCGCTGTTCCCGTTCCATACGTGGAGTCCCGACGGCCATGCCTCGGCTCCGACGGCGGTGTCGATGCTCCATGCCGGGGTGCTGATGAAGCTGGGCGGTTACGGCTGTTTCCGCGTGGCGATGTACCTGATGCCTGAGGCGGCGCACGAACTGAGCTGGATATTCATCGTCCTGACGACGATCTCGGTCGTCTACGGGGCTTTGGCGGCCTGCGTGCAGACCGACCTCAAATACATCAACGCCTATTCGTCGGTGTCGCACTGCGGGCTGGTGCTCTTCGCCATTCTGATGATGAACACCACGGCCGGAACGGGAGCGATTCTGCAGATGCTGAGCCACGGCCTGATGACGGCTCTCTTCTTCGCCCTGATCGGCATGATTTACGGCCGTACGCATACGCGCGACATCCGCGAGCTGAGCGGCCTGATGAAGGTCATGCCCTTCCTTGCGGTGGGGTACGTCATCGCGGGTCTTGCGAACCTCGGACTGCCGGGGCTGAGCGGCTTCGTGGCCGAGATGACCATCTTCAACGGCGCGTTCATGAACGACGACACGTTCCACCGCGTCGTGACGATCATCGCCTGCACGAGCATCGTGATTACGGCGGTTTACATCCTGCGGGTGGTGGGGAAAATTATTTACGGCACCTGCACCGACGAACACCACCTCAAACTGACGGACGCCACGTGGGACGAGCGGCTGTCGGTCGTCTGTCTCGTCGCCGCCATCGCCGGCATGGGTCTCGCGCCGCTGTGGGTGAGTGACATGATCCGGGAGAGCGTGACGGGCATCATTGCACAATTAATGAGTTAAGCGATTATGGATTACAGCAACATATTTACCTCTATGCAGGCCGAAGTGACGCTCATCGCGGTGATCGTCCTGCTGTTTCTCTATGACCTGATCGCGGGGGAGCGGGGACGCCGCCGGTTTTCGGCCGTCGCCTGCGGACTGCTCGCGCTGCAGGTCGCGGTCAATGTCGTTCCGGGGACTCCGGGCGAAGTGTTCGGGGGCATGTTCCAGTACGTGCCGATGCACTCCATCGTCAAGAGCGTGCTGACCGTCGGGACGCTGATCGTCTTCCTGCAGGCCGATGCGTGGCTGCGCCGCGGGGATACGGCCCACAAGCAGGGCGAGTTCTACATCCTGACCCTCTCGACGCTGCTGGGCATGTATCTGATGGTCGGCGCGGGCAACTTCCTGCTTTTCTTTATCGGCATGGAGCTGGCTTCGGTGCCGATGGCCTGTCTGGTGGCGTTCGACAAGTACAAGCGTTATTCGGCCGAGGCGGGTGCGAAGTACATCCTCTGCGCCCTCTTCGCCAGCGGGCTGATGCTCTATGGAATCTCGTTCTTCTACGGGACGACCGGGACGCTCTATTTCGACGATATGGCGGCGCGCATTACGGGTTCGCCGCTGCAGATCATGGCCATGGTCTTCTTCTTCGCGGGGCTGGGGTTCAAGATTTCGCTGGTCCCGTTCCACCTCTGGACCGCCGACACCTATCAGGGCGCGCCGACGACGGTGACCTCCTACCTGTCGGTGGTGTCGAAAGGCTCGGCGGCGTTCGTGCTGATGACCGTGCTGATGAAGGTCTTCGGGCCGATGATCGGGCAGTGGCAGACGCTGCTTTATGCCGTGACGGTGCTGTCGATCACGGTGGCGAACCTCTTCGCCATCCGGCAGAAGGACCTGAAACGCTTCCTCGCCTTCTCGTCCATCTCGCAGGCCGGTTACATCATGCTGGCCGTGATCGGCGGGAGCGCCTTCGGCATGACTTCGCTGGTCTTCTACGTGCTGGTTTACATGGCCGCGAACCTCGCGGTTTTCGGTGTCGTTTCGACGGTCGAGCAGCATAGCGGCGGCAAGGTCGGGATCGAAGATTACAACGGGCTGTACCGCACCAATCCCAAGCTGGCGCTGATGATGACCCTCGCGCTCTTCTCGCTGGCGGGCATTCCGCCCTTTGCCGGGTTCTTCTCGAAGTTCTTCGTCTTCGCTGCGGCGTTCAAAGGCGGCTTCCACCTGCTGGTGTTCATCGCGCTGATCAATACGGTCATCTCGCTCTATTACTACCTGCTGGTGGTCAAGGCGATGTATATCACTCCGAACGATGCGCCCGTCGCGCCGTTCCGCAGCGACCGCTATACCCGCATCAGTCTTGCGCTCTGCATGGCGGGCGTCCTGCTGCTGGGAGTCGTCAGCGCCGTATACGACGGTATAAACGCTTTCGCGTTCGGGCTTTGACGGGGTGAATGGAAAAAGAGGGCGGCATCTTCTGCGGATGCCGCCCTCTTTTCGTGCGGATGAGTTTTTGCCAGCGCAATGCCGGCGGGCCTGCCGCCGTTTCAGTTGTCCGGCCGAGGCCGTCTTGTGTGCTTCTTGAGGCCGGTCGCCTGCCGTTGTCCGGGGCCGTCGCGCCGTCAGTCTTCGTGGGCTTTTTCGAGATTCAGCAGGTGGGTTTTCACGCCCAGACCTCCGGCATAGCCGACCAGTGCGCCCGTGCTGCCGACCACGCGGTGGCAGGGGACGACGATGGCGATCGGGTTGCGGTTGTTGGCCATGCCTACCGCGCGGCAGGCCGTCGGGCGGCCGATCTGCGCCGCGATCTGGCCGTAGGTGCGGGTCTCGCCATAAGGGATCGTCCTCAGGGCCTCCCACACGGCTTGCTGGAATGGAGTGCCGGCGGGCGCCAGCGGGAGGGTGAACTCGCGGCGCGTTCCTGCGAAGTATTCGGCCAGCTCGGCCGCCGCCTGCAGGAGCAGGGGACCGGCCGTCTCCGGCGTACACGTCTCCGGGGCGTTGCGCGGTCTGCGCCGGTTGCGGTATTCGCGGCCGAAGAAGATGCGGGTGACGGCTTCGTCCGAAGCCGTGATGCCGAGTTTTCCGACGGGTGTTTCGATGAAGAGCATCCGTTCCATATCGTCTCGTTTTAAAGGTTGTCCAGCGTGTAGCGGATCATTTTCTGCCGTACGTTCGCCGTATCGTGGGGCTGCATCGAGTGGTTCTGGTCGGGGTAGACCATCATGTCGTACTGCTTGCCGCAGCGGTTCAGGGCGCGGGTCATCTCGACGGTGTTCTGGAAGTGGACGTTGTCGTCGGCCGTGCCGTGGATGATCAGCAGCCGGGTCTTGGTGTCGTCGAGCATCCGGGCGAAGTTGAGCGGCGAGTTGTCGTCGTAACCCGAAGCGTTGTACTGCGGCAGGTTGTTGTAGATTTCGGTGTAGATCGAGTCGTAGTAGCGCCACGAAGTGACGGGCGCCACGGCGATTGCCATTTTGAACAGTCCGTGCCCTTTGAGCGCGCAGCTCAGGGCCATGAATCCGCCGTAGGACCAGCCGTAGATGCCGATGCGCGCCGGGTCGGCATAGGGCTGCGCCGCCATGTAGCGGGCCAGCGAGAGCTGATCCTCGACTTCGAGCGCGCCCAGCCGTCCGTAGGTCTGTTTCTTGAATTTCTCGCCCCGGAAACCCGTGCCGCGTCCGTCGGCGCAGACCACGATATAGCCCTTGTCGGCCAGCGCGTCCTCCCAGTCGAGCGACCAGCGGTCGCGCACCGACTGCGAACCGGGACCCGAATACTGCGTCAGCAGGACGGGGTAGCGTTGCGAAGGGTCGAAGCCGCGGGGTTTGACGATGTAGGCGTTGAGCGTGTCGCCGCGCTCGGTGGCGAAGGTGAAGAACTCCTTCTGCGGGCGGTTCGCGGCGGCCAGCTCATCGCGCAGGGCCTTGCTGTCGGCCAGCAGGCGGACCGGGTTGCCCTCGCCGTCGCAGATCTCGACCCGGTTGGGGGTCGCGGCGTTGGAGAAGGTCGAGATGTAGTATTTCATGCCGGCGCTCGGCGCGATCGTGTAGAAGCCTTCGCCCGTGGTCAGGCGGCGTTTCTGCGTGCCGTCGAGCCGTACGCTGTAGAGGTTGCGGCGCAGGGGGGAGGTCTCGGTCGAGAGGTACCATACGCGCTTGCCGTCGGTGCCCGCGACGTCGGTCACCTCCCAGTCGCCCTTGGTCACCTGCGCGAGAAAACCCCGGCGGATGCTGTAGAGGTAGAGGTGCATGTATCCCGTGTGACTCTCCTGCCGTACGAGGAAGCGGTCTTTGTCCACGAACGTCAGCGAGGAGTCGTCCACGCGCTCGACGTACTGCTGCGAACGTTCGTCGTAGATCGTCCGCTGGGCGCCGTTAGGCTCGCAGAGAATCACCTCGAAGGTGTTCTGGCGGCGGTTGAGCCGGAAGAAGTAGAGTCGCCCGTCGGGGGTCCAGCCGATGCGGGGGATGTACTGGTCGGTTTCGCGGCCCGTGTCGATGCGCTCTTTGGCGCCGGTCGCGAGGTCGCAGACCCACACTTCGACCGTCGAATTGCGTTCGCCGGCCTTGGGGTATTTGAACGAGTAGGCCTGATTGTAGAGTTTGCCGTCGAAGCGCATCATCTCCATCAGCGGCACCTGAGATTCGTCGAAGCGCAGGTAGGCGATGCGGCGGCTGTCGGGCGAAAAGGCATAGGCTTTCGTGAAGCCGAACTCCTCCTCGTAAACCCAGTCGGTCGTGCCGTTGATGACCGAATTCCACGCACCGTCGTCGGTGATGCGGCGCGTCTGCCGGGCGGCGGTGTCGTAAACGTAAAGGTCGTTGCGGTCCGAATAGGCGATCAGTCTGCTGTCGGGCGAGAACGAAGCGTCGCGCGGGGCTTCGGCCTCCCGGAGTACGGGCGTCAGGCTGTTGCCCGCAGCCAGAAAATAGCTGGTCGTATAGGAGTGGCGGTAGATCGGCTTCGACCCCGAAGCGATCAGTATCTGCCGCTCGTCGGGCGAGAAGGAGTAGTCGGTGATCGTCAGGTTGGCCGCGGACGAAGGGAGCATCCGCTCGCCCGGTCCCGCCGCGGCGTAGCTGTGGCGGATGATGTTGCTGCCTTCGAGCGTGGTGTAGTGCTCGCCGTCGGCCATCGAGCGGATGCCGCGGACGGTCTGGTTCATGCCCCGCAGTCGGGCGATTTCGGCGTATTCGTTCTGGGCCTGTACGATGCCCGCTCCGAGCAGTGCGGCCGCAAGGAGCGTAATTAACGATGCTTTCAATGTAAATTCCGTTTTAAATGTCCTCCACTTCGAAATCGTAGCCGAGCCGCTTGCCCGTGACGAATTTCGAGTTGTCCATCTTGGTGTTGAACTGATCGACCGTCACGCGCTTGTTGTCCTCGTAAGGCGGCATCAGCAGGTCGAAGTTCAGGGCGAACCAGATCGCCTCTTCGAGGATGGCGATGAGCGCGTCATGGCCGATTTCGCTTTTGCCGAACTCCGCGGCCCGCATCGAGGTCTGCTGTTTGCCCTCGACGAAGTAGCGGCGTTCGCGGTTGATGAAGATGCGGCCGATGAGGTAGCCTTCGTCGGCGTTGCGGTTGAACTTGAACGAGTCGGAGAGGAAGTTGTAGATGTTGATCAGGCCGCAGTAGGAGTTTTCGCGGTCGCCCTGCACATAGGGATTCTGCCAGATCGGGTGGTCGGCGGCGAATTCGAAGATGTCGGTGTGCATCTGGAATATCAGGATGTCGTTGGCCACCTGCAGCTGGGCTTCGAACTTGCCGCGGTCGCGGTATTCGAGCCGCACGCGGCGGTCGAGTTTGCCGTCCAGCTCGTCGTCCAGCTCCGAGGCCATTTCGAGCAGCGTCTCCTTCAGCTCGTTGAAGGCCGAGAAGGTGTTGTCGAAAATCCGTTGCTTGAGCGTCGATTTGCGGATGATCGTATCGAGGATCTTGCTTCTTAGCGGTGTGGTTTCCATACGGTATCGTGTGTTTTACTTTATGCGTATCTGGCGGCCCTGTTCGAGCGTGTCGCCCGGCCTGAGCTTGTTGAGCTTCTCGATCGAGCGGGTGCGGATGGCGTACGACTGCCCCACGGCGTAGGCCGTTTCGCCCTGACGGCAGGTGTGGGTGTGGGCGTTGCCCTCCCAGCGTTTTTTCTTGCGCTCGATGTAGACCACCTCGTGGGGCATCGGCTGGGCCTTCTTGTCCTTCAGATCGTTGAACTTGCGCAGATTGCGTGCCGAAATGCGGAATTTCTTCCCGATGTTCTCGAACGTGTCGCCCTCCTTGGCCAGCACGTAGTGCACGCCGTTGGTCGCATAGACGTTGTAGCCGTTGTGGGCGTTGATTGTCACGCGGTAGTTGTCCGGATCGACGGCCGACGATGCGTCGGCCGGGCGCTCCATGCTGGTCTGGTCGGTGAACCAGCCTTCGGGATCGGTGATCTTGCGGCCCGAACGCGAAGCGTAGAGCCGCTCGCCGTCGGGCTGGTCCAGCAGGAAGAGCTGGGCCTCCTCGATGATGCGGCAGAGCCGCTGCGCATAGTCGGGCGCCGTGGCGTAGCCGGCGGCCTTCAGTCCCCGCGCCCAGCTTTTGTAGTCGGTCGGGGAGTAGGCGAACAGCGAGTCGTAGCGGGGCTGCGTGTCGAGGAATTCGGCATGGTCTTGGTACGAGGCTTCGACCGTGGGATAGCTGCGGAAGCACTCGCCTTTGGCGTCGTCGTCGTGGTAGACTTTTTCGCCCGTCCAGTTGCGTTTGCACTTGATGCCGAAGTGGTTGTTGGACATTATCGAGAGACGGCTGTTGCCGCAGTCGGATTCGAGGATGCCCTGCGCCATGGTGATGCTGGCCGGGATGCCGTAACGCTCCATGTGGGCCACGGCGATGGATTTGTAACGGTCGATATACTCCTCGCGGGTCTGGCGGACCTGCGCCCGCAGGCTTCCGAATGCCGTCAGGAGGATTCCAGCGAGCAGTATTGCATTTTTGGAAAAATTCATTATCTTTGTTTAATCTTATACGGACAAAGGTATAATTTTCCCACGAAAATTACAATTAAAATATATTGCTGAACTATGTTTACCGAAAACGCAAACCGCATTTTCAACCGGGTTATCGAAGAGTATCACCGCTGGGACGATGTGGACCGCCCCGTCGAGAATCCCTATGAGCCGGGAACGATCGATCACCTGCTCTATCACAAGAACTGGATCGACACCGTGCAGTGGCATCTTGAGGATATCATCCGTGATCCGCAGATCGACCCTGTGGCCGCGCTGGCCATCAAACGGCGCATCGACAAGTCCAATCAGGAGCGTACGGACATGGTGGAGTACGTCGATTCGTACCTGCTCGACAAATACAGGGAGATAGAACCCCTGCCCGGCGCTCGGCTCAATACCGAGACCCCGGCGTGGGCCATCGACCGGCTGTCGATTCTGGCGCTCAAGATTTACCACATGGCCTGCGAGACGGAGCGTACCGATGTGGACGACGCCCACCGCGCGGCGTGCCGGAAGAAGCTCGACGTGCTGCTGGCGCAGCAGGCGGATCTTTCGAAAGCGATCGAAGAGCTGATCGAGGACATCGAGGCGGGCCGCAAGTACATGAAGACCTACAAACAGATGAAAATGTATAATGATCCGGCGTTGAACCCGGTTCTTTATGGTCAGAAAAAGTAAGAAGCTTCCGCGTCATCTGATCGTGTACCGGACCTCGGCGATGGGGGACGTGGCGATGCTCGCGCATGCGCTGCGGGCCTTGAAGCGGGCATATCCCGATCTGCAGGTCACGGTTGCCACGCGACCGCTGTTCCGGGCCTTTTTCACGGACCTCGACGTCGGTTTTCTGGACGTCGATGTCAAGGGCGCCCACCATTCGCTGTGCGGCATATGGCGGCTGGCCGCCCAAGCGCGGCGGCTGGGGGCGGATGCCGTGGCCGACGTGCACGGCGTGCTGCGTTCGGTGACGTTCCGCACGGCTTTGCGGCTGCACGGTATTCCCTTCGCGGCCATCGGGAAGGGCCGGGACGAGAAGGGTGAATTTATCCGGCGCGGCGGCCGGGGTGTCAAACCTGCGAAACATACAGTCGTCCGCTATTGCGACGTATTCCGGAAACTGGGATTCGTGTTCGACGATCCGAAGCCGGCCGTGCGGCGCGAGCATCCCAGTCCGATGGGTGAAAAGACGGGGACGTGGATCGGTTTCGCCCCTTTCTCGGCGCAGCAGGGCAAGACCTATCCCGAACCGCTGGCCCGCGAGACGGTGCGCCTGCTTGCCGGGCGTTATGACCGGGTTTTCATCCATAGCGGCGGGGGTGCCGAGGCGGAATTCGCGCAGGAGATGGAGCGCCTTCATCCTAATGTCACGGCGCTGTTCGGACGGGTTAAGATGGCGGGCGAGATCGACCTGATCGCCAATCTGGATTGCGTGGTGTCGATGGATTCGCTGGTCATGCATTTGGCTTCACTCGTGGCGACGCCCGTGGTGTCGGTATGGGGTGCGACGCATCCCGGTCTGGGATTCTTCGGGTACGGCTGCGATCCGCGCGGCATCGTGCAGGCCGATATGGAGTGCCGCCCGTGCTCGGTCTTCGGAAATAAACCGTGCCGTTACGGAGATTACCGTTGTCTGCATGCCGTGACGCCCGCCATGATCGTGGAGCGGGTTGAGGAGATCGTCGGCAAATGACAATAGGACTGAATATGAAAAGCCCCGGAAATTCCGGGGCTTTTTTCGTATCCGGGCGTGTGCCGCGGCGGAGCCGGCGGGCTTTGTCGCGTGGACACGTTTTTTATCGGCTGTTTGGACCGGCTGTTTTTCCGGCTTTTGAGACCGGCTGTTTGGACCGGTTCGGGTCTTTTTACCGGCTTTGTCCGGTTTGTGTTTCCGGCACTGCGTTTCCCGCCGGAGGGGCGGTGCCTTTCCGGCTTTATATTCCCGGTATTGTGTTTCCGGCCGATAATAATCGGCGCTTTCCCGGCTTTTTGTTCCCCGGCGCTGCGTTTCCCGCCGGAGGGGCGGTGGTTTCCCGGCGCTATTTGTTGCGGCGGATCACGATGCAGTTGGGAACGCCGCGCTCGCCTTCGTGGTCGAAACGTTTGTTGTCGTAGGGGTGGTTGAGGATGCCTTCCTGCGCTGTCCAGAGCGTCGAGGAACCGCCGCCGTCGAGGTTCAGCGCATCGACGAGCCCCAGCTGACGGGCGATGTAGGCTGTTTCGGCGATGGTTGCGCCGTCGGCTTCGCCCTTGAAGCGGCCGTCGATGACGGCCATGACGACCGTGCCGTCGGCCCGTTTGCCGATCAGCGTGCGGGGATGGCGGCGGGCGTAGAAGCTGTCTTCGGAGTCGTATTCGACGCTCCGGCCGTCGCGGACCAGCATCGGACCTGCGGCCAGCGCCGAGCGGTAACGGCGGGCGATGCGGGAGTATTGGGTCGTGTCGCAGCGGAGAATGTCCATTTTGCGGCCGCGTTTGTCGCGCAAAGCGATGACGCCGTTGGTGCGCATCGTCTCACCGGGAGTCGTCCGGCCCAGAATCTGCTTGTCGATCAGTACGAAGGTTACGGGGGCGAGCGTCTTCATGTTGAAGTAGCTGCCGTTCAGGGCGGCGTCGGCTCCGGCGGCTTTGCCCAGCTCGCTCGTGGGGGATGCTTTGCCGTCGAGCTGTATGATTTCCGTCGTGAAATTACGGGCGGGGTAGGCGACCACCGAGACGGTCTGCCGCGAATCGAACATGTCGATCTGGGCGCGGCGGCATTCGGCGCCCGCCGCGAGGGGCGTGATCTGCCAGCGGGCGCCGGCGAAAGCGACCGAGTCTTCGGGTGTCTGGGCCGCGGCCGCAAAAGAAAAGAGGAGCAGGAAGGCTCCCGCAAGTAATTTAGTCATGGCTTAGGTAGAATTGGCGGATACAAATTTAAGAATTTAAATCGGTTCGCCAAATTGCGGCCGTCGTCGGGATGCGTGAAAAATCCCCGGCCTTTTCGGGGCCGGGGATATGCTTTGGCTGCGTAAAGCGGCCTTGCTATTTGGTCGCTTTGGTGTAAACCGTCTTGTTGCCCTCGATGGTCAGCGTGTATACGCCGTCGGCGTCCTTGGCGATGATACCCGTCTCGGTGAAGTCGATGGTCTGGCCGTTGCCGACGCTTTGGCCTTTGAGCAGGATTTTGCCGGCTTCGCCCTGCAGCTCCCACGAGGTGTAGCGCAGCGTGGCCATGTTGATCGACTGGGCCTGACCTTCGATCAGGATGTCGATGCCCATTACGCCTTCGGGGTTGATGGGGTCGGGCATGGTCCATTTGCCGACGGCTTCGGCATAGGTCGGGTCGGTGGCGACTTTAGCGGCTGCGGCGCCGTCCTCCAGCTTGCCTTTGTAGTCCACGACGACCGGGGCGCCGAGCAGCAGGCCGTTGGCTTCGCTCTTGTCGGCGTCCATAGTCGAGAAGGTGAAGGTCCCTTCGGCGTTCTCGACGGTTACGGTGTTCATCGACGCATCGGTGATGAAGCCGGTAAAGGTTTTGGGCGTGTTGTCGCCGCAGGCAGTCATGCCGCACAAAGCGATGGCGGCGGCCATGATCTTGATGCTTTTCATTGCTTGTGAGATATTTATGTTTAACGCTTTCTGAGGTATTCGTCGATGGCCCGTGCCGCTGTGCGGCCTGCGCCCATGGCGAGGATGACGGTCGCGGCGCCGGTTACGGCGTCGCCGCCCGCGAAGACCCCTTCGCGCGACGTGGCGCCCTGCCCGTCGGCCGTGATGCAGCCGCGGCGGTCGGTCTCCAGTCCTGCGGTCGTGGCGGCCAGCAGGGGATTGGGCGAGGTGCCCAGCGCCATGATGACCACGTCGCAGGCGATGTCGAATTCTGAGCCGGGCTTCACTACGGGCGAGCGGCGGCCGCTCTGGTCGGGTTCGCCCAGCTCCATCTCCACGCACCGGATGCCGGTGACCCAGCCGCGCTCGTCGCCGAGGACCTCCGCGGGGTTGGTGAGCATGCGGAAGCAGATGCCCTCCTGCTTGGCGTGATGGACCTCCTCGACACGTGCCGGAAGCTCCTTTTCGCTGCGGCGGTAGACGATCGGCCCCCCCGCGCCCCCGCGTTTCATCGTGGGCACGGCATCCATCGCCACGTTGCCGCCGCCGACCACGACCACACGCTTGCCGACGTAGATCGGGGTGTCGTACGTGTCGTCGTAGGCGCGCATCAGGTTGGCGCGCGTCAGGAATTCGTTGGCCGAAACCACGCCGTTGAGGTTCTCGCCCGGAATGCCCATGAAGCGGGGAAGTCCCGCGCCGGAGCCGATGAATACGGCGTCGTACCCCTCCTCGCCGAGCAGCGAATCGACGGTGACGGTGCGGCCCACGATGACATCGGTTTCGATCTCCACGCCGAGCCGCTCGACTTCGGCGATCTCGCGCGCCACGATGCGCTGTTTGGGCAGACGGAATTCGGGAATGCCGTAGACCAGTACGCCTCCCACCTTGTGCAGGGCTTCGAATATCTTGACTCCGTAACCCATTTTCGCAAGGTCGCTGGCGCAGGCCAGTCCCGCCGGGCCGCTGCCGATGACGGCGACCCTGCGGCCGTTGCGCGGTGCGGTGCGGTGCGCCGCGGCGCCGTGTTCGAGTTTCCAGTCGCCTACGAAACGTTCGAGTTTGCCGATGGCGACCGGTTCGCTCTTGATGCCCAGAATGCAGGAGCCTTCGCACTGCGATTCCTGCGGGCAGACGCGGCCGCAGATCGAAGGCAGCGAACTGTCTTCGGCGATGATGTCGGCCGCTTGCTGCAACTCGCCCCGGTGCAAGGCTCCGATAAAGTCCGGGATGCGGATATTGACCGGGCAGGCCGCTACGCAGCGGGGATTCTTGCATTGCAGGCAGCGCGACGCTTCGAGCGTCGCCTCTTCGAGGTCGTAGCCGTAGCAGACCTCCTCGAAGTTGGTCGCACGTACTTTCGGGTCTTGTTCGCGCACGGGGACGCGCGGTATCTTGTTTGCCATTGTAGTCGTATGCTTTTGGGTGTGTAGGCGGAGCGGCGTGCCGGCTCCGCCGTGCGTTTATTTGTCCAGTCCTATTTTACATTGGTGTCCGGCTTGACGCTCGGCTTCGATGGCCGCGGCGCGCTGTTCCTGCGTGCGGTACATGCCCTGACGGCGCATCGCTTCGTCGAAATCGACTTCGTGGCCGTCGAATTCGGGGCCTTCGACGCATGTGAAGCGCGTCCTGCCTGCCACCGTCACGCGGCAGGCCCCGCACATGCCCGTTCCATCGACCATCAGTGCATTGAGCGAGACGGTCGTTTTCAGCGCGTATTTCTTCGTCGTGAGGGCCACGAACTTCATCATGATCATCGGACCGATGGCCACGCATTCGTCGTAATGCCTGCCCTGCTTTCCGATCAGTTCGTCGATCACCTGCGTAACAAGCCCTTTGAAGCCTTCGGAGCCGTCGTCGGTGGCGATATGGAGGTTTTCGGCCACGGCGCGCATCGCGTCGGTGTAAATGAGCATGTCGCGGGTCTTGGCGCCGATGATCACGTCGGCCTTGACGCCGTGTTCCTTGAGCCATTTGACCTGAGGATAGACCGGGGCGGTGCCCACGCCGCCTGCGACGAAGAGGTAATGCCGCTTGCGGAGTTCGTCGAGCGGCATTTCGACGAATTCGGAGGGGTGGCCGAGCGGGCCTGCGAAGTCGGCGAACGCTTCGCCCGCTTCGAGCGAACAGATTTTGCGCGTCGAAGCGCCGATGGCCTGCGTTACGATGGTGACGCTGCCCTCTTCGGCGTCGAAGTCGGAGATCGTGAGCGGAATGCGTTCGCCGTGTTCATCGGCGCGGACGATGATGAACTGTCCCGGCCGGGCCGAGCGTGCGACGCGCGGTGCGAGGACTTTCATCAGCCAGATGCCCTCTGCGAGGAGTCTTTTTTCAAGTATCGGGTACATTTATAAATGGGTTTCCGGCTTTTATCCGCCTGCGCGGTAAAGCCGCATTGTCGTATCTTTAGTCTTCGACGATCGCCGTCGCCCGCAGCCGCCGCATCGGGCGCGTGAGGTCGTTGGTTATGATCGTCACGAAATCGGTCACCACGCCGTATTCCTGCCTGCCGGGGTCGAGCGTCGCCTTGGCCGTGAACGAACTGCCGGCAGGGATGCGCTGTCCCGGCGTGAGCGTCGTCGCGACCTTGCCGCCCGTCTCCACGGCGCGGACGATCAGCTCGCCGTCGCCCGTGTTGGTGAGCGTGAAGGTGCGCTGCTGTTGGGGCGCGTTGTGTTTTACCGGGCCAAATTTAATAATATTTTCGGTTATCTGCACTTTCGGCGTCCGTCGGGCGTCGGCCGGGGACTTGTCGATGCCGATGCCGTGGGCCACGATCAGCGTTCCGTTGCCGCGGCCGTCGGCCCGCACCTCCAGCGCGTCGCGCAGCGAACCGTAGCGGGGGGCGCCCTCCGGGTTGAGGTACATGAGGTTGATTTCGGCGGTCTGGCCGGGGGCGAGTTCGCGCGGGTAGTCGGCGGCGAGCAGGCCGCTCGACTCCTTGGGATGCAGTTCCAGACGGACCGGGCGGTTCGACGTGTTGATGCAGCCGATGGCAGACTGGACCTGCTGTCCCTCGCGGATATAGGAGAAGGTGCAGAGCGTCGAAGCAAGCCGCAGACCGCCGCCCGCATCGACCGGATAGAGCTCTTCGGTGGTTTTGGTGCGCGGAGTGACGGAGCCGTGCACGGTGAGCGTTGCGATCTTGCGCCGCTCGGAGGAGTAGACGCCCAGCTCTTTGGTGAAGGCGCCGGGGCGGTTGGTCGGGTCGAACGTTACTTTGATTGTCGTTTTCTCGCCCGGACGGATTGGCCGTTTGGTGAATTCGGGCACCGTGCAGCCGCAGGTGGTCACCACGTCGAGGATCACGACGGGTTTGTCGGAGCGGTTCTCGCCCGTGAACGTGTGGCTTACGCGGCCCTCGGTTTCGGGAATCGTGCCGAAGTCCCATGAATCGGGGGTGAAAATCAACTGGGCGTGCGCCGGCGCCGTCAAGGCGCAAAGGGCCAAGATTATGAGTGAGATATGTCGTCGTATCGTCATGGTGCGTATGGATGTCGGTTTTGCAAAGGTACATTTTTTGTGAAAAAATCGTGTAATAATTTTGCGGGAATGAAATTTTGCTATATATTTGCACTCCGAAACGGTTAAACAACGAGTTTCGAATGCCTGAATAGCTCAGTTGGTTAGAGCACATGACTGTTAATCATGGGGTCCTAGGTTCAAGTCCTTGTTCAGGCGCAGATGCGCGAGGGTTGCGTAAGGTTCTTTCAAAAACGCCTGCAAAGAGGTGATGAAAAGAGAATGAAAAATTTTGCTGAAAAATTTGGAGTTCCTGAAAATTGAATTACCTTTGCAGTCCCAAGCCATTTTTAACGGGAGCTTAGCTCAGCTGGTTCAGAGCGTCTGCCTTACAAGCAGAGGGTCGGGGGTTCGAATCCCTCAGCTCCCACAACTGAAAATCAACGACTTACAGCAATGTAGGTCGTTTTTCTTTTGTGTGCCTCCGTGGTCGGTTTACACGTTTTTTGCCCGTTTGTGTAAACCAGTGTGTAAACCGAGATTTACGCGATGAAAGCTACCGTAGAGGTTGTTTGTTACAAGTCCAAGCCGCTCAAAGACGGCACATTTCCTTTAATGCTCCGAGTTACGAAAGACCGCAAACGCAAATACGTTTCGCTCGGCCTTTCCCTGCACGAAAAGTTTTGGGATTTCGAGAAAGGCAAGCCCAAACGGAATTGTCCCAACAAGGAGCAAATCGAACGGCTGATAGCCGCAAAAACGGCGGAATACAACGATTTGATTGTCGAAATGACCTCCCAGCAACGTGAATACACGGTGGAAACGCTCGTGTCCCATTTTCATAACCAAGTCCGTTGCGCTACGGTGGTCGAATTGTACGATAAACTGATTGACGACATGAAACGCGGCGGTAAACTCGGCAATGCAGGTGTTTACAAATACTCCCGTACATCGTTGCTGAAATTCACGGGGCAGCGGTTGCAAATCCCGTTCAGCGATATTGACACCGTGTGGTTGCGTCGTTATGAGAATTGGTTACGGACGAGCGATTGCGGTGATACGACCATTAGCCAACTCTTTCGAACGTTGCGTAGCGTGTTCAACAAGGCGGTAGAATTGCAGTTGGTGAAACGGGATTATTACCCGTTCGATGCCTATAAAGTCAGCAAATTCGATACGCGGACGAAGAAACGGGCCATCACGAAAGAGGACGTGCGCAAGGTTATTGCACTCGATTTGTCGCAAGGCTATCCCTCCGAACGATTGGCGCGTGATATTTTCGTGTTCAGCTATTTCGGTGCGGGGATTAACTTTGCAGACATCGCCCTGCTGAAATACGGGAATGTACGGGACGGACGGGTGCAATACGTTCGGAAGAAAACGGGCAAGCCTATCAATTTTCTGCTGACGGAAGAAATGCGGAATATCATTGTCAAATACCAGCAACAAGGACAGACGGATGAAGATTATATTTTTCCGATACTCGACCGTCGTGTGCATAGGACGGAACAGCAGAGATATGACCGAACGCATAAGGTGCTGACGAATACGAATCGCTGGTTACGCAAAATCGGACAACGGGTCGGCATCGAACATCTGACTACCTATGTCGCTCGGCATACGTTCGCAACGGTTTTGAAGCGTTCGGGAGTGAATATTGCCATCATTTCCGAATCGCTGGGACATTCAGACCTATCCACGACACAGATTTACTTGGATTCATTCGAGAATAGCCAAATCGACGCGGCGATGCAACACTTGTTATGAATGAAAACAGGGGTTACGGATTGTTCCGTAGCCCCTTTATTACTACTTTTTAAAAGAATATTCAAGAAAAGTTGCTTCAATTTTAATAAAAGGCTTCCCATCAATTTCTATTGGAGTGGATTTAATAGATGGCTTTAAATAATCATATATTACTCGTTCTCCATCTACCAACACGGCATATTCATCTGCATACTCATCGTCAATAATGTCATAACTCAATATACTCCTAAGTTCAACATCCTCATTAACGACATCTTCGCCAAGAATTACATCAACACCATCTGCCAATGTAACTATATAATCTTCCCAACCACTACGTAAATCCTCTCCATCTGACGCTATCGCAAAGTAACGCCAGTCTTCTAATCCCTGTTCATTAGGAAAAATTTTAGTTGATAGGGCAGATACGAGTCCCTTAATAATCATGTCCTCGTTGAAATCCTCTTGCGGAATGCTCCAACTTTGAATTTTTTCATTTTTTACAATCTCTTTCATAGTTAGTTTGTTTTAGATGAAAAGCAACGTGCTCTTCAACTCTAAGGTACAAAATTTCCAGCATAATATTTCTCAAAAATATTTATCAAATCACTTGACTTTTGATTAAATATTTAGTATATTTGCAGGGCAATTCCGAGATACTATCTTCCACTCGATACAAATTGTGTTCATTCTTGTTAAGGCAGATTCGTCTGCCTTTTCTTTGCGTTGTGTTACCACATTTTTTGAGTGTGAAATGAAGATTTCCTATAAAGAATGTATTTCAGAATCAGAAAATGTGGAAGATTCCAATTAAAGAGATAGTAGGTTTTTGAATGACAGAATAGACAGTTGCTCAAATCTGTCCTATGCAAACTGCTCAAAAGTGTCCTATATATACATTACCTACTTATACACTACCTATTAAAGTCGTCCCGACCATGTACTACCATATCAAAGACCGCAAGTGATTCGATAACCGTAAACAGGCCAAAGAACATTACGGCGTAGCCTGCTTCCGAAAACTACTGCACTTAAAAGAGATTATATTTACAAACAATCAAAATTCCATTGCTAACGATGAATTATACCGTAATCCCCAAATCAATCGTGAACTTTCAGACGGGCAACAGTAAACCCGTCGATATTTACGTGTGAGCAACCATTAAATGTTGCTCCAATCACAAGACGAACATTTCCCATGTAACAGAAGAAAAGCTATCCTTACTGACGGGATTGGATGAACGAACCATACGACGGAGCATCAAACGGCTGAAAGATGCAGGTTATATGACCGTGCAGACTACCGTTAAAGAAGATGCAGACAGAGGATTTATAAAGCGAAATTCCTACTTTATAAAGCCAGCTATTAAAGACTATTTCTTTTTGGATAGCAGTTACTTTAAGAGAAACTATCCCGCCAAGATTGCAGGGTTTCTGCTCTTATTAAAGGCAATCTGCCTTAATAATACGGATACCATTCAATGAAGTAACAGCCAGATTGCAAAGAGTATCGGTTTATCGAGAAACACGATAACAGCTCTCATTAAAGAGTGTCTGCAATTAGGGCTTATAAAGCCTATTTCTAACGGCTATGAATTGACAGCAGGCTGTTTTATCAATTCCTCTGTTAAAAAGACCAATGCAGGGATTTATAAGGAGCTATGCGATTTCTGCAAGGCGAAAGGTGTTGCCATTCCTAACTGGGATAAACGGGCTATGTCTGTACTGCTTACCAAGTATAATGCAATAGGCTTATCGAGAACAGAGCCAATAAGCATAACCTACCAACTCGATAAACGATGCAAGAACCTGCCCGAAAAGGTATCGTTGCCTTATTTTATAAAGGTGCTCGATATGCAAGGCCAGTATCGGGAGGTAATAGAACAGGACAAAGAGAATTTCAGCGGTTTTGAGTTTTAGATACACGCCCCTTACGTAGCCAATCAATAAAATACATCTTACCATTTATTGCAATTAAATATACTATTAGTCTTTTTTGTCTTAAAAAAATCCATATATTTGTGTAATAGAGTTTTATTTCACGTTTATGGAAACTTATAGACTTAGAGGTTCTGAATGGAAAAAATGGGATCTTCATATACATACCCCATCATCATTGTGTTCTGATTACGGTGGCGATACAGACGAGGTTTGGAGTAAATTCCTATCAGAACTAGAGAATTTACCCCAAGAAATAAAAGTTATAGGAATTAATGACTATTTATTTCTAGATGGCTACAAAAAGGTTCTAGAATATAAAAAAGAAGGAAGACTGCAAAATATTGAATTGATTCTGCCTGTCATTGAGGTTCGGATTAAAGAATTTGTAGGGAATGATAAACTTAATCGTATTAATTATCATATTATTTTTGCGGACATCTCTCAATTACCTGTTGAAGTTATAGAATGCCATTTTCTTGCTGGATTACGAGGGAAAGCAAATCTTAATTCCGAATATACTGACGGTTATTCTTGGGGTGGGGTTGTTACAAAAGAATCATTATTAGATTTCGGGAAACACATCTATGATTCAACTCCAATAGAGAAACGAGGAAGTTGTAATCCGCTCGAAATCGGATTTAATAACATAAATTTTGAAATTTCTAAAATTAAAGAGTTGTTAGGAGAAGGAGCTGAGCCTAATACTTATCTAGATGGAAAATATTTTAAGGCAATAGGCAAAACTGAATGGGAACAATTTAGATGGGATGGATCAATTGCTGATAAAAAGACGATTATTAACGATGTTCATTTTATTTTTAGTGCCTCTCCCTCTGCGGAAGAGGCCAATAAAGGAATAGCCTCATTAAAAGCGCAAGGTGTAAATAGTAGATTATTACATTGCAGTGATGCACATCGATTTGCTGCCAATAAAATTAATACTACACCGAAAGAATTAGGGCATTGTTTTACTTGGTTGAAAGCAAGCTCTACGTTTGAAGGGCTTAGGCAGGTAATCTTTGAACCAGAATTGAGACGAAAAATTCAACGAGATAACCCCAATAATAAAAGGCTAGATAGGGTTATTAAATCCGTACAATTCACAGGGCACTCTGATTTTACTCCCCAAAAGATATATTTAAATCCAGATTTAAATACTATCATTGGTGGAAAATCATCAGGAAAATCTTTATTACTCCATTATATAGCAAATGCAATAGATTATAAATATGCCTGCAAACAAGAACAAAAGGAGATTTCTCAAACGGTAGTTGATAGCTATAATTTTAGAGGGACGGAAAGCTTCGATTTTATCGTAGAATGGGAGGATAATGTGCAATATAAATATAACGATAATACCACGGCGAGAAGCCGACAATTTGTATATATCCCACAATCATATATTATTAATTTGACCTCTAATATACAAAGTAATTCCAGAAAAGAATTAGGCAAATTTATTCGAGATATTCTTCTACAGGACAATGAAAGCAAGCTACATTATGATGAGTTTATACAAAAAGTTAAAGAGCTTGATAATGTCAGAGACAATGCTATTGATGAATATTTTAAGATTCAAGATCAGATTGATGTATTAAAACAACAGAAAAAAGATATTGGGGATGTTTTAGGTATTAACAATCAAATTGCCCATTTAAATACGTCTATTGAGGTTCTGAAGGGGAATTCTGTGGTAGATGCAGAATTGATAAAGTATAATACGTTAACTAAAAGGAGTGATAAAACACAGGCTATACAAGCTAATATAACTAATGAATATGCAAGTTTAGATAGTGTTTTTACAGGGCTTGACTCTTTAATAGCGAACATAAATTCTCGATTAAAAGTAGCGACAGAAATATCCAAAACTCAATATTTTAATAATATATTTTCGGCAATCAGTTCTAAAATAATTGGATTTCAACAAGAAATCGAATCTCTTAAAACAGTTGGAGAACAGAGAAAAAGTAAATTTAGCTCTAGGATTGATGAAATAAATAAAGAGATTGAGGCACAACTGTCCCCCATTAAGGCAAAACTCCAAAATCGGGAGCAAATAATTTCTATTGAAGAGGAGATTAAACGCGAAAGAACCAAACTATTGCGCATAAGTAACATTGAAGATCAAATTAAGACCTTAGAGGAATTAAGAGATAACGAGAAAAGCAAATTCTTAAAAGGATATGAAGATGCTTATTCTGAATATAGACGAATTATTGAAGTGTTAAATGCAAAAGCGGCATCCATAGCAGATATTTGCCTAACAGGATCTATTAAATTTTATTATAATCGATTTAGAAATAATTTTTTAGAATTTTTCAATCAAAGGTCAACTGATTTCAGTCAATTTGATCTATTATCTGAACGGGATAATAATAGTTTACCTGATGTTGATTTTACAAATCACTTTAATGAGATTAAACTTATTTTTGATTTAATTATTCAAGGGAATGCCACCTATCGTAAGTATAAAGAACCTAAAGATAGCATAAAGACATTATTTAGAGATGAATTCTTTGATTATTGGGAATTAAGCATTGGTGGTGACGAGATGGCTAAAATGTCGCCAGGTAAAGCTAATCTTGCAGTTCTAAAACTTCTTATTGAACTTAGCGAAGCGAATTGCCCTATCTTAATAGATCAACCAGAAGATAATTTGGACAACCGATCTATTTATAATGACTTAGTGCAGTTTATTAGAAAGAGAAAGGAGAATAGGCAGTTAATCATTGTTACCCATAATCCCAATATTGTTGTTGGTGCTGATAGTGAGAATATTATTGTTGCAAATCAAAGAGGACAAGATGAAAATAGGAATAATGAATCTTGTCGATTTGAGTATGTTAACGGAGCCTTAGAGCATACATTTTCTAAACAAGAAACAGCCAAAGGTGTTCTGTTTAGTATGGGAATAAGAGAGCATATTACTGAAATCCTTGAAGGAGGACGTGAAGCCTTCAAAAAAAGAGAAGAGAAATATGGATTCTAAACAGAACAGACTCGACCAGAGGTTCAGATTTATTTTCTAATATCCTGCCCGCTTGCAAATACTCCGTAAAACCCCCTCCCCCCTATTTGGTTTGGAAAACGAAATTCGGGGAGGGATTTTTTATGGTAGATTATCGAGAAAAATTGCAGAACGAATACAAAAGCCGCAACGATTATGATTAGTTTAATCATTTACTAATCATCTAATTTGTAGAGTTATGCAATTGAGACAATCCATGCGTCGTGCAGCCAAGATGCGGCTTGCGCTGGCGGGAGCTTCAGGCAGCGGCAAGACCTATTCGTCGCTCCTTATCGCTTACGGAATGACAGGCGACTGGTCTAAAATCGCTGTCATTGATTCCGAGAACTGTTCGGCAGACCTTTATGCCCATCTGGGCGGTTATCAAGTCCTCACCCTCGAAAACTATGCTCCCGAAACTTACATTGAGGCCATCGGCATCTGTGAGCAGGCAGGAGCCGAGGTAATCATCATCGACAGCATCTCCCATTGCTGGGATTATCTGCTGGATTTCCACGCCAACCTGCAAGGCAACTCCTTTGCCAACTGGGCCAAGGTCACGCCCCGTCAGAACGCCTTTATCCAGCGGATTCTGACATCCTCCGCTCATGTGATCTGCACCATGCGCAGCAAGCAGGATTATGTGCTTTCGGACAAGAACGGTAAGATGGTTCCAGAGAAGGTGGGCTTGAAAGCCGTACAGCGCGACAACGTGGATTACGAGTTCACCGCGGTTTTGGATATAGCGATGAACCACAAGGCCACCACATCCAAAGACCGCACGGGACTGTTCACAGGCCGTCCCGAATTCCTCATCACGCCTGCTGTGGGGCAAGCCATCCTCAAATGGTGCAATATGGCACAGCCTGCACAACCGAGTGTTCAACCTCAAACTCCCTACCACCATGTACCCAGCGTTTCAGCCTAATCCCGAATTTGCCGTCGGTCTGAACTCCGACAGTCCTTTCCTCGATAACCCTGCCACAGAGGTGGCAACGACCGTAGAGGAACAACCTGCCCAACCTGCAACGACAGGTGTTGTCGTTCCTTTGGGTGTACGGCATAACCGCCATTTTATCGAGGCCAACACCAAGCCAGTCGATATAGCCCATTTGAGAGAGGATTGCGTCGTTCCCGTATTCAGCAAGGACAACGAGGTGACCATTTCCCACCAGAGTTTTATCGAAACGGTGCTGGGTGCTGCACACCGTATGTTCCCGCAGGAGGTAATCGACGCTCCCGATATAGTCGTGTCCCATATCATCAAGGGACGGATTCCAGAGGCTATCCACAAGCCCGTGAACCAGCTTCTCGAAACCGACAAGACCATCTACTACGAGCGGATGGCTTTCTGTTTCGAGATACCCACGATTTACGAGGATGTGGCAGGGAACAGACTGAACCTTTCGATTGGAGGAGTAAGAGCCTACAACCACGAGAACCTCTATTCCAAGAAGACTGTGGAGAAATTCAAGGTCTTCATCGGGTTCAAGAACCTCGTGTGCTGTAACCTCTGCGTATCGACGGACGGATTCAAAAGCGAACTGCGGGTGATGGGCGTGCAGGACTTGTTCGATGCCACCTTGCGCTTGTTCCGAGAATACGATGCCGAACGCCATGTAAAGCGGATGGCCGCAATGCAGGAACGACACCTTACCGAACACCAGTTCGCCCAGCTTATCGGCAAGACACGGTTGTATCAATACCTGCCCACAGCCGAGCGAAAGGCATTGCCTGCTATGGAGTTTACGGACTGCCATATCAACGCAGTCGCAAAGGCGTATTACGCTGACGAGAACTTCTCGCGAGGGGACAATCCAGAGATTGACCTTTGGAGGGTTTACAACCTCTTTACGGGAGCCAACAAGTCGAGTTACATCGACACGTTCCTCGACCGTTCGCTGAACGCTACCGAACTTATCACGGGTATCGGCAGAGTCATCGAGGGGGATGCCGAGTACAGGTGGTTTGTGGAATAATTTGATAAAACCCCGTCATTGCATTAGTCGTATGACGGGGTTTTTGTATATTTGTAATAAACCATTTTAAATTATTCGTATTATGACACTACCTGAACCTCTGACCGTGACTTTTTCTGGGCTAATAGGAGATATTGAAAAAGGATTAATAAAAATTCCCCAATTCCAAAGAGATTTTGTATGGGATATAGAAAAATCTGCCAATTTAATAGATAGTATCATAAAAGGATATCCAATAGGTACTTTTATTTTTTGGAAAACGAAAGAGCGTTTACGCTCTATTCGGAATATTGGAGGCATTGTTCTTCCAAACCCAGAGAATGGTGATTTCGTCAATTTTGTGTTAGATGGCCAACAACGGTTAACAAGTTTATTTGCTAGTTTAAGAGGTGCGCAAATAAACCAAGAACATTTGACAGTTGATTATTCAAATATATTCATTAATCTAGAGGCTTTAGACGACGAGCAAATTGTTGTATGCGATGTTCAGAACCTAACGGAAGGGCAATATATTAAACTTACTGATTTAATATATGGTGGACTTGCTCATCTTTCACAATATGATTTAAAATATCATACAAAATTAGATGAATATAAAAACAGAATAGGAAGCTACTTGTTTTCAATAATTACACTAAAAGATGCATCTCTAGATGTTGCAACTGAAGTTTTTACTCGAATAAATGTTAGCGGACAACCTTTATCCTTATTCGAAATTATGGTAGCTAAAACTTTTGATGCAGAAAAAGATTTTGACCTATCAGAGAAATTTAACAATTTTATAGATTCTATTCGACCTCTAAATTATGATACGATACCAGATATTACGGTTTTGCAAACCATATCTATATTATTGTCTAAAGAATGTACACGGAAGCAAATATTAAAATTAGATAAAAATAAATTTATTGCCTGTTGGGATAAGGGAATTGATGCTATTGAACGAGCAATAGAGTATTTTCGAAATTCATACCGAATTCCAGTTAGTCATTTACTTCCATACAATGCGTTAATAGTTCCCTTTGCCTATTTCTTTTATCAGCACCCTGAAAAGCCAATTGGAAATATGCAACAATATTTGCAAGATTATTTTTGGAGATGTGCATTATCTGGTCGATTTTCATCATCAGTGGAAACAAAATTAGCTCAAGATATAAAGAAAATCGATTTAATAATTAACAATCAGCTACCAACATACGACTGGGTTATAGACATTAGTACTCAATATATTGAAAGCCAAGGATGGTTTAGTGTAAGTCGGAGTTATATAAAATCATTATTATGTATCCTTGCATATCATCAACCAAAATCATTTAATGATAACTCAATTGTAAGAATTAGCAATGATTGGTTAAAACAAGCTAATAGCAAAAACTATCACCATTTTTTTCCTAAGGCGTATCTATCTAAGCATGGTGTCGAAGATTTTTATGCAAATCATATTGCTAATATTACAATTGTAGATGATTACTTAAATAAAAGAGTTATTGGAGCAAAAGCTCCAAGTCAATATATGAGAACTTTTGCAAAGCATAATGAATGTTTGAGTGAAACAATGAAAACTCATCTAATAGTTAATTTAGATAAATTTGGAATATGGACAAACGATTATTTTGCATTTTTTAAAGCTCGTATTACTGTATTCCACAAAGAACTTAAAAAGCGTATATGTACAACAGATAATGTTATTATTAATCAGGAATAAATTATGAAATACCCTTGCTGTTTCACAACAGCAGGGGTATTCTCTTTTACGGAAGAACAAAGCGGATAGATACTTAATAAGTTCGATAAGTGTCTGGAATAACGACTATTGTGTTCTGTAATGTCATCACTCTTGTAGAAATATGAACTTTATGCAGACAGGAACTCAATAATCGTTTGTATTTGACTGATATAACGTACATTTTGAGGGCTTATGCAGGCTTAAAGCCGAGAACAAAGCCTACTATCCCAATAAGCAAAGAACAAAGTTTACTTTCCAGTCGTATCGCCGTTGGATTGCAATTTTGTTTTGGCGAAATTTGTATCTGCAACAACCTCGAAAAAAGAGGTGCAAAGCCGTTGCATTTCCGACGATTGTTTTCTACTTTTGTGGGAGACATATTGAATTACGGAAGTGTAACTTTATTCTCGTGTGACGAACGTAGGAAATTCCAAGCACAATAGAGAGAATAAGTGGCATTGCCCTCCCGTCGTATCTTCACGATACAGGCGTGGGGTTGTTGCTTATTTTATCTATTGGGTTTCCTACGACCTGTCGCACTAAAATAAGTCAGCAGCCCTGCGCTTTCTTTTTTTTACTAATCACATCTGGGGGTTGGATGTATATAAATGATGAATTATGTTCCCACCCTGTCGGCTCAATGAGCGAAGTCAAGCTATCGTTACGAATTTGCATCGTAACATTAAGGCAAGTCCTGCATTTCAACATTTAACGGTGAACCTCAAATCGGAACTATTGAGTTCGGGATGTATGGCCATAGAAATATCCAATCAAGGCCAGCCCGTAAATCTGTTTATGTTTTGTCCTGATGGAGCAGGAGATATAGGGTCGGTTGCTATCTATGGAAATCGTTTAAAAGAACATTATACCACGATTTCAAAATCGCGCAACATATTCGGACTGCCTGTAACCGAAATAAGTATGAATGGTGGTTGGTCGGATTTCGTGGATATTCAAATTGGCAAATATTAGCATTTCGAATAACGATTATGAAAAAAATAGCCTTATTTACGCTGGTTGTACTGATGATTTGTGGTTGCTCTGAGGGTGGAAATGAAATCGACAAACAAAATCCAAAAGAAGATACCATCGAACTTAGTCAAAACAAATTATCTTTTGATATTAGCAGAGAAAAGCAATCCATTTATGTTTATAGCAGCCGTGATTGGACGTTGACAGGTGGCGCCCCGTGGTGTACGCCCTCCCAATCTGATGGTAAAGACTGGGACGAGGTAACCTTTATGGTAATGGAAAATAATGAAAAGAAAGAACGGAGCACGACATTCTTGTTTTCTTGCGGGACTGCAAATGAAACCCTTACAATAACACAACGCCATGGTGAGCTTATTATTTCTCCATCTAAAATAGAGATGGATGCAACAGGTGGTGAAGCTCATATTGAAGTTAAAACAACTTTTAACTTTGAATATCGGATTGATGACAGTTGTAAAGAATGGGTTATGTTCAAAGACACCTACGGTGGTACAGCGACATTTACTGTTGCACAAAATGAAAGCAGAGAACAGCGAGAGGGACAAATCACATTTTACTATGGAGAATTCAAGGAAACAGCTATCATTTATCAGGCTGGTGAAGAGCTTCTAAATATTACAGTGGATGTTTCCCAAAAAGGAATGTTGGAAACAGTTCTTGTGGACTATGATTATGCCAAAATAGAATCATTGACAATTACAGGCGAATTAGGAGAACTCGATTTTTATTTAATTCGAAACCGACTCCCCCAATTGCGAAACCTCGATATTTCAGCTTCCAATATTAATGAAATTCCATCTCAAGCCTTTATAAATTCAAAAATAGAAAAATGCATATTGCCGAAAGGTCTTATAACGATTGGAGAAAAAGCGTTTTATAATAGCCTTTTAACCTCGATTCTGATTCCTGCAAATGTTGAAACAATTGACCAATCGGCTTTTCAAGATTGTTCAAGATTAGCGGAACTCAAATTTGAACAAGGTTCAAAACTCACGATAATAAAAGGCGGATACACTTCATATAATATTAATTGTTATGGAGTTTTTGCTAATTGCTCTGCATTAACATCTGTGGAAATTCCTGCAAATGTGGAAACAATAGAAGCGGCCGCATTTAAAGGTTGCACAAATCTGACAAGCGTTACTTTTGGGAGAAATTCTAATCTCAAAATAATCAAAGGTGGTTATGATACTCATTATGAACACATAAATTATGGCGCATTTACAGATTGCACCGCATTAAAATCAATCGAGATTCCCGCATCTGTCGAAATTATTGGGGTCTCAGCATTCTTTAATTGCACTCAACTACAAGTTGTTTCTTTTGAATCAAATTCTAAACTTAAAGAGATTGGCGGGGCATGTTCTTGGGAACCTCATGGTGCATTCAGTAATTGTATTGCATTGTCTGCTATTGAAATTCCATCAACTGTAACAACAATAGGTGTTGCTGCATTTTATGGCTGTTCAAATTTGCAACAAATTACTTTTGAAAAACCGTCAATGCTTAACTCGCTCAATGAAGGCGGAGCCAACAGCTTTGCAATGGGGCATAGTTACGGGACATTTGCCAAATGTATATCCTTAACGACAATAGAGATTCCTGCAAGTATAGAGAGACTTCATAATCCGATGTTTTCGGGATGCTCTAATTTAACAACAATATCTTTCGAAAAAGGATCTAAATTACAATATATATCAAGCGATATATCCAGTGCTTTTGCACAACTTTATAAGTTGACAACATTTGATGCCTCTGCTTGTACACAGTTAGAATCAATTGGCAAGAAAACTTTTAGCAACAATCCTAATTTGACATCAATAATAATAGGCGCGGTAATACCTCCAAAATGTACTGAACAAGCCTTTGGAGAAATGAATCCTAATTGTGTCCTTAAAGTCCCCTCCGAAAGTCTTTCGGCATATAAGACAGCTGACGGCTGGAAAACGTTTAGTAGCATAATGGGGTTCTAAGATTTATAATCAGATTCTTGTATCTAAAAATCGAATTGTATGAAAAAAACATTATCCTTACTCATGTGTGGCTTGTTGTTATTGGGTTGTAGCGACAAGTATGATGATAGTGCATTGCGTAATGATTTGAATGACCTCGAAAATCGGCTTACAATATTGGAAGAACGTTGCAAGCAAATGAATACGAATATTTCATCGTTGCAGACCATCATAACAGCATTACAGAATAACGATTATATAACGAGTGTTACGCCAATAACTAATGATGGTGAAATTATTGGCTATACGATAACTTTTGCAAAAAGCAATTCTATTACGATTTATAATGGTACAGATGGTAAAGACGGAGAAGATGGTGTTAATGGTGAGGATGGAACTAATGGGAAAGATGGCGTAACACCTACCATCGGTGTAAAACAAGACACGGATGGCGTTTATTATTGGACGCTCAACGGTGACTGGCTGAAAGATGATAAAGGAAATAAAATTAAAGCAGAGGGCACGGACGGTAAAGATGGTGCAGACGGTTCGGGTGGAGAAGATGGAACGAATGGCAAAGACGGCGTTACTCCTAAACTCGAAATCCGAGAGGGTTATTGGTGGATTTCCTATGACAACGGAACGAACTGGACGCAATTAGGCAAGGCTACAGGAGAAGATGGAAAGGATGGAACAGACGGCAAAGATGGCAGTAGCATTTTCAAAAGCGTAACAGAAGATGATGAAAATGTTTATTTTACATTAGCCGATGATACGATTATTACAATCCCTAAAAGTGTAGCATTGTCTATACGTTTCGATTCTTCCGATCTTATCAATATTTCAGCAGGAGAAACGAAAACGCTGAATTATACGATAACCTCTTCCTCGGAAACGGTAACTATCGAAACCTTTGAGCAGGCAGGTTGGAAAGTCGAGATTACGGAGCAAACAAAATTGACTGGAACAATCGCTATTACCGCACCTAATCCTATTCGTGATGGAAAGATTCTGATTATTCTGACAGATGCCCAGAATAATTCCTACATGAAAACAATTACGTTAAAAGGGGTAGGAAATACCATAACCACCGTGCAAGACACCTATACAGTCAATGCCGCAGGAGGCTTGTTGGATGTTGCCGTTACAGCCAATATAGATTATACTATTCAGATTCCACAAGATGCAAAAACGTGGTTGAGCATTCAATCGCAGGGAGAGAATATTCGTTTTTCTGTTGCTGAAAATGAATCTTATGATGGTCGTTCTGCCGATATTACATTGGCTGGTGTAGATGGTACGACCTCATGCAAAGTAACGATTACACAACTACAAAAGGATGCAATTATTCTGTCTGAATCGGATTATGAATTGACCTATGAACAGCAGACCTTACAAGTGGTTTTACAAAGCAATACGGATTTACTTGTCACAATTCCAGAAACCGACACATGGATTACTCATGTCAGCACCCGTGCAATGACTGAGCGGACATTGAATTTCAATATAGCATCAAACGATGGCTCTCAATCCCGTACTGGGTATATCACGATTCAAAATGCGGATAAGAATGTTTCCCAAACAATAACTATTGTGCAAAAAGGTGATGTTGCCGATGTGCTTACATTTGAAGACCCGCTATTCAAAGCCTATTTAACAGCCAATTTTGATACTAACGGCGACAAAGAAATAGACACAAAAGAGGCCCTTAAAATAACATTTATCAAATGTAATGGTAAATCCATTTATTCGTTAAAAGGCGTAGAATATTTTGCCAATCTTAAAACGTTGGACTGCTCAAATAATAGTGTGGTCGAATTGGATTTGACACAAAATACGCAACTTACAGAGATTAAATGCTTCTCAAACAGTCTTGTGGATTTAAAAATAGGCGGATTGGAAAATCTATCTTATTTGGACTGCAACACGAATAGTTTGACAGCAATAGACACAAATACGAATCCCGCCTTGACCTATTATAATTGTGCATCAAATGTTATAAAGGCGTTGGATGTTAGCAATAATACAAAACTCGAAAAACTCTATTGTCATTCATGCCGATTATTGACCTCGTTGAATATTAAGAATTGTGGTAATTTAACAGCCCTTTACTTGATAAGCAGTTCATCTAATTGCGTATCGCAATCGACTATTAGTGTAAAAAATTCCTCTTTGCAATCATTGGTTCTCGGTGGATATGCTAAATGGACGAAAGCAGATATTTCAAGTAATGCATATTTGAAAGCAGTTGATTTGAGTGAACTGCCAACACTGATAACACTTAATTGCACGGATAATGCGCAATTAACATCGCTAAACACTAATAAATGTTATGCGATTAAATACGTTGATTGCAGCTCAAATATTCTTTCTGCATTGGATTTATCGACCAATAGAGCATTGCAAACATTGGATTGTTTTGCAAATAATCTGACTGCACTTGATTTAAGCAATAATGTTGCATTGCAAACGATAAATTGCTATGAAAATCAATTAAAGAACCTTGACGTCAATAATTGTTTATCTCTAAATGATTTAGACTGTCATAGCAATCAATTACCAACATTGCTTATATCTAATTGTTCGGAATTGAAAAGTTTAAAATGTTACGACAATCAATTGAATGAATTAGAGGTAATCAATAATCAAAAATTAACATATTTGGATTGCCGAGGAAATTCAATAACAGAAATTAACATATCTAAAAATATTAATCTGGACTACTTTTACTGTTCCAACACAACAATGCCGATAACATCTGTAAATGGGATTCTCAAAATTGGATACTGCATCAATATAGATGGAAATAATGGTATTATTTACGAATTAGCAGAGAATCATCATGGTAAAGCAATATCGATTAATGAATCAGGGCGGATGGAATGGGTAGATGGTGTAGAAGAATGGTGTGAACAATTAGGTGCAGCATGGAAATTGCCATCAAAAGAAGAGCTATTACAAGTATATTATAACAAGAATATATTAAATCAAAGTTTACAAAAAGTTGGTTATCCTTTATTATCTGGATCATATTGGGCAGCAGCAGATAGCACGGATATAACATATCATTATGCTTTTTCAGTTTCATTTGATTCTGGTTATGTGCGACATATTAGCGCGGCGGGACACAGTGAAAACACAAGAGCTGTTTGCGAATTTTGATTCATATGTTTCCTATATAAACTCGTTGCAAAATTGATAGGAAGGACAAGCTAATAATTAAAAACTAAAAAATCTAATTATTAGCTTGTCCTTTTTATATTACTTGCATATTTCATAAATTTTTACTATATTTACATCATAATCAAAGATTTAATCACAACATAAATTTTAGCTAAAATGAAAAGAAAAACACCAAGTATTGATTGAAAAACAGGCACAGAAACTATCGACGATGTTCAAGTATCGTATATCGCCAAAGGCGTATCTTATGATAATATTTACGGCGTCTGTCTGTTCGTAGGACGTAGAACTGATGATCCTACGCCACGAGAATTTCACTATATCTTTGAACTCGACATCGACCCTACGAAAGATATGACCATCTGTTTTCAGAGACGGGGTCATTATATGGCAGGATTCTCCTATCTGCTAAATCCAAAAGCCGTAGAGGAGGGTTGTCTCGCCATTATATTACCTAACATGGTAGATATTCCCAAGTCCAACTGTATGCTCAATCTTTTTGAAGCCCATATTAAGAGCGATACGGTCGTATTCAGCTATACGGCAATAGACGGTACACAGAAAGATTTCAAATTTCCACTCACGGGTTTCAACGAGAAATATTTAGAGCAGTTCATATAGATACAAAAGCAACAAACACTCTCTTAAAAGGAGAGAGCAGGGGAAAATTTTCCCACGCGTTTTCTCAACAGATACGAGGACAGACTTTGCAAAGGGGTATATTTATAGGCCCCTTTGTAAAGTTTATCCTCTCTTATTCAAATATAAGATTATCAACTAATTCACTATTGTTTAACCAGCATTGGCTTTATGCAAATGTGTAAACCAGCGTGTAAACCGAACGAACAGCCAGCGAAAAAAGATTTCCCAAAATGAAGCGAGGTCTTGCAGGAATGATTTATTTATCATACATTTGCACTCGCAATTCAGCAAAAGGGGAGCTTAGCTCAGTTGGTTCAGAGCGTCTGCCTTACAAGCAGGAGGTCTGCGGTTCAAATCCGCTTGTTCCCACCAATGAAAATCAGACAGTTGCAGGAGTGCGGCTGTCTTTTTTCATGCCCTCGGCGGAGGGGCTTCCCATGAGGTTTGCGTGGAACGGGTAGACTGCACGGTGAACCGACGGCCGAGGTCCGATGGGCATGCGCGTATGTGCAGCGGATTTGTGTTGTCAAAAAAACGCCGCGCCAGCGGGACCGGCGCGGCGTGAATATCCTCGTTGTCGGTTAGAATTTGTAGTAGAATCCGAATTTCAGATCGGACGAGGAGAGTTTCAGGCCGAAGGCCTCGCCGCTGCCGCCGTTGAAGTAGTCCTTGCGGTAGCCGAGGAAGCCGACCTGCGTCAGGAAGCTGAAGTGCTCGTTGATCTTCACGCTCAGTCCCGGTGTAATACCGGCCTGAAAGCCCTCGTGATCGCAGCAGGCGAAGCCTACGCCGCCGTCGAGGAAGAGCGACAGAATCCCCTTGTTATAATATTTGTAACGGGCATAGGGCGACGCCGTGAAGACGTTGGCGCTGCCGCCGTCCTTTACTTTCAGGTACTCGTAACCGAGCGCCACGCCCACCGACCATCTCTTGTTGAAATCGTAGCCCGCTTCGGGAGCGATCGAGAACGAATCGGTTTTGACGCCTTCCGTCTTGTCGTGCCAGTAGCCCAGCTTGCCGCCGATCCACAAACCTTTCTCCTGCGCCGAAGCTTTGTCGGCCGCCGTAAAGCTTGCAGCTGCTGCAAGCAGTACGATAATGATTTTCTTCATCTTTGTTGCGTTTTTAGTTTGACTGAAAAATGGAGCTGTTTTTCTGTTCCGAAAGCAAAGAAACAGCGCGGATTTCTTACGTGCAAATAAATTCAACGAACCGGATGTTTCTAAAAATCAACGCATAGAATTTATAAATTGAACGATCGGCCTATGCCGGCGAAAGTGCGGAAAAGGGGACCGCGGGGTAAAAAATCAGGCTGCAAGGGATCTCTTGCAGCCTGATTCGGAGGATGAGTTGTGTGCGGCTTACCGGTGCGAGCGTTTGGCGACGAAGAGCGCCAGAATGAACGATACGGCCGACGCGGCGATCCAGAAGACGATCGCCGCGTCGAAATTGTAGCTCGTCACGCCGTCCAGCTCCGTTTTGCCGGAGTTGATGAGCCAGCCGCTGACGATATCCTGCAGGCCGGCGCCGACGTAGCTCGCCATGCCGACGATTCCCAGCGCTGCGCCCGTCGCTTCGCGCGGTACGATGTCGATGGCCATCAGGCCGCCCAGAAAACAGATCAGCACGCCGATCGCCACGCCGAACAGAATCATGCTGAGGATATTGACGACCAGCCCGTCGCCGGAGTAGAGGAACAGGCAGAGCGCGACGGTGTTCAGCACGCCGAAGCCGAAGGCCAGCACGTTGCGCCGCCCGTAGAAGAAGGCGTCGGAGAGCCAGCCCGAAAAGACCGTGCCCACGATGCCGCAGAGCGCATTGACCGAAATGACCTGCGTGGCCGCGGCCAGCGTATAGCCTTTGATCTCCTGCAGGAAAAGCACGCCCCAGCCGTTGATCGCATAGCGGCTGATATACATGAACGCGCTGGAGAGCGCCAGCACCCAGACCAGCGGATTGCGGATCACGGAGCGTTGCAGGTCGGAAGTTTTGCCGTGGTCGCGGGGCGTGCCGGGAGTCTCTTCGCCGGTCAGCTCCTCGATCGGGGGCAGCCCTTTCGATTCGGGGGTGTCGTGCATCAGCAGTACGATCGTCAGTACGCCGAGCACGCCGGCGACCGACGAGCCTACGAATCCCCATTGCCAGCCGAAGAAGCCGACGACCGCGCCGACGAACAGGAACGACAGGAATTCGCCGAGGTTGTGGCTGGCGCTGAAGAATCCGTAGTAGGTGCCCCGCTTGCTGAGCGGGTACCACCGCGAGAGGGCGATGATGGCCGGGGGCGCGCCCATCGACTGGCTCCAGCCGTTGACGCCCCACATGACGGCGAAGGCGACGAACAGCACCATGTTGCCGACGATGCCGCCTCCGTTGGCCAAGCCGAGGATGCCGACCAGCAGGTTGGCGACCGCCGATACCGCAAGACCCGCGGCCATGAAGCGTTTGATGTTGCTGTGGTCGGAGAGGAATCCGTTGACGAATTTGCCGATGGCGTAGGCGAACAGCAGCGCCGAACCGATGACGCCCAGCTGCGTGGCGTCCAGCGCCCCGCTTTCGAGGATGGGCTTTTTCACCACGTTGAGACTCGTGCGGCAGACGTAATAGAGACTGTAGCCGACGGTGCCGGCGATGAAGCTCTGCCAGCGGAGTTTTTTGTAGAGACGCATCATGGCGTCGTCGTCCTTCGGCAGACGCGGCGCCGGTGCGCTTTTTCTGAAAAATGAGAGTATTGACATAAGCAGGTTGGTTGCGTTATCAGGTTAATCGGAGTCTTACCGCTTCGTGAATTCCAGTTCGACCTGCACGGGGAAGTGGTCCGATGGAGTCCGGGCCCGGAATTTCCGCTCCCCGCCGTCCGGGTTTTCCGAACGGTAGGTGTCGGTCAGGATTCCGTAGCGGAGCACCCGGAAGCCCGGCGTTACGAAGAGGTAGTCGATGCGGCGGAAGGTCTTGATGTCGGGGTCGAACCAGTTTTCGGTGCCTGTTTCGGCATAGCGGATTTCGGCCGTGTCGTAGGTGTCGGACAGGATGCCGGAGTCGCGCAGGATCGCGTAGCTCCGGCTCGTTTCGCCCACGTTGAAGTCGCCCGTGAGGATGACCCGCTCGCCGCGGCACAACTCTTCGATCTTCGCCAGTATCAGGCGGCAGCTCTCGGCCTGAGCCTGTTCGCCGCGGTGGTCGGTGTGGGTCGTGAAGAACCAGAACCGCTGACGGCTCTGTCTGTCATAGAACCGGCCCCATGTGCAGATGCGGACGTATTTGGCGTCCCAGCCCTTGCCGGGCTTCGAGGGGTCTTCAGAGAGCCAGAAATGGCCCGAATCGAGCAGTCGGAAGCGGCCGCGCTTGTAGAAGATCGCGGAGTATTCGCCGCCTGCGGCCCCGTCGTCGCGTCCGACGCCGACGTAATCGTAGCCGGGCAGCGCCGCGAGCATGCCCTGCAGCTGGCTGTGGAAGACCTCCTGCGCCCCGAAGATGTCGAAGTCGTGGAACCGGATCAGCGACGAGATCACCGGGAGACGCCGCTCCCAGCCGTTGCCCTCGGCCGTGTCCTTGGCGTTGAGCTGGCGGATGTTGTAGGTCGCGGCCGAGAAACTCTGCGCCGCGGCGTTGAAGGCCGTCACGCATGCGACGGCCATGCAGATCAGTAATTTGTTCATGTCGCTCGGTTATTTGCGCCGTCCCTGCGCTTCGAGGTAGCGGATCAGCAGTTCGGGCCGGTCGGTCTGGATGATCGAAGCGCCCATGTCCAGCAGGCGGCCGTACACCTCGTCCGGCGATTCTGTGAAGGCCTTGTCGTCGCTCAGACCGCCGCAGAGCGAGTCCCAGAGCGAATTGACCCACAGTTTCGAACCGCCTGCGACGACCTGCCGCATGCAGGCTTCGACTTGGGGCGTATAGTCGTCCCAGCACACTTCGTAAGCCAGCGGGACGACGCCCTTCGAGGCATATTCCTCGAAAAGCTCCCTGCCCTGCGGCTTGAGGATGTCGATGATCGGCATGTACATCATGTTGTGTCCGTATTCCGCGAATTTTGCAGAGACGGTCTCCACCGGACGTTTGCCTTTGATGAGCACCTGATCCGTGACGCCCAGCTCCTCGGTGATGGCGAGCGCGAGGTCGTAATATTCGTAGCCTTGGTCGATATTCACCGCGATGCGGTCCTTGCAGACGGCGAGCGCTTCGCGCAGGGTCGGCATTTTGAGCGAGGTCTTCACGCCGTGGCCGGTTTTCAGCACGCAGCGCCGGATCGAGTCGTAGGTGATGTCGCACACGCGGCCGCGGCCGTTGGTCGTGCGGTCGATCGTCTTGTCGTGGCACAGGACCAGCACGCTGTCCTTGGTGAGCTTGAGGTCCAGCTCCATGATGTCTACCCCCATGCCGATCACCGATTCAATCGCTGGGATGGAGTTTTCGGGCCAGTTGCGCCAGTCTCCGCGGTGCGAGACCACCACGACGTACCGTGACGAGGGGTTGTGGAGTTCCGCGCGGACGAACCGGGCTTTGTCCGTCGTTTCGGCCGCCGGCTGCGAACAGGCGTACAGACCGGCTGTTGCGCAGAGGATGAGTAGGTAACGTTTCATTTCGTTCGGTTTAAAAAGGGAGAACCGGAAAGTTCCGGTTCTCCTGAAGAGTTATTTTTCCAGTACGGGATAGCTCTCCGATGCCGTCCACTTGCGCAGGACGACGTCGGGCTTGCCCGGCAGCGTTGCCGCCGGGGTGTCGTTGAAGAGCGTTGCGCCGGCGTTGAGCGCTGCGGCGAAGTTTGCGCACGACTCGCCGCTCGAAGGTACGGTGACGGCGCCCGACTTCATCTCGTCGAGCGAGAGCAGGGCGAAGGTCGTCTTTTTCCAGACCGTTCCGGCCGCCTTGTCGCTGCCGACGGCGGAGTTCGCCGCAGACTTGGACGGACATGCCGAGTTGCCGTAGATGTTCTGCAGGTTGCCTTTCTTGCTGTAACCCACCACCGATGCGTAGGAGCTGTTGGCTGTGATCTTTTCCACGGTCGAGTAGCAGTTGATGACGAAGCTGTCGTCGCTGACGATGCCGGCGATGCCGCCGACGTCGTTGTGTTTCGCTTCGAGTTGGTCCACCCGGCTGTAGCAGTTGATGACATAGCGGCCCAAGCCGTCGTCGCCTTTGGCGATCTGGCCGACGATGCCGCCCATGTTGGGGTCTTTCGGGGCGTCGGTCTTCATCGTGCCGCCGAGGTTGGCGCAGTTGACCAGCGTACCCTTGTTCTGGCCCGCGATGCCGCCGATGGTCTTGGCTCCGGTGCCGCCCGTGATGTCGCCCTTGAAGGTCGCCCCGTCGATGACGCCGGCGTTTATGCCGACGATGCCGCCCGCGATCTCGAATTCGGTCGAAAGCGCACCTTCGACGGCCAGATCGCGGATCGTGCCCTTGTTGGCGCCGAATACGCCGCAGGATTTGCCCGGAGCGACGATCTTCACATTGAGGAGCTTATGTCCCGCACCATCGAATTCGCCCTCGAAGTAGATCGTGTTGTCGGCCGTGAAGGAGATCGGCGTGAGGTTCTTGTTGTCGAAGTCGATGTCGGCCGTGAGACGGTAGTAGGCCGCCGATGTGTAGACGGCGTCTTCGGCCTGCCGGTTGATCGACGCGGCGACCGTGTTCCAGTCGCTCACGGAGTTGAGCTGCCACGGGTCCGCGGCCGTTCCGGAACCCTCGACCACGTCGGGTGCGGGTTTCTCGTAGTCGGTGTCGAACTGAATCGTCAGGGGGCAGTGGTCCGAAGGGTAGATGTTGCCGTAAACGGTGTTGTCCACCTTGTAGGATTTTAGCTCCACGTCGCCGCGCGAGTAGATGTAGTCGATGCGCGCCGTGGCCTGCGTGAGGTCGGCTGTGATTTTGTGGCCGTTGAAGGTGCCGACGGGACCGCTGATGAAATCCGATTCCACCGTGAGGAACGAGTCGTTCCAATGGGTGCGGAGCGTCTTCGACGAGGCGTCGTCCATGGCGGCGTTCATGTCGCCGACCAGAATCGAGGGGATGCCGTCGGGGTTATACATCTTTTCGCGCTCGATCAGCAGTTTGGCGCCCTCGGCGCGCGCCGTGGCGCCCAGCGGGGCGTGGGTGACCATCATAAAGAACTGCTTGTTATACAGTTTGTCGGTCACCATGGCGCAGGCGGCGATGCGGTGATAGCCCAGCTCGTCCCAGCCGTAGCTCATTTCGTCGGGCGTGGGCGAAATCCAGAAGAAGTGCTTGTCGGTCAGCTCGAAACGTTCGGGGTTGTAGGCGATGCCCAGCGCTTCGCCGCTGACGCCGTCCTGCGAGTCGCGGCCCACGAACCACCATTCGTATTTGCCGCCTTGCTGCCCGACGAGCGTCGGCAGCTCGTTCTGGATCGTTCCGTTGGCCTCTTGGAAGCCGAAGATGTCCCATTTGTTTTTGACGATCGACTGCGCCAGCACCGTGCGGCGGTTGGTCCACAGGTAGTCGCCCGTGCCCTTGCTCGAAATCCAGAGGTTGTAGCTGCCGAGCGTGAGCGTCTGCTCGGTGATGTCGGGTTCGCGGGAGGGCGTGTCGTCCTCGTAGTACTTGTCGTTGAGTACCGTTTTGAAATCGTCGGCGCATCCGGCTGTCAGGGTGCAGAGCGCCGCGAACATCGCGAGAATTATTGTTTTTTTCATGTTCAGGTTCCTTATATTTCCCGGAAGGCGGGGCGGCCCTGCGGACCGCCGCCCCTCCGGAATTCTACATTCGGTTATTTCTGGTAGTTGCTGTGACGTGCGTTCTGTCCGTACTGCGACCACGCCGAAGCTGCGGGCGAAGTGACGCCGGGCAGCGCTACGGAGTAAACCTTGAGCGCACCTGCCGCCGAGTCCTTGCCGAGGAAGTAGGAGTAGCCCCATTCGGAGATCGTCGGCGAGCCGTCCACCGAGTCGGCCAGATGCTCCTTGTAGCGGAGTTCGCCCTCGGCGCTCAGCACGACGTAATCGCCCGTCTTGGTGCAGAGGTGGATCTGGCCGAGATTATCGACGGCCGGGATGCTGTTGCTTGCCGCGTCGAGCGTGTACGACCAGCGGGTCGAACCGTTCGAGGTGTTCAGCGCGTAGACCACCGAGGGGGTGGCCTTGTCGGCGACGATGTAGAGCGTCGTGCCGTCGGCGCTGAGCGATGCGCCCGTCTGCTGGAATCCGTCGGGCAGGTTCACGCTCCATTTCGGGGTCTTCTTCGACGATGCGGTGAGGTTCGTGCAGTCGAAGCTCGCGAGGTTCCAAGTGCCCGATCCTTCGGCGATGCCGGGAAGGTAGACGCAGTTGTCGGCATCGACGCAGGGCTGGCAGCGGCCGGCCGAGAGAATCTTGTTGGGAGCGAACGTGTCGGAGGTCGGAACCGGCGACCAGACGAACGATGCGTCGGGAACCATGATGCCGTAGCCGTACTGGGCGGTGTTGGTGAAGATCACCACGCCGTTCTTGAGCGCGATCGTGCCGGAGGTGCCGCCGCCGTTGGCCGGGGTGGCCGTAGCGGTGTTCTTGCCGGTGCCCTTCTCGAATCCGCGGATCGCGCCGTTGGTGCCGCGGCTGCCGACGATGACCATGCTCGGACTGATGCAGGGCGTCGAGAAGGCGATGCGCGCCGCCGGGGCGTAGGCCGTCGTGTTCTTCCAGAGCACCGAACCCGTCGCGCCGTCGAACGCATAGACGAGCGATGCCGACGAGGAGCCGCCGTATCCGTGCGCCACCCAGTAAACCGTGCCGTCGGTGTCCACCGAAGGATAGGAGATTTCGCTCTTGAGGTATACGCCGTCTTTTGCCATGGCGTCGTATTCCCATACCTTGGCGCCGTCGGTGTTGAGCGCGACCATTTTGCCGTCGCCCGATACCGAATAGATATAGCCCATGTCGCTCGCGGCCACGACGCTCGCCGCGCAGAGCGCATCGGCGGAGGCTACCGCAGTGGACCAGAGCAGCGTGAAGGCGTTGACGTCGCCTGCGCGGACGTTGATGGCCTTGGAGGTGCTGTTCGAGCCGCCGCGGTCATCGGTCACGGTCAGCTGGACGTTGAACATGCCCATTTGTTCGAACGTGTAGGTCGCGTTGATGTCCGTCGAGGTCGTGCCGTCGGGGAAGAGCCATTCGCGCGACACGATTTCGCCGTCGGAATCGGTCGATTTGTCCGTAAAGGTCACGGTCGTGCCGATGCTGATCATCTGGGGCGAGTAGCTGAAGTCGGCCGTCGGCAGCACGTTGTCCGCAAGGACGGTGATTGTTCTGGTCGTCGTGGCGCGGTTGCCGTCGGCGCCCCATGCCGTGAGGGTGACCGTGTAGTCGCCCGGACGGTTGTAGACGATCGGGTCGGGAGCGGCCTCCTCGGACCAGTTGCCCTCTCCGGCGAAGCCGAAGTGCCAGAAGTATTCGGAAACGGTCGTCCCTTCCGCCGTGGTCGTATTGGTGAAGGTGACCGGAGTGATGCCCGCGATGATCTCCTCTTCGCCGAACGTGAAGCCGGGAGTGATGACCGAGTTGTAGGCCTTGTCCATCTCGCTGCTGTCCGAACATGCGACCGATGCGGAGAGCAACACGATACTCAGATATGATAGTATTCTTTTCATTGAAATTGATTTTTTGAAATTTTAAGGTTTAGCGTTTCCCTTTGTCTCTCAGGTATTCGTCCATCAGGGCGGGGTAGTCGCACTGGATCATGCGCAGGCCCGCGGCGACGAAGCCGTCCATCGTGACGGTGTTGCCGTTGCGGAAGGCCGCGCCCTCGTCGTCGAGCAGGTTCGAGACCGAAAGCCCTTTGGCATTGAGCGACGAAATCCATGCGCTGTTGACATAGCCCGTCGAGGTCTGGATCATGTAGACGGGGGCGAATGCCGACATGGCGGCCAGCGCCGAGGCGTTGTTGGCGTGCGGGGCGATGATTCCCGGCTGCTCCTGACGGGCCAGCCAAGCGGCTCTGTCGCTGTTGGTTCCGACATAGAACTGCACCCGGTCCAGACAGCCGCAGCGTTTGACGACCTCGTAGACCTTGGCGATGTCCACGTCGTCGCTGCCGCATTTGTCGAGGTTGAACCAGACCTTGCCGCGCAGCTCCGTGAGGACCTCCTCCAGCGTCGGAATCTGTTCGCCGGTCACCTTGCCGTCGGTGGTTTTCAGCCGGAATTTCCGCAGCTCCTCGCGCGTGAAGTTGATGACGTAGCCTTCGTCGCCGGCATAGGAGCTGTAGTCGGTGAACCGCTTGAGGTAGTTGTCGTGCAGACAGATGACCTGCCCGTCCTTGGTGATCTGGACGTCGGTTTCGATGAAGTCCACGCATCCCAGTTCGACGCACTTGCGGAACGCCGCCATAGAGTTGGGGGCCAGATCGTAGCCGTTGTTGAAGTTGCCGCGGTGGGCCATGATCCACATTTTGCCGGTGTCGAAATTCAGGCACGAGCGGCTCAGGGAAGCTCCTTCGACCGTGACGGTCTGCGTCAGGGTCTGCGTCGTGCCGTCCGTGTAGGAGATGGCGGCGCCGGCCCTGTACTGTCCGTCGGCTTCATACCGGTGTTCCACCCGCTGCGTCGGGTCGGTCACGCGCTGCGCCGCGCTGCCGTCGCCGAAATTCCAGACGACGCCCGACACGCCGGGGATGCGGCTGAGCGCGAAGGCGACCTGCTCCATCCGGGCCGGATGGTCGTTGCTGACGACGATCGCGGCCTCCGTATCGGCGACGGCGACCGTGGCCGAGAGTTCGGTCATCGGGCCATGCAGCCGGGTGACGGTCGCCCTGACCGTGTAGGTGCCGGCCGTCCGGTAGGTGTGTTCGGCCGATTCGTCTGCGCCCGAAGTCGCGGTCGCGCCGTCGCCGAACATCCACAGCACGCTGCGGACGTTATCCGGACTGCCTTCGAGCGAGAAGACGACTGCGGCGTCCCTGACCGGAACTGCGGGCGTCCAGACGATGGTCTGAGTCCCGTTTTCCGGTCCGGGGGCCTCCGTGCCGCCGTCGGAGCAGGCAGCGAGCGGCCCGCACGCGATCGCCCAGAGGATCAATATGATTCTGTTTGTGAATCGCATGACGTCGTCGGTTTATTTTACGCCGTAGCCCGGATTCTGGTAAAGTCCCTCGGTGTTGAGGATGCGTTCGTTGTAGGGGATCGGAAGCAGCAGGTCCTTCAGCCCGAAGTTGGGGTTGATCGCGTTGAAATGTTCGATCATCTCCTGCTTGGAGTACATGCGCAGCAGGTCCTGCCAGCGGAGTCCCTCTTGGATGAACTCGTTGCGGCGCTCGTCGTAGATGCCCTGACGCAGGTCGGTGCCCGACCAGTCGCCCAGTCCGGCGCGTTTGCGGACCATGTTCAGGAAACTCTTGGCCGTCGGCTCCGTGCCCTGCCAGTAGTAGGCTTCGGCCAGCATCAGCGCCACGTCGGCGTAACGCATGACGATCCAGTTGTTGCCGCCGTAGCCGTTCGCACCGCACTCCAGATCGGCGTACTTCATGGTGTGGTAGTAGGTCACGCCCGCAACGGTCGTCTCGCGCAGGTAGTTCTTGCGCACGTCCTCCTTGGCGAAGGCGTCGTAGACGCTTTTGGTGGTCATGTTTTGCATCAGGCCCACCTTGTTCGAGGTGATGCCGGTTTTGCTGGGACCGAAGAGGTAGTTCCAAGTGGAGCCGAGGTCGGCGTTGTTCTGGATGTAGTTGATCTGGAAAATGTTCTCGGCGCAGGACTTCTGCGTGGAGAGGTCCCAGATCGCGTTGTAGGGGATGTCGGACAGTTCGCCGAACGACCGCAGGTTCCATGCGGCGGTGAGCTTTTCGATGGCCGAAGTGAGCGACGCCGACTTCTCGGAGGCGAAATCCTCGTCGCAGGCGTATTGCAGTTTGGCCTTGCCGTAGAGCGTCCATGCGGCAGCCTTGCTTGCACGGCCGCACTCCGATGCGGGCTGCATGTCGGCCAGCGGGCTGCCGAGTACGTAGTCGAGGTCGGCGAAGACCGCCTTGTAGACCTCGCTCTTCGGACGGCGGTAGTTGTTGGCCTGCACCTCGTCCTTGGTCTTGAGTTCGGTCAGGATCAGGGGCACGTCGCCCCACTCGGTCACCAGATGGAAATAGGTCAGCGCGCGCAGGAAGCGGATTTCGGCTTCGTAGGTGTTGCGCGCGTCGCCGTTGGAATAGCTCACGTCGTCCAGATGCGCGAGCAGCGTGTTGGCCCGCGAAATGGTCTTGAAGAGCTGCGTGTAGCGGTTGTATACGTAGGAGTTCTCCTCGGTAAGCGTATAGTTGTAGAATTGGTAGGGAATGCCGCTGTTGGCGCCGCTGTCCGTCACGGCCGTGTCATGCGAGCGGACGTCGGTGAAGTAGTGGTTGTTCGTGTAGTAGTAGCTCTGCGTGAGCGACGCATAGACGCCGTTGAGCGAGGTGACGATGTCGGCTTCGGACTTGTAGAAGTTGCCGACCGTCGTGGCGTTGGGGTCGTATTCGTCGAGGAATCCGCAGGACGCCGTCGAGACCGAGGCGGCGAGCAGGATGAACATATGTTTGATCTTCATATTCGTACAAGATTTAGAAAGTTAAGTTTAAACCGACCGAATAGATGCGCGAGAGGGGGTAGCATCCCCAGTCGAAGCCCGGCATCATGTTGCTGCTTTTATACGACACCTCAGGGTTGTAACCGCGGTAGGGGGTAATGGTGAAGAGGTTGTCGCCGCTGACGTAGACGCGGCACGAGGTGATGTGCAGCTTGCTGGTCCAGCGTTTGGGCAGCGTGTAGCCGAGCGTGATGTTCGCGCAGCGGAAGAACGAAGCGTCCTCCACGTAATACGAAGAGAGTTTGAGCGAGGTGTTGGTCGTCGAGATGCGCGACGCGATGGGCACGTTGTTGCGGCCCGGCTGTGCGTCCGAGATGTAGCGGTCGGCGACGATCGAATACTGGTTGCCCGATCCCTCCATGTTGTAGAGGTAGTAGTCTTGGAAGTTGATGACCTCGCCGCCGTACGAATAGGCGAAGCTGGCGCTGAAATCGAGTCCGTTCCACGACAGGCTGGTCGAGAAGCCGCCCGTGAAGTCGGGGTAGGCGTCGCCGATGATCGTCTTGTCGTCGGTGGTGATGACGCCGTCGCCGTTGGCGTCCTTCCAGATGGCATTGCCGTAGGAGAGGTTGTCGAGGGCGTACGAAGCCACGGCCGGACCCTTGAGCTGGTAGCCTTCAGGGAATTTGTTGCCGTTCTTGATGTAGACGTCGCGGTCGAGCAGGGCGTTGGCATAGTCGGCCTTCGACATGATGCCTACGGCCTGATAGCCGTAGAACGAGCCGATGGGCTTGCCCTCTTTGGTGATGTGGGAGCCTACGGAGCGTTCGGTGGTGGAGATGATGTCGTCCAGACCGCCCATGCTGACGACCTTGTTGCGGTTGACCGAAATGTTGGTGCTGAAGTTCCAGTTTACCTTGCCTGTCAAGAGGCGTGCGTCGAGCTGGACGTCGAAACCGCGGTTGCGGATCTTGGCGCCGCTCATGTTGGTCGTCGTCGAGGTCGCGCCTGAGATCGAGGAGATCGGGTATTTGTAGAGGATGTCCGTCGAAATGGAGTTGTACCAGTTGCCGATCACGTTCAGGCGGCCGTTGAAGAAGCCCAGATCTATACCGACGTTAGTCTGGCGGGTGGTTTCCCAGCCCAGCGCGGCGTCGGTGAAGGAGCCTTCGTAAGTCGTCGATACGGGAGTCTGGCCGAAGGCGTAGCTGCCCGACGAGATGCCGGCGAGGCTGGCGTAGTTGCCGATGTCGTTGTTGCCGCTCTTACCCCAGCTGGCGCGCAGACGGATCGAAGCCACGTCCTTGAGCGCATCCTTGAGGAAGGGTTCGTTCGAGAGCGTCCAGCCGGCCGATACCGAGGGGAAGTAACCCCAGCGGCTGTCGATGCCGAAACGCGAGGAACCGTCGGCGCGGAACGAGCCGGTCAGCGTGTAGCGGTCGTCGAACGAGTAGTTGACGCGGGTCAGGAACGACATCATGGCCCATGCGGCCTTGCGGGTGCTGTAGAGCGAAATGTCCGAGGCGTTCGAGCCGTGGCCCGTAACCTCGTGGATGCGGTCGTCGGCGAAGCCCGTGGCTTCGACGCCCAGACGGTCGTAGGTCTTCTTCTGGAGGGTGTAGCCGGCCAGCGCGTCGATGTGGTGGCGGCCGATCTTCTTCTTATAGCTGAGCGTGAACTCGCCCAGACGGTCCACGTCGTAGGTCGAGGTCGTGCGGGCGATGTTCGACGAGCGCAGCTCCTCGCTGTAGGCGGGGGCGGCATCGCGGCCGATGCTCATCGGGCGGTAATAGAAATAGCGGTAGTTGTACCACTGCTGGCCGAGCCGGGCCGAGAGCTTGAGGTCGGGGAGAAACTCGTAAACCAGATTGAGATTGAGGTTGTGGCGCGACATCTTCTCGTTGATGTCCAGCTCGTTGGCGATCGCCAGCGGGTTTTCGGGGAAGTTCATGCCCCAGTCCGTCTTCATGCGGATCATGGCGCTGCGGGCGTAATCGCCGTTTTCCTCGTAGGCCGGCAGGTTGGGCAGGTACATCAGCGCGCTCTGGATCACGCCGTCGTTGATCATGCGGCCCTCGGCCTGTACGACGGTGTTCTTGGCGTCGTACATCGAGTAGCTGATGCTCGCCGTCAGGCGCTTGGTGATCTGGGCGTCGAGGTTGATGCGGGCGTTGATGCGGTTGTGGTTCGACGGTGCGATGATACCGTCCTGATCCATGTAACCGACGCTGGCCATGTACTTGATGGCCTTCGTGCCGCCGATGACCGATACGTTGTGGCGCATGATGCCGGCGTTGGAGAAGAGTTCGTCCTGCCAGTCGGTGTCGTACTGCGGCGTTACGGGGGTGCGGGTCGTGAAGTCGTAGAACATCGGGTGGATGCCCACTTCGGCCAGCGAGAAGCCTTTGGCGGCGCGGATCGTGTTGTCGTCGTAGGGACTCCACGACACGCCGGCGGCCGTGGCGCGCAGGCGGTAGGAGTTGTTGCGGGCGTCGATCAGCAGGTCGCGGAACTGCGTCGAGTTCAGCAGGTCCACCTTGTGGTCGAGCTGCTGGATGCCGTACGAGAAGTCGTAGCTGACTTTGGCGGCTTCGCCGTCCTTGCCGCGCTTGGTGGTGATGAGCACGACGCCCGACGCACCGCGCGAACCGTAGATGGCGGCCGAAGCGGCGTCCTTCAGGATGTCGATGCTTTCGATGTCGTTGGGGTTGATGAATACGTCCTCCGAAGCGGGATAGCCGTCGATGACGTAAAGGGGCGCGCTGCTCGCCGAGAGCGAATTGACGCCGCGCACACGGATGGTTACGCCGTCGCCCGGCGCACCGCTGGTCTGGTGGACTTCGACGCCGGCGACCTTACCGACTAACGACTGGCCCACGGTGGGCGTGGTGGCGGAGAGTTCGCTGGCTTTGACGCTGGCGATCGATCCCGTAAAGTCGCTCTTGCGCATCGGAGTGTAGCCGACGACCAGCACTTCGGAGATCTGCTTGCTGTCCTCGGTCAGCGTGATGTCGAACGACGTCTGGCTGCCGACCTTTATCTGCTGCGTGTTGTAGCCGAGGAAGGAGACGGAGAGCGTCTGGCCCGGCGTGGCCTCGACCGAGAAGTCGCCCTCAAGACCGGTGACGTTGCCCCGGTTGGTCTCCAAGACGATTACGCTGGCGCCGATGACGGGCTCGCCCGAAATCGTTTTGACCGTTCCGGTCACTACCCCCCCCCTTACGGGTTGCGCCGTCTGTACGCGTGCGGCGGCCGGTTTGCGGCTGACGACGATGCGGCTGCCCTCCATGCGGGCGGTCAGGTTCTGGGCGCTGAGCGCGCGGATGACGACGTCTACGACGTTTTCGTCGGCCGCCTTGACGCTCACGCGGCGCGTGAGGTCGATTTCGGAGTTGTTATACGCGAATGTATAACCGCTCTGCGATTCCACGGTTTTGATAAATTCCCGGACCGGGACGTTGTCCAGATCGACGGTGATTTTCTTGTTCTGCGCCGCTGCCGGCAGGGCGGCCAGCAGCATCAGGACAAGCGACACGACAAGTCTCCGCACGGAGGGTGTCCGGTCGGAAAAATTCAGGCGTTCATCTTTTTTCATGACTGAGTTTTAAGTTTTGATTGATAGTTTCTTGAGTTTCTTTGAAAGAAGATCCGGGGAGGTCTCCCGGCGTTCATGTGTTGCGTTCCATGGTCGGTTTTCTTGGTTATTTGTGTATTATTACGTAGTGTTTGTCTATCTGGCGGCAGCGGAGGTGCGTCAGCGTTTCGATGATCTTGAGCGTCTCTTCGAGGGTTTCGGGCCGCAGGGTGAACGAAATGCGTATGGAGGTGTCGATGCGTTCGTCGATCCGGAAGCGGATGTTGTACCAGTGCTCCAGATTGACGGCGATGTCGGCCAGCGTCATGTTGTCGAAGATGATCGAGTTGCCCGTCCAGCTGCAATAGTTGCTGGCCGCGACGTTGCGCACGGCGACCGCGCCCGAACCGGCGTCGTAGGAGCAGCTCTGGTCCGGGGTGAGGACGACCGACTGGTCGGCGCGGTAGCCCGACACCTCGACTTTGCCCGAAAGGAGCGTCACCTCCTCCGTGTTGAACGCCGGCATATGGCTGGCCGTGAAGCGCGTGCCGAGAACCTTGACCCGGAGTTTGCCCATCTCCACCTCGAAGGGGCGCAGCGTGTCGCGTTTCACGTCGAAGAAGGCTTCGCCTTCGAGCCGGACCGCGCGGCTGCCCGAAGCCGTGAAGCGGTCGGAGTAGGCCAGCCGGGAGTCGGCGTTGAGCCATACCACCGAGCCGTCGGGCAGCGTGAAGCGGCCTTTGCTGTTTTCGGCGGTCACCAGCCATGTCGTGGTGTCGGCCGAGAGACGTTTCACGACGAAGAATTCGACGGACATCGCCAGCAGGACGATTGCGGCCGCAGCGGCGGCCGTGCGGCGGGTGATGCTGAACAGCCCCCGTTTCGGGGCGGCCGGAGGCGTCATTTCGCGGTGCAGCCGGTCGAGCTTGCGGCGGTAGGCCTTTTCGTCCGCCGGAAGGACGGACGCCGGGTCGAGCCGCTCCCATTCCTTCCATAAGGCGTCGGTCTTTTCGCCCGCGCGCTCCTTGTTCAGGCACCATGTCCGAAACTGCTGCTGTACCTGTTCCGGCATCGGATTGTGCAGGAACGTGTGTATTATCTTTTTTATCATGTCCGTTCTTTCTGTGCGTTTGTAATAGTATGACGGGAAAAAGAGGGGCGTCCCTAGTCGGGATCTGAATTTTTTTGCAAATAAAAAAAGACAACAATTTTCGTGTCGTCTTTGTCTGCCGGGAGGCGTGAGGCGGAAGAATCAGAAGAAGAAGGCGATGACGCCGATGATTTTTTTCAGTTCGGCGAGCGCCGTGCGGATGTGATACTCGACGGTTTTGGGGGTTACGCCCAGTTTTTGTGCGATTTGCTGATGGGAAAGCCCTTCGTAGCGGCTCAGGCGGAAGACCCGCTGCCGCTGCTCAGGCATCTGCTCCACGGCCATGTCGATAATCATCAGCAGGTCCTCGGTGGCGACCTTCGTCGAAATGTCGTCCGTCAGAAGGTCCTCGACGTGCAGGAGCCGCTGTTCGTAACGGGTTTGCACGCTCTTGTGTTCGAAGATGTCGAAAACGGCGTTCTTGGTCATCCGGAACAGATAGCTGCGGAACGATTTGATGCGGCCGATCGACTCGCGGGTTTCCCAGATTTTCAGAAAGATATCGTGCGCCAGATCCTCGGCTTCGCTCCGGTTTTTCAGCATGCAGAAGGCAAACGCCTCCACATGCGGGGCGTAACGCATGTACAACGCATCGAATGCATCGTAACTGCCCTGCCGGAGGCTCTGCAAGATCAATTCGTCCGGTTGCTTGTCCATTCTTTCGTCGTGTGGTCGAAAATCCGGGTGTTATCCGGGTGTGTAAATTGCAAACAGGGGCTAAAGTACATAAATTTTTCAGGAAACGGGATTGCGATACGTTAAATTTTTAATATCGGATGTTTTCCGGGACCGACGTCCGTGTCCGGAAAGTCTTGGCTTCTAATGAAATGATTCGATTCTTGCAAAACTTTGCGGCACGGTGTTCTGTTTGCGGTTCGTCGTTCAAATTCTGTGCCTTTCGGCTGCCGCAGGGCGGCGGTGCGGTGCGTATTTCCTATTTCGGGCGTCCGGAGCGTCGTGATTTTTCGCACCGGAATGGTACGGCTTCCGGCTGCGCGCATGCCCGGTTTTGCGGAATGCCGGCGGCGTTTCACCCCCGATTTTTGCCGTTTGGCCCTCTGCGATGTCTGCCGGATGGCCGGAAGCTGCGGATTTTATCCGCAGGGAGCGCAATCGGGCCGGTCGGGAATAGCAGTTGCATGCGCTTTTTTCGTATCTTTGCCCTGACTCCGAAATCAAACCTTACTTGCTGCAATGAATAAAAGAAAGAAATGGATCGTTACGGCCGTTATCCTCGTCGTATTTTGTGCCGTGCTGGGCGTTTACAGACACTTCGGCCCCGGCTCCTCCGCTTCGGACGCCGATCCGGCCGCGGTGAGCGCGCCCCGGAAGAAGAGCGTCCTGAACGTGAACGGACTCGTCGTGCGTCCGCAGTCCCTCGCCGACGGCATTACGATGGTCGGCAACCTGCTGCCGGACGAAGAGGTGGACCTCTCGTTCGAGACTTCAGGCAAGATCGTCGAGATCAATTTCAAGGAAGGGTCGATCGTCCGCAAGGGCGAACTGCTGGCCAAGGTCAACGACAAACCGCTGCTGGCGCAGCTGTCGCGCTACGAAGCGCAGCTCAAGCTGGCCGAGGACCGGGTTTACCGCCAGAGCGCGCTGCTCGAAAAGGACGCCGTCAGTCAGGAGGCCTATGAGCAGGCCAGTACGGAGCTGGCGATGCTCAACGCCGATATCGACATCGTCAAGGCCAATATCGCGCTGACGGAGCTGCGTGCGCCGTTCGACGGAATTATCGGTCTGCGAAACGTCAGCGAGGGCGCCTACGCCTCGCCCAGCGTGGTGGTGGCCAAGCTGACGAAGATTTCGCCGCTCAAGATCGACCTCTTCGTGCCGGAGCGTTATGCCAGCCAGATCAGGCCGGGAACGCCGCTTTCGTTTACGGTCGAAGGCCGGAACGAGACCTTCCGGGCGGAGGTCTACGCGCAGGAATCGAAGGTGGATATCGCCACGCGCACGCTGGCCGTGCGGGCGCTCTATCCCAATACGCGGGGAACGCTGCTGCCGGGACGTTTCGTGACCGTTAAAATCCGCCTGCACGACATTCCCGACGCCATAGCCGTGCCGACCGAAGCCATCGTGCCGGAGATGGGCGTGGACAAGGTATATCTCTACAAAGGCGGAAAGGCGCAGGCCGTCGAGGTGAAGACCGGCCTGCGGACCGAGTCCAGCATTCAGATTATCGAGGGGCTGAACGTGGGCGACACGCTGATTACCTCCGGCACGCTGCAGCTGCGGACCGATCTGCCCGTCAAACTCGACGTCGTCGAATAATCCCGCCGCCGTATGAATATTTCCGAACTCAGCATCCGGCGTCCCGTATTGTCCACGGTACTGACGATCATCATCCTGCTATTCGGCTTTATCGGATACAGCTATCTGGGCGTGCGGGAGTTTCCGAGCGTGGACAATCCGATCATCTCGGTGACGTGCTCCTATCCGGGCGCCAACGCCGATGTGATCGAGAACCAGATCACCGAACCCCTCGAACAGAATATCAACGGCATTCCCGGCATCCGGTCGATGTCGAGCGTCAGCAGTCAGGGCCAGAGCCGCATCACGGTCGAATTCGAACTTTCGGTAGACCTCGAAACGGCTGCCAACGACGTGCGCGACAAGGTGTCGCGCGCGCAGCGTTACCTGCCCCGCGACTGCGACCCGCCGACGGTGACCAAGGCCGACGCCGACGCTACGCCGATCCTGATGGTGACTATTCAGAGCGACAAGCGTTCGCTGCTGGAGCTGAGCGAGATCGCCGACCTGACGGTCAAGGAGCAGTTGCAGACGATCAGCGACGTGAGCGGCGTGCAGATATGGGGCGAGAAGCGTTATTCGATGCGACTGTGGCTCGATCCGGCCAAGATGGCCGGATACGGCATCACGCCGGCGGACGTCAAGAGCGCGCTCGACCGGGAGAACGTCGAGCTGCCGTCGGGAAGCATCGAGGGCAACACCACCGAGCTGACCATCCGCACGCTGGGACTGATGCACACCTCGCAGGAGTTCAACGATCTGGTGGTGCGCGAGGACGCCGACCGCATCATCCGTCTGAGCGACGTGGGCCGCGCGGAGCTGGGACCGCAGGATACGCGCAGCTATATGAAGATGAACGGCATTCCGATGGTCGGCATCGTGGTGGTGCCGCAGCCGGGAGCCAACCACATTGAGATCGCGGACGAGGTCTACAGACGCATGGAGTCGATGAAAAAGGACCTGCCGGAAGATGTGGTGACCGATTACGGATTCGACAATACGCGCTTCATACGCGCTTCGATCGACGAGGTGAAACAGACCGTCTACGAGGCGTTCCTGCTGGTGATCATCATTATTTTCCTGTTCCTGCGCAACTGGCGCGTGACGCTGATCCCGTGTATCGTGATTCCGGTGTCGCTGATCGGCACCTTCTTCCTGATGTATGTGGCCGGATTCTCGATCAACGTGCTGTCGATGCTGGCCGTGGTGCTCTCGGTGGGACTGGTGGTGGACGACGCCATCGTGATGACCGAGAACATCTACATCCGCATCGAGCGCGGCATGTCGCCCAAGGAAGCGGGTATCGAGGGGGCGAAGGAGATCTTCTTCGCGGTCATTTCGACCTCCATCACGCTGATCGCGGTCTTCTTCCCGATCGTCTTCATGGAGGGCATGACCGGGCGTCTGTTCCGCGAGTTCAGTCTGGTGATTTCGGGCGCCGTGGTCATCTCGACCTTCGCGGCGCTGACCATCACTCCGATGCTGGCTACCAAACTGCTCGTGCGGCAGGAGAAGCAGAGCTGGTTCTACAACAAGACCGAGCCGTTTTTCGTCTGGCTCAATAATTTCTACAGCCGCACGCTGGCCGGGTTCCTGCGGCGGCGCTGGATAGCCCTGCCGCTCGTGGCGCTGATGATCGGCCTGATCGGGTGGCTGTGGGGGAGCATCCCGGCCGAGATGGCGCCGCTGGAGGACCGTTCGCAGATTACGATCAACACCCGCGGATCGGAGGGCGCGACCTACGAATACCTGCGCGACTATACCGAGGGCATCAACCGGCTCGTCGATTCGCTCGTGCCCGAAGCCCGTGCCGTGACGGCGCGCGTCTCCAGCGGCCGCGGCAACGTGCAGATCGCCCTGAAGGACATCGCGACCCGCGAGCGTACGCAGATGGAGATCGCCGAGGAGGTGTCGGCCGCCGTGCGCACGAGGACCAAGGCGCGCGCGTTCGTGCAGCAGCAGAGCACCTTCGGCGGACGGCGCGGCAGCATGCCGGTGCAGTACGTGCTGCAGGCGACCAATATCGAACGGCTGCAGGAGGTGCTGCCGGAATTCATGCGGAAAGTCTACGAAAGCCCCGTATTCCAGATGGCCGACGTGGACCTGAAATTCAGCAAGCCCGAAGCCCGCATCGCGATCAACCGCGACAAGGCCAACCTGCTGGGCGTCAGCACGCGCAATATCGCGCAGACGCTCCAGTACGGACTCAGCGGCCAGCGTCTGGGCTACTTCTACATGAACGGCAAGCAGTACGAGATACTGGCCGAGATCAACCGCCAGCAGCGCAACAAGCCCGCCGACCTGAAGTCGATCTATGTGCGCAGCGACAAGGGCGAGATGATCCAGCTCGACAACCTCATCACGCTCGAAGAGAACGTCGCGCCGCCCCAGCTCTATCACTACAACCGTTTTCTGTCGGCTACGGTTTCGGCCGGACTGGCGAAGGGGAAGACCATCGGGCAGGGGCTTGACGAAATGGACCGTATCGCCGAGCAGACGCTCGGCGACGACTTCCGTACGGCGCTGGCCGGCGATTCGAAGGAGTTCCGCGAGAGTTCTTCGAGCCTGATATTCGCCTTCCTGCTGGCTATCGTGCTGATATATCTGATTCTGGCGGCGCAGTTCGAGAGTTTCAAGGACCCGCTGGTCATCATGCTGACCGTGCCGCTGGCCATTGCCGGCGCGCTGGTGTTCATGGCGGCCAACGGGCAGACGATGAACATATTCAGCCAGATCGGCATCATCATGCTGATCGGTCTGGTCGCCAAGAACGGTATCCTGATCGTCGAATTCGCCAACCAGAAGCAGGATGCGGGGCTGAACAAGCGGGAGGCCATCGAGCAGGCTTCGCTGCAGCGCCTGCGCCCGATTCTGATGACCAGCGCTTCGACCATTCTGGGCCTGCTGCCGCTGACGATGGCTTCGGGCGAGGGGGCGCAGGGACGTATCGCCATGGGTGTCGCCGTGGTGGGCGGCATGGTGGTTTCGACGCTGCTGACCCTTTATATCGTGCCGGCGATTTACAGTTACGTATCGACCGACCGGATCCGAAAAACGAAAAAGAACGCGAAATGAAACGACTGATTTTAACGGTTCTGGCCGCGGGGGCTGTCGGAGCGGCCGCGGCGCAGGAGTGCGGCGAGCCGATGACCCTGCAGCGGTGTCTGGAGCTCGGACTGGAGCAGAATTACGACGTCCGCATCATACGCAACGAGCAGCGCATTAGCGACAACGACGCGACGGCGGCCAACGCCGGGATGCTGCCGAGCGTCGATCTGACGGCCGGCTACAGCGGGGCGCTGGACAACGAGCGCACGACCCCGCGCGAGGGGGACGCCGTGATCGAAAACGGCATTTACGATCAGACCTTCGACGCCGGCGTTGCGGTGAACTGGACGCTTTTCGACGGATTCCGCATCCGCACCAACTACAAGCGGCTGCAGGAGTTGCAGCAGATGGGGGCGCTCAGAACCCGCATCACGATCGAGGATTTTGTCGCCACGCTTACGGCCGAGTATTACAATTATGTGCAGCAGACCCTGCGTCTGAGCAATTTCCGTTATGCGGTGCAGCTCTCGCGCGAGCGGCTGCGAATTACCGAAGAGCGGTTCAAGATCGGCAGCTTCTCGCGTCTCGACCTGTTGCAGGCGCGTGTGGATTTCAATGCCGACAGTTCGAAATACATGTCCCAGCACGAGCTGGTGACCGCATCGCGCATCCGCATCAACGAACTGCTGGCCAACGACGATCTCAACGGCAGGCTTTCGATCTGCGATTCGCTGATCGAGGTGAACAGCACACTCGAATGGGATCGTCTGGAGGCTGAAACGCGCGCTGCGAACGCTTCGCTGCTGCTGGCCGGGCACGACAACACGCTGGCCGAACTGGACCTGAAAAGCATCCGTTCGCGCTTCTACCCTTATCTGAACCTGACCGCCGGGTACGGATATACCTACAACCGGTTCGGCAACGGCGCCACTCAGTCGCGCGGTACGCTGGGGCTGAACGCCGGGGTGAAGCTGGGATTCACGATCTTCGACGGCAACCGCCGCCGCGAGCAGCGCAACGCCCGGATCACGATCGAAAACACCGAATTGACCCGTCAGCAGCTGGAGCAGTCGCTCATGGCGAATCTGTCTAATTTCTGGCAGGCCTACCGCAACAACCTCGAAGTGATCCAGCTCGAAACCGAGAACCTGATCGCCGCCCGCGAGAACTACGAAATCGCCATGGAGCGTTACCTGCTGGGCGATCTGCCCGGCATCGAGATGCGCGAGGCGCAGAAGAGCCTGCTCGACGCCGAGGAGCGCATCCTCACGGCGCAGTACAATACCAAGCTCTGCGAAATATCGCTGCAGCAGATCAGCGGAAACATCGGGGTCTATCTGCAGTGACCGGAAGCGGTCGTCCTTCCGATTTGAAAAAACCACTCCCTGTCTGGGAGTGGTTTTTTCGTCCTGTGTGAGCCGGAGCCTCGGTTGCGTCGTATCGGAATCCGGTCTTACGGTCGTTACCGGCTGAAAATTTTCGTCAGCCTGTTGCCCGTCATGTACATGCGCAGGCGCCCCATGACGTCGCTGCCGTGCTCCTTGTGTTCGGGAGCGTGCAGCCATTCGTGAAATTCCAGATAAATCCCCCGGTCGATCATGAATTCGAAAGCCGCGTTCTTCAGTCGTTTTTCTTCGTTGTATCCCGCTTGGATATTGGATACCAGATCCTCGAACGCGGCGATGTTGTAGGGATTGGAAACTGGAATTTCGGCTGTGTAATGTTGCTTTCTCATAACTTTTTATTTTTATATAAATCGACTGGTGAGACATTTTCGGCCACAGACCTCCGAAAATATATGGAACCGACCGGAGGACAGCGTGTGTCGTGCGCTGCAATTTCACCGGTTTGTCCGGTTCGGAATGTGGTCTGTCTGGTGTTGCGTCGAAAAACCGGTACACCCTCCGAAAAGAACGGGGCTGCACGGCGCGGCAGTGACGGGCACTGTCGTAATGGTTTTGCAAAGGTAAAAGATAATATGCTGAAATACAAGCTTTTTGTGAAATTTTTCAAGGTGTTTTTCCGGCGGAAAAAGTTGCAGGCGGTTTTATTATTATATATAAATATAATAATACGTTTTGCGGAGCGGCCAAGAAAACCGCCGATTTTTTTCTTGGCTGCGGTTTGTTCGCTTATCGAATTAATAATGTTCGAAACCTCCGGTTGGTAAAAACGGCTTTTTTATTGGAGCGAGCGCCGTGCGGAACCGGTCCGCGGAGTCTTCGCGGACCGGCCGGGGAATTTGCCGGGCGAAGCCGCTGGAAAACCGGAACGGTTTTGTACTTTTTTTGTACTTTTGCCATATGATGTCTCTCGGATTACGAATCATATGTGCCTTCGCTGCCCTGCTTGCCTGCACGCGGGCGGCGGCCGGAACGCCGGAGAGCGGCTATCCCGTAAACGGCCGCGTCATCGACCGTCTGACGCGGCGCCCCGTGGCCTATGCGGCGGTCGTGCCGGTCGGGCAGGAGCAGCAGGGCGTCTCGACCGACTCCGCCGGACACTTTACGCTCCGGCGCGTACGGCCCGGCATTCACCGCCTGTCGGCTTCGTCGGTGGGCTACAAAAGCGTCGTTACGCCGGAATACATCGTGTCGGCGGCCACGCCCTTTATCGAGATCGAGCTGGAGGAGGACGCCACGCAGCTCGAAGCCGTGACCGTTGTGCCTTCGCCGTTCCGGGCCACGGCCGAAAGTCCCGTCGGATTGCAGGTGATCGGCCTGCGGGAGATCGAAAAGAGTCCCGGCGCCAACCGCGACGTATCGCGCATCGTGCGCTCCTATCCCGGCGTGTCGTTCTCGCCCGTGGGCTATCGCAACGACCTGATCGTGCGCGGCGGAGGTCCCTCGGAGAACAAATTCTACATGGACGGCATCGAGATCCCTAATATCAACCATTTCGCCACGCAGGGAGCCACGGGCGGTCCGGTGAGCATCGTCAATGCCGACCTGATCCGCGAAATCAGCTTCTACACCGGCGCTTTCCCGGCCGACCGTTCCGGGGCGCTGAGTTCGGTGCTGGATTTCCGGCTGCGGGACGGGAATCCCGAAAAGCAGACCTTCAAGGCGACGCTGGGTGCGTCGGAGGTCGGGCTGAGCGGCAGCGGACATATCGGCGGGAAAACCTCCTACCTCTTTTCGCTGCGGCAGTCCTACCTGCAATTGCTCTTCAAGATGATCGGCCTGCCGTTCCTGCCCAACTATATCGACGGACAGTTCAAGGTCAAGACGCGCTTTTCGGAGCGCGACGAACTGACGGTGCTGGGGCTGGCGGGCTTCGACAACATGAAACTCAACCTCGACGAGGAGGGCGAGGACGCCGAATACCTGCTGAGCTACCTGCCCCGGATTCGGCAGGAGACCTTTACCGTCGGCGCGTCGTGGCGGCACTATGCGGGCCGTCACGTGCAGACCGTCACGCTGAGCCACACTTACCTGAACAACCGCAACCTCAAATACCGCGACAACGACGACTCTTCGGAGGAGAACCTCACCCTGCGGCTGCGTTCCGTGGAGCAGAAAACCACGCTGCGGGCTGAAAACCGCAGCTATCTGGGCCGCTGGACGGTGCGCGAAGGCGCGGAGCTGAGTTATTCGAGTTATACGAACCGCACGTTCCAGCGGCTTTTCACCGACGAGACGCTGCTGTCCGATTACCGGACCCGGCTGGGAATCGTCGGCTGGGGGCTTTTCGCCGGGGCGGATTACGCTTCGGAGGACAAGCGTTTCACGGCTTCGCTCGGCCTGCGCGCCGACGGGAACGACTACTCGCCGCGCATGGCCCGGCTCTGGCACCAGCTTTCGCCGCGGGCTTCGGTCGGCTATCGGCTCGGCAGGGGCTGGTCGCTGAGCGGAAGCGCGGGGCTTTATTACCAGCTGCCGCCCTATACGGCGCTCGGATTCAAGGAGGCGGATGCGTGGGTGAACAAATCCCTGCACTATATGCGCGTCGGGGCTTTCAGCGCAGGCGCCGGATGGCGGCTGCGCGACCGGCTGATCGTGTCGGTCGAGGGCTTTTACAAATTGTACGGGGATATTCCGCTTTCGGTCGCGGACGGGATTCCGCTCTCCTGCAAGGGCAACGATTACGGCGTGGTGGGCAACGAAGAGCTGCGCTCGTCGGCCGAGGGACGCTCCTACGGCGTCGAGGCGATGGCCCGCTGGCAGATTCCCGGCAAGGTCAATCTCGTGGGTTCGGTCACGCTGTTCCGCAGCGAATACCGCCGCGATTCAGCGGCTCCCTATATCGTTTCGGCGTGGGACAGCCGTTTCGTCGTGAACCTCAGCGGCACCTACGACCTGCCGCGCAGCTGGAGCGTCGGGGCGCGCCTGAGCGCCGTGGGCGGAACGCCCTATACGCCTTACGATGTCGGAAAATCGTCGCTGGTCGAGGCATGGGACGCGCAGGGGCGGCCTTATTACGACTATGCGCGCTATAACGACGGGCGGCTGGACGCCTTCGCCCAGCTGGACCTGCGCATCGACAAGACCTTCTATTTCCGGCACTGCATGCTGGGGCTTTATATCGACCTGCAGAACGTAACGGGCAGCAAGCTGCGCCAGCCCGACGTGCTGATGTCCACGGGCGTGGTGGAGAATCCCGAAGCGCCCGCCGCCGAACAGCGTTACCGCATGAAATACATCAGGCAGGAGAGCGGGACGCTGATCCCGACGCTGGGAATCACCGTCGAATTTTAAGCGGCGGGGCGCGAACGGCGTCGTGCCGACCGGTTTCGGCCGCCTTCGACCGCCCTTGATCGGAATTGCGGCCGGTTGGCCGGTTGGCCGGTCGGTCGGTTAGCTGGTTGGTTAGTCGGTCGGCGGGTTGGCTGGAACGGCGGGCGGCGGATTATCCGGAGCGCGTGCGTGTTTGCCGCGCGGCGATATTGGACGGAGCGGCCCAATTTTCTTCGGGCGTTGTCCGGAATGAAAAACCGCAGAAACCGGACAAAACGGTTTCTGCGGTTTTTGTCGTGTATACACTGCCGCCCGGTCAGAAGCGGAACGTGCAGACGATCGGGTAGTGGTCCGAGAGGTACTGCACGCCGTATCCCGTGCTGTCGAGCAGCTGGTAGCGCAGCGGTTCGGCGCAGCGGTAGAAGATGTGGTCGATGTGGAGCGGTTTGGCCTTGCCGAAGCCGTGATAGGTCGGCCGGGGATCGGTCAGGGGAGCCTCTTCGCAGGCCGATTTCAGCCATTTGAAATAGGGTTCGAGACATACGCCGCCCGGCGTGCCCGCCGTGGCGTTCATGTCGCCGACGATGAACTGCGGCGTGCGTTTGCCGGCGATGCTTCGCATCCGTTCGACGTTGAGCCGGGCGCCTTCGAGCCGGGCCGTTTTGCCGATGTGGTCGAGGTGCGTATCGAAAAGGCAGAATTCGCGCCCCGTGGCGCGGTCGCGCAGGCGCGCCCACACCGTCACGCGGCGGCAGCGGCCGTCCCAGCCCTGCGACACTTCGTCCGGCGTTTCGCTCAGCCAGTAGTGGCCGTGGTCGAGGAGTTCGTATCGCTCCCTGAGATACATGATCATCAGATGCTCGCCGGGATCGTCCTTGGCGCCGAAGTCGCGTCCCATTTCGATGTGGCCGTATTCGGGCAGCTGTTCGACGAGGTAGGCGACCTGTTGGCGGCGGGGTTCCTGAAAGCCGATGACATCCGGCCGCACGTCGCGGATCATGCGGATCGAAGCCTCCTTGCGGGCGTCCCACGCGAAGTCGCCTTCGTCGCCCGGCGCGCCGATGTAGCGGATGTTGTAGGAGAGCAGTTTCAGCTCCGCGGGTTCGCTGCCCGCTGCGGCGGCAGCCGCGGCGCAGAACAGAAGCGTAAACAGCAGTTTTTTCATGTTGCGGGATTTTATGCGTGCGGGACGGCCGGAGCCGCCCCGCATGCAGTGTTCATCAGAATTCCGACGTGAAGAGAATCGGGAAGTGGTCCGAGATGTAGGGAACGCCGTAGCCGTCGTTGTTGATGGTGCGGAACCGGACGGGCGTCACCTTGCGGTAGAAGATGTGGTCGATGTTCCACGTAAAGCGCGGAGTGCCTTCGCCGAAGTTGTTGTAGCTGTAAACGTCGTCGGCTTCGCCGTCGGGCGCCGTTTCGCGCGCCGACCACATGAATTCGAAGAAGCCGTCGAGGCAGGTGCGGCGGCCGTCGCCCGCGGCGTAGGAGGCGTTCATGTCGCCGGTGACGAAGATCGGAGCGTAGCGTCCCGCGATCTGCTTCATCTGTTCGACGATGAGTTTCACCGACTCGGTGCGCGCCACCTGATCGATATCGCCGCCCTCGACGGGCGACGCGCGGTGCGCGAGGTGGGTGTTGAAGAAGAAAAACTCCTTGCCGGTGCTGCGCTCGCGCAGTTTGACCCACAACGCCGTGCGGAACTGGTTGTGCCCCCAGCCCTTGATCGGCTGGGTGATGTCCTTTTCGTTGAGGAAGAAATACCCTTGGGCGAGCATCTCGAAGCGGTCTTTGCGCCACCAGACCGCATTGCGGTGCTGCGAGTCCTTGTCATCGGGGGCCAGATAGTAGTGCTCGTACTCGGTCAATTCGCCGATCAGATACTGCGCCTGCGAGAAGCGAGGCTCCTGCATGCCGATCACGTCGGGCTTGACGTCGCGGATCATCGCGACGGAAGCCTCCTTGCGGGCGTCCCACGCCGCGTCGCCCTTGTCGCTCGCATTGGCGTAGCGGATGTTGTAGCTCATGACGTTGAGTTCGCTTTTGGGGGCTGTGGATTCGCCTTCGTGGTTGGAGCATCCGGCCAAAGCGGTGAATAACAGAGCTATCGAAAATAGGAATCGTTTCATTGTTTTGGTTTTTAGATCTTGGAGTTCGGGTTATCTGTTGTAGCGTACGGCCAAGTAGTCCATCGCTCCGGCGGCGTTGTAGCCCATCGGGATCGTGCCGTCGAGGAAACCGAGTCCCGACGAGAGCCGGCTGGCGGGCTGGATGCGGAGCCAGACCTTTTCGCGGCCCATGATCTCGGCGGGCAGCGGGATTTCGACCTGTTTATAGGCCGGGAGCTGCCAGCTGCGCTGCGTGGCGAATACCGGGAAGTCGGGCTGCGTGAAGGTGTAGGCGCTGCCGTCGGGCGCGGTCTGCGCCGCTTCGACGTCGAACCACCCCTCGTCGCTCTCGTAATCGCCCGTTGCGGACCACTGCACTTTCCAGAAGTAGGGACCTGCGTTGAGTGTCGCGCGGCCGCTCTGCACGCTCATGATCAGCGATACCCGGTCGGACGAAATCCCGGCGGTCGAGAACTCCACGACCCACGCATAGGGCCGGTCGGTCGAAGCGTTCCACCAGTAGGTCGTCACCCACGCCAGCCAGTTGGCTTGGTCGGTGCCTTTGCCGTCGGTATTGACTGCCGTGCTTTTCACGGCGTAATTGGTGCCGTCTTCGAGGATGACGCCGAAACCCGAATAGCCGTCGTTGCCGATGTGGCTGCGGAACGGAGCCGTGCCGCGCGCCGTGCCGCACCAGCCCAAGTAGTGCCAGCAGGCCGCATTGTAGACGCCGTTGGGGTATGCTGACTTGGAGGCGGTCTGCGTGAAGCGTCCGTTGGTGCCCCACGTCGGATACCAGTAGGCGTAGCCGTCGGCGGCCGCGGCCTTGCCCTTGACGTAACTGTATTCGGTCAGCGTCTCCGAGAAGCTCTGCGAGCGGTCTTCGGCGAAGCGGATGTCGGCGAAGGACATGTGGCGGATCTGGTAGGAGCCGATGATGCCGTTGGCCAGATCGTCCGCCGTATCGACGTACTCGTACTGCGGGAAACGCTCGTGGACGATCACGCCCGCCAGTTCGCCGGAACCGTAGGGCAGGCGGGTGCCGTTGCGGCGGTAGGGGCAAGTGGTGTTGGTCAGCAGGTGAATCAGGCTGCCCTTGTTGTCGCGTATCAGCCGCGGGTACATGTTGAGACGTCCCTGCGCGTCGGCCAGCGTGTAGCCCTCGTGCACGGGGGTGAGCGAGCCCTTGCGGACGGCGAATTCGCAGTCGCGGAGCGTCACGAAGGTGTAGATGTCTTCGTCGGTCAGCTCCGAGATGTATTTCTGCTTGACCGGAAGCACCGAGGCGTCGTTGCCCGTCACGCGCTCGACGATCATCGACGAGCGGATGCCTTTGATCATGTAGCGGTCCGGATCGGGTTCGAAGACCAGCTCGGCGTCTTTGAGCAGGATTTTCACCTTGTCGTAACGGGTGAAGGCGTTGTCCTCCGGAGTGGCCGTTTCGACGCAGAAGCCGTAACGGCCGTCGGGCGATTCGAGGTAGACGGTCTTCTCGCATCCGCTGTAATCGACGCTCATGTCGGTCGGCATCGGGTTGTTGCCGGCGTTCTTCGAATCCCGGTCGCTGACGACGTAGCCTTCCAGCAGCCAGTACTCATCGACTTTCGAGACCGTGAGCGCTTTCTCGCGCAGTTCGGCGAACGAAATGTCGTGTCCCAGCATGTCGTTCTTCGTGCGCTGGATGACGTTGAGCGTCAGCTGTTCGGTCTCCTCCCAGCCGTTGACGTAGGAGACGGTGACCGTAGCCGTGCGGAGTTCGTCCGTGTCGTTGCCGGCGTAGTCGAAATTGAACGTGTATTCCTCCTCCCCGGCGGGTTGAAGCGCGATTTCCGAAAGCCACTCTTCGGCTGGTTCCTCCCCGGCGTCGTACTGCGTGGTGAAGGTCAGCTCGTCGGGGGCGATGTTGGTGCCGAACCGTACGGACGCCTTGCCGCCCGAACTGCCCGGTACGTTGGTCGAGGTGCCGCCCTCGAACGCCATTGCGGGGATACGGGCGCCCCGCTGGCGCAGTACGACCGTGTCGGACCGTACTGCGTCGGCGCTCTGTATCAGTACGCGCGTCATGCGCGGAAAGCCCGTGTTGTCGGCGTAGTCGATGTAGAATTTTCCGTCGAGCGGCAGGCGCGTGTCGCTCAGGTCGGCCCACGAGGCCCCGTCGTCGAGGAACGACAGCACGGCCGGCTGGTTGGAGTAGACCTGTATGTCGACGTGGCCCGCCGTGGCGTTGACGGTGAACGAATTCTCGACCGCACCCAGCTCGATCAGCGGAATATCGTCGCCGTGGTCCATGCAGGCCGTCGCGGCCAGCGCCGTGAGCAGGATGCCCGCCGAGCCGATCTTTGCCATGTATCTCTTTGCGTATTTCATGATTGCGTTTTTTACGTGGTTAGAAATATTTGACCGAAACGTCGCCGAAGCGGAAATAGACGTAGGTCTTCGTCGTCGTGCCGTTGTCCTCGCCCGTGGTGCTGCCGCACACCTTGCTGGCGGCCTGCAGCCGGATGGTGACGTCCTTCTGTCCGAAGCAGGCCGACGGCAGGTCGAAGTCAACTTCGTAAAGCCCCGGAACGTACCACTGCGGGCCGGCCCAATAGACGAGCGTGCGGATGGGTACGGTGTCGAACCGGGTGAAGGTGCTGCCGTCGAGCGAGTAGGAGACGTCCCAGTAGAGCGGAGCGACGATCGTGGCGGCGCTCAGGTTGCCCAGTGCGGCCGAGAGGATCATCTTCATGCACGAGCCGCTGACGCCCTCGGTCGAGAAGTTGAAGGCCACCCATTCGCCCTCGTTGCGCGACGAGTTCCACCAGATACCGTTGTAACGCACGGCCGGAGCGCTGATGCCCTTGGCATAGACCAGATTGTTGTAGTCGAGCGTGCAGGAGACGCCTGCCACCGATGCCGACGTGTTGAGTTTGTTGCTCACCGACGAGAACATGCGGCCTTCGCCCAGATAGGGAACAATGCTGCCGTCCGCGTGCTGCTTGATGCCGGCGTTGGTGGTCATGCCGGGCCATGCCCAGCGTACGAGCGTCGAGTAGTTGCGGGTGCTTTCTTCGCGCGAGAAGGCGATGTCGGCCTCCTCGACCGGGCGGATCTGGTAGGTGCCCACGTCGCCCTTCACGCCGTAGCGCGGCAGTTTGGTGTGGACGATGATGCCGCTTATGGGGCCGGAGCCGGCCGGAACGCCGTCGCCCTTGCGGCGCCAGCGCACCTGCGTGTTGAGCACCATGTTGATCTTCTCGCCGCGGCTGTCGATCACGCCGCGGACGGCGCAGTCGAAGCGCGGATCAAGCACGCCCTGCGTGTTGAGGTCGGTCTTGTAGCAGTAGCCGTCGTGGACGTTGATGTAGGCGCCGCCGTTGAGCATGAATTCGCACTCCTTGAGCGTCACATAGGTGTAGATGTCGGCGTCGGTAAGCTCCGAAATGTGCTTCTCCTTCTTCGGGAGGTCGGCGGCCGTTCCGGCGTTCTGGTTGAGGACATGTTCTTTGGTGAAGCCCGTGAGCGTATAGCGTTCGGGGTTCGACTCCTTGACCAGCTTCAGCCCATTGATCGAGAGCTGTACCGAGCTGTAGCGTTTCAGGATGTTGTCGGCCGGAAGTTTGGTGACGATGCGCAGGCCGTACTGACCGTCGAGGCTCTCGATGTAGGCGGTCTTCTCGTTGACCGAGAAGTCGATCGAGGTGTCCGTCAGGTTGGGGTTGGTCTCCATGTTGTAGTTGCCGGCGTCGCTGATGACTACGGCCGAGAGCATCTTCTCGCCCGTCAGCTCCACTTCGCCTTCCGCTCCGGGGATCATGGCGCGCAGGTCGGCGATCGAGAGCTGCTTGACCTCCTGCGTCAGCCGGAGCGTCGAGCTGCACTCCACGTCGGTGTCCTTGTAGGTGATCTTCAGACTGGCCGAACGGGGCTGGTCGCCCGTGTTCTCGGCAACGATGAACGATACGGCCGATTCGCTGAAGGTCACGTCCGTGATCCACTGCGTGCCTGCGGGGTCGTACGCGATGTCGAAGGAGAAGTGCGCCGGATCGACGTCGAAGTTGGCCGTCAGCAGTGCGCTGCGGTTGTGCTGGTCGCCCGGAACGGATACGGTCGTCTCTTCGTCCTTGAAAACGACCGTCGCATTGTCGGTGGTCTGGACGACGGAGGCTTCGGCTTGGGCGAGGATCTTGCCGTCGGCATCGGGGATTTCGAGCCGGATCGCCGCCTTGCGGTCGCTGCTGCCGTCGTTGCGGTCGATTCCGAAGACCAGCACGATGTTCTCCTCGGCGTCTTTTTCGAGCCGGATCTCCTTCAGCCAGCCGGCTTCGGCGGGATTCTCCGCGTCGGTGACGTCGGTTGCCGTGATGAGGATACATTCGAGCGCCTGCGTCATGTTGGTCGTAACGCCGATCTGGACGCGTTCGCGCGGCAGACGCACGAACTCGAATTCGGTTTCGGCGAGCGCCAGCGTCGGTTCGGTGACCGCGCCGGTCTGCGTGAGGACGATCTCCTGCTCTTCGCCCTCGCCGCTGACGAGGATGCGCGCGCGGCGCGATACGCCGTTGTTGGCTTCGTACGTAAAGAGGAAGTCGCCGATGCCGTTGCCCGACACCTCGCTCACTTCGCCCCATGCGCCTTCGGCCATTTCGGCTTTCCAGCGCCCCGTGGAGTAGACCGTGACGCGCGTCGAACCGGCCGCGGAGGTGAGGTTGAGTCCGTTTTGGGTGACGGCCAGCGGCTCGTTCCATTTGAAGTCCTTCTGACAGCCCGGACCGAGCAGTGCGGCGGTCAGCGCGACGGCCAGCATGCGCAGCAGGGGATATATTTTGTTTTTCGGTTTCATGTCGGTTGATTTAGAATCCGTACTTCTTGTATTCGTTGTTGTCCAAAGCGCCGCCCGAATAGATCACCTCCGTGTCGGGGATGGGGTAGTATTCGTGGCAGGGCTGGATCGAGGTCTTGACCTTCGCATAGTCCGAAAGCGCCGCCGTGCGTTCGTACCAGATGCCCCAGCGCACCATGTCGAACTTGCGCTGGAATTCGCCCAGCAGCTCGCGGCCGCGTTCGTTCTGGATCTCGTTGAGCAGCAGCGGATAGGTGCGGAAACGCGTGTATTCGGCGATGCCCGCGCGGCGTTTGACCTTGTTGAGGTACTCCATGGCCTTGTCCTTGTCGAGCAGGGCGCAGTAGCATTCGGCGGCCATCAGCACGGCGTCGGCATAGCGGAAGACCTTGTAGTTGTTCGAGTCGTAGGCGGCCTGAAGGTCGGGGCACCAGAATTTGGGACCCATGAACGGCCGGGTGACGATCGCGTCGCCCGAAGTGAACTTCACGCCGTTCCACTCGGTGATTATCTGCATGTCGCGCCGCAGGTCTTCGCCGCCTTCGGGCATGAGGTTGCCGTAGAAGAAGCTGTTGGGGCGCAGCGGCGACCATGTCGTGGCGGCGTCGCCCAGCTCCTCGATCACCACGTTCGAGTAGATGTTGTCGCTGTTGCGCGGATAGGGCATGCAGATGCTGGCGACGTTCGAGGTGTAGATCAGTCCGCCGGCGGTATAGGTGTGCTGCACTTCGAAGATCGATTCGGGCGTGTTCTTCATCCGGAACGGAATATCCGAAACCGGGTAGACCGAGAGGTCGTCGCCGTAGATCTGTTCCAGCACGGCGATGGCTTCGAGCGCCTTGTCGTAATCCTTGTTCCACATGGCGAGTTTGGCGATGAGCATGTGGCCCATGGCGGCTCCGGCGCGGTTGCCCGCGGCTTCGCTCGTGCGGATGAGGGGCAGTGCGCCCAGACACGATTCGAGGTCCTCGATCAGCGCGGTGCGCGTCGCCTCGGCCGACATGCGCGGCAGTTTGGCCACGCGGTCGAGCACTTCGTGGTCGGAGACGTCGTCCGTGTAGAAGGGCACGTCGCCGAAGAAGCTCGTCAGCAGGTAGTAGTAGAACGCGCGCAGCACCTTGGCTTCGGCCACGAGGCTGTTGCGGTCCTTTTCGTCGATCGGCGAGTTCTCGATGCCCGTCACGGCCATGTTGCAGTACATGACGCCGCGGTAGCCGTAGGTCCACATGTCGGCGCCGAAGCGGGGCTGCGACGGCGAGATGTCGAGCTGCGCGTCCTGCGTTCCCGATGCGATGTACATCAGGTCGGTGACGCCTTCGGTGGCGATCATCATTTTGTAGGTGTAGAGATTTTTCAGGGGTATATAACACGAGTTCACCGCCGACTGACACTGGGTCTTGGTCTTATAGAAGTCGCCGGGGGTCGAGAACCCTTCGTTGTCCTCCTGCAGTGAGCACGACGCCGTGAGCCACGCCGTGAGAATCAGCAAGATGTATTTTGTTTTCATAATGTTCTCGGATTACGGTTAATAACGCAGCTGGATGCTGAACACGATGGTGCGCGGCTTGGGGTATGCGCCCAGATCGACGCGCCGCAGCGCCGAATCGCTGCTGTCGGTCGAGACGTCGGGGTCGAAGCCATTGTACTTTTTCCAGATGTGGAGGTTTTCGGCGCTCAGGTTCAGCGTGATGTCGCGGATGAACTTCGAACGCTTGCTCAGGTCGAACGTGTAACCCACCGTGATGTTTTTCAGGCGGATGTACGATGCGTCGTAGATCATCAGGTCGCTCGGCACGTGCGCGTCCACCGCACCGGCGCGCGGCAGGTTCGACTGCGGGTTGCGCACGGGATGCCACGCTTCGAGCATGTAGCGGTACTGGTTCGACATCGAACTGCCGGCCATGTAAAGCTCCGAGTAGTTGTAGATCTTGCCGCCGAGCGAATAGGTGAAGTAGATGCCGACGTTGAGCCTGCCGAAGCGGAAGTTGTTCTGCAGACCGCCGTACAGGTCGGGATCGGCATTGCCCTGATAGACGAGGTCGTCGTTGTTGAGCGAGCCGTCGTTGTTGATGTCGTAGTAGCGGGGCATGCCCAGCGAGGCCTTGCGCGACGCGGCGTCGCTGTTGATCGCCAGCGCCGAAACGTAGGTGTTCGTCACGCTGTTGCGCTCGAACTCCTCGACGCTCTTCCACGTGCCGCCGTACTTGAATCCCCAAAGCGCGTTGAGCGGGTAGCCTTTGACGTAACCGTACATCATGTAGGGGTTGTTGCCGGGCGACGAGAGCGCCGTGACGAAATCCTCGCTGCCGATGTCGTCCACGTTCTGTTTGTTGTGGGCGATGGTGAGGTTGGTCGTCCACGAGAATTTGGGACGGACGATATTGCGGCTCTCGATGCTCAGCTCGACGCCTTTGTTCGAGGTTTTGCCGATGTTGGCGTAACGGCTGGTGTAGCCCGTCGCCGAAGCGGTCTGCACCGTGAGCAGCAGGTCGCGCGTCTTGGAGATATAGCCTTCGGCCGTAATCATCAGGCGGTTGTTGAAGAACGCCAGATCGAGCGCCGCGTTGTAGAGGTCGGTCTTCTCCCACGTCAGGTTGGGGCTGGCCAGACGGCTGCGGTAGTAGGCGCCCGGCTGCATGCCGTCGAACAGATAGCCGCTCGTGGTGCTGGACATGGCCGCCAGCGAACGGTAGGCCGAGATGGCGTCGTTACCCGTGCGTCCGGCGCTCAGGCGGAGCGACAGCTCGTCGATCCAGCGTACGTCCTTCAGGAAATTCTCCTTGGCGGCGTTCCATTTGAGGGCCACCGAGGGGAAGAAGCCCCACTTGTTGTTGGCGGCGAAGTTCGACGAACCGTCGTAACGCCCCGTTACGGTGAGGTAGTAGCGCTGTTTGTAGTTGTAGTTGAAGCGGGCCAGCAGCGACATTTTCGTCCGCTTGGTCAGGCCCGTGGCGGCCGAATAGGTCTCCTTGTCGGTCACGGCGTTCATGTTGTTCCACAGCACGTCGTCGTCCATGTAGCCCTGTCCGCTCAGCGTGAAGTTGTCGCTCTTGTAGCGGTAGGCGGTGAAACCGGCCAGCGCGTCGATGTTGTGGCCGCTTTTGGTTTCGAGCTTGTAGCTGAGGGTGTTTTCGCTCGAAAGGCTGAATTCGTGGAATTCGGCGCGGTAGGCCTGACCGCCTTCACCCTCGTTCTTGGCGGGAAGCGATCCCGGATAGTAGCGGTAGGTGTGGCGCTGGAACGAATAGTAGGAGTTCTGGCTGCGCAGCTTCAGGCCTTTGGCCAGCGCTACTTCGAGATAGGCCGTGTGGTTGAGCGAGGTCCGCTCGATGGAGTAGGTGTTCTGGTCGATCGTCGCACGCGGCGTATTGATACGCTGGCCGTTGCCCCAAAGCGGGTTGTAGTTCTCCTGCGGGTCGATGTGGGGCGAAAGATACATGGCTGCGCGGTAGTAGGCCGTGCCGCCGATTTCGGCGAGGTTCTGGGCGTTGTCGCGCCATGTGTAGCTGCCGCGGTAGCCGACCTTCAGCCATTTGAACAGCTGGTGGTCGAGATTCAGACGCCCCGTGATGCGCTGCAGACCGCTGTTGTCGATGATACCCTGCGAATCGTTGTAACCCAGCGAGGCGTAGTAGCTGCTCTTTTTCGAGCGGCCCGAAATCGAGAGCGAATAGTTCTGGTAGGGCGCCGTGCGGGTGATTTCGTCGATCCAGTCGGTGCCTTTGCCCAGCGAGAAGGGGTCTTTGAAGGGATATTTCGACTGGGGCGTGCCCTCGCCGATGTCCTCGTAGCCGCTCTGGGTGCTGAAGTAGGCGAAGTCGTTGCGGTAGAGTGCGAATTCCGTGGCGTTCATCACGTCGAGCTTGCGGGGCAGCTGCGAGAATCCGATGTCGGCCTTGAGCGTGATCGAAGGTTTGGTGTTGGTCTGGTTACCCCCCCCCCTTGGTGGTCACGATGATTACGCCGTTGGAGCCGCGTGATCCGTAGATCGCCGTCGAGGAGGCGTCCTTGAGGATCGTGACCGATTCGATGTCGGCCATGTTCAGGTCGTTGAGGTCGCTGACGGCGTCCATCACGCCGTCCACCACGATCAGCGGCTCGTTCGAGGCCGAAATCGAGCGCGTACCGCGGATGCGGATCGAAGTCGTGGCGCCCGGTTCGCCCGTGGTGGACATGATGTCGGCGCCGGCGACGCGGCCCTGCAGCGCTTGGTCGACGGACAGCACCGGGAGGTCCTTTACGTCGGAGATTTTGATGTTGGCCACCGAACCCGTGGCGTCGCCCTTCTTCACCGTTCCGTAGCCGATGACGACCACTTCGTCCACGGCCATCGCCTTCGAAGGCTGGAGCGTGACGTCGAGCGTGGTCTGCCCGCCGACCGAGACGGCCTGCTTTTCATAGCCGAGATACTGGAATTCGAGGATTTCGCCGTTGCGGACCTGCAGCGTATAGGCGCCCGTCGCCGAGGTGGTCGTGCCGCGCTGCGTGCCGACGACGATCACCGTGGCGCCCGTCACCGGCGCGCCGTTTTCGTCGGTCACGGTGCCCGTCAGCTTGTGCATTGGCATCGAACTCTGGTCGCTGCGGCGGGCCGTCAGGATCACCTTGTTGTTGGAAACCTGCACGTTGACTTCGGGCAGGCATTCGCGGACGATGGATTCGATGGGACGTTCCTTGGCGTGCACGGTCACGACGCGCTTGAGGTCGATGTCGGCATTGTTGTAGGCGAAGGTATAGACGCCCTGTTTCTCGATGCGGGTGAATAATTCGTTGATTGTGATTGCCTTTGCGTTGATGCTCACGGGCGGGTTCTGGGCCCGGACGCTGGCTGCGGCCAGCAGCGTGAATAACAGCGTCAGCAAAAAGAATCTTCCGGGCGGAAGTGGAATAATCCCTTTTCCGCCGGATTTTCCGGATTTTTTCATAATTTTGTAACGATTTAAGGTTCTGTCATTTCGTAATTCGGTTACATTACGAAGCACGTCGGGGTTTTAAGTCGGAGCGGATGTTGCAGCATCCGCTTTTTTTCGTGGATCACGGAGGAGGAATTCCCATAGGCTTTTCGGTTTTTTCAGGTTATCTTGATCTGGTGGTTCGTGCGGTGTGGAACGTGGCCGACTCGCCGTCGAGCGTGTATTGCAGTCCCGTGATGAGCGAGATGACCTGCAGGGTCTCTTCGAGCGATTCGTGGCGTACGTGGAACGACAGACAGATGGTGCGGTCCACCGAGGCGTCGGTGCCGATCGGAACGTTGAACCAGCGTTCGAGGTTGGTGATGATGTCTTCGAGCGTCATGTCGAAGAAGGTCAGGGTGGGCTGTATCCAGCTGTTGTAGTTCGAGGCGTTCACCTGTTCGATGATCATGCTTCCGGTGGTCTCGTTGAAGACCAGCCGTTCGTCGGGCCGGAGCCGCACGGCCTGCCGGGAGCGCGACGTGCGGACGCAGATAGAGCCGCTGTTGAGCGTCGTTTCGGCGATGCCGCTGGTGCGCTCGTAGCGGGCGTCGAACGTGGTGCCGAGCACTTCGATCTCCATGCGGTTCATATCGACGACGAAGGGGTGCGACGTGTTGCGCGCCACTTCGAAATAGGCTTCGCCTTCGAGCGTCACGCGGCGTTCCCTGCGGTCGAATGTTTCGGGATAGGTCAGGCGGCTCGATGCGTTGAGCCATACCTTCGTGCCGTCGGGCAGCTGGAATTCGCCTTTGCTCCCGCGCGCCGTCAGCAGGCGGATTTCGGCCGGAACGGCCGACGCCGAGCGTACGTAGTAATATTCGCCGACGGCAAACAGCAGCACGGCGGCTGCGGCCGCGGCGTAGCGTATGCGGCGGAAAATGCGGCTGCGCCGCTGCTGCGCTTCACGCATGCGGATGGTGTGACGGAGCCGCTGCAGCTCTTCACTGCGGTCGGCCGCCGCAGGGCTTTCCACGACGGCGGTCCACTCCTCGCGCAGCGCGGCTTCTTTTTCGTCGCCGTCGCCGGGCTGGAGCATCCAGCGGCGGAATTGCGTCTGGAGTTCGCCGGGGACGTCGTTGTGCAGGAATCTGCCGATGAGCTCTCTTATTTGTCGTCTCTCCATCGTATGCGGTCTTTATCCGGGATATGCTTTTATAAATAAGACGGCATGGCGGGGCGCAACCCCCACCCGGCAGCGATTTTTTTCGTATTTTTTCGGAAGGCGCCTTCGGACGGGCGTTTTCGGGGCGCGTTTTCAGACGAAGAGGGCGAGGAGCGTCAGCAGCCGGCGGAGCTGGCTCAGGGCGGCGGTCATGTGGCGTTCGACGGTTTTGACGCTGAGGTTGAGCCGCTCGGCGATCTCCTTGTTGGAAAGCTCTTCGTAACGGCTCAGGCTGAAAACCCGGCGGCGCTGTTCGGGCATGCGGTCCACGGCGACGGCGATGAGCAGCGCCAGCTCCTCGGTCTCGATTTTCTCGCTGAGCGGAGCGTCGCGCCGCTCGGCGGCCGAGTTGATATGCTCCTGCATGTATTTGTCTTCTACGATCGAGTGGGAAAAGATGTCGAATACGGCGTTGCGGGCCATCGTGTAGAGGTAGCTCCGCAGCGAGCGTGTGCCGCCCAGTTCGCGGCGCTTCTCCCAGACGCGCAGGAAGATGTTTTGCGTGACGTCTTCCGCTTCGCCGGGGTTTTTAAGCAGCCGGAACACGAATTCCCTGACCTTGGGAGCATAAAACAGGTAGAGGGAATCGAATGCGGATTGGTTCCCTTTGGACAGAGCGGTCAGCAGTTCTTTTTCTTTTTCCGGAGTCATAGTCTCACACAAAATTAAAAAAAAACGGAATAAAAAAATATTATATTCCGGAAGAATGTGCCGAGCCGGTGAAAAACTACCTTTGCGGGGGCTTCGTTGCGGTCCGCACGGTGTCCGACCGCCTTCTGCGGCATGCAAATAGCTTCTTCTCCCGTCCGCGGCATATTCGGCGGGACGGGAGAAGAAGCGTAAGGTGGATTTTCGACAGACGTGCCGGTTCCGGAGGTTCCGCTGCGGTTATCGGCCGGAGGGCTTGTTCGCGGCGCCGGCGGCCCTGCGGTCCATGACGAAACTGATGACGAACGGGATGGAGAGGAAGACCGCCGTGCCGACGACTACCAGCCACGTATACATGGCGGGACTGCCGACGGGCAGCTGCGAGGGCGGGAAGAAGGTGACGATGAACGAGAAGAGCACCGCGAGGAATCCGATGCCGCCGACCAGCCACATGCCCGCATTGCCGCCCGGTATGCGGTAGCTGCGTATCAGGTCGGGCTGCGTGTAGCGCAGGCGGATGCCCGCGGCGTACATCATCATATACATCAGCAGATAGAGACCCACGGTCAGGGCGCTCAGCAGGAAGAACGCCACGCTCACGTCGTTCATGACGATATAGAGCGACGACAGCAGGGTGACGATGCAGCCTTGGATGATGAGAATGTTGATCTGCACGCCGTTCTTGTTGGTCTTCTGCAGGAAGCAGGGCAGCACGCCCTCCTGCGCCGTCCATAGCAGGCCGCGGCTGGGGCCTGAAATCCACGACATGACTCCGGCCAGTGCGCCGAACGCTACGAGCAGTCCCATGACGTTCGTGAGCCAGCCCACATGGTAGTGTTCGAAGACGATCTGGAACGTGGTGAACAGTCCCGACTGGAGGTTGATCTGGTCATAGGGCGTGATGATCGCCACGGCCAGCGCGCCCAGCGTGAAAAGCCCGAACGAGATGAGCGCCGCCAGAAACATGGCGCGCGGAAACTGCGTCTGCGGCTTTTTGAGTTCGGGAGCGTGCACGGCGTGGACTTCGACGCCGGCGAACAGCAGCAGGATGCCCGCGAGGAAGGCGATGTCGCTCATGCCCGTAATGTGGGGGAACAGCCGCGGATGGACGTGGTGCGCGGCGTCGATATTGACGACTTGGCTGACGGTGTCCGGAATATGCTCCAGCGCGACGGAGTTGCCGCCGATCATCCAGACGACCGCCATGACGATCACGACGATGCCGGGCAACACCGTGCCGATGAGGAATCCCTTGCTCGTGATGCCCGATATGGCCGAGGTGCCGCGCAGGGTGACAAGCGTGGCGCACCAGTACATGGCGATCGAAAACAGCCCGACGAAAAGTCCGTTCTGGGCGAGGTCGGGCATGCCGATCATGTAGGCGATCGACGCCGCGGCGAAGCCGAGTACGGTGGGATACCAGACGACGTTCTGTATCCATTGCAGGAAGATGGCCGTGAAGCCCATGTGTTTGTTGAAGGCCTCTTTGACCCATGTGTAGACGCCGCCGCCTTTCGAGGCGAAGGCGCTGCCCAGCTCGGCGCCTACCAGCGCCGCCGGGATCAGGAACAGGAAGGTGGCGAAGAAGATGTAGAAGAACATGGTAAGTTCCTCCTGCGCCATCATCGGAAGCCCGCGCAGACTGATGACGGCCGCCGCAGTCATCAGCGCGAGCTGCGTTGTTGTGATGTTTCTGTTTTTTGCCATAATGTGGAATTGTGGTTTACACCTGACGGCCAATCAGTTTCCGTGCCGTAACCGGACGGGCGGAATGTCGTTTCGGACGGGTGCGTGATTCGTGCGGGCGTTTTGCAGGCGAAAACACACAAAAACAGCAGGGAATCTCACGATTGCCTGCTGCCTTCCGGAGGATTGCCCTCCTGAAACTACTAACCCAAACTTAAATAAATGAAGAAACCTCACTGCGGTTGCTGTGCCGCAGTTGACAGGGTATATTGCAAAACCCGTGCCGGACCGCCGTGCCGGAAGGACGCCTATGCGCTTCGCGGGGGCGGGGCGTGTGACGCCTGCGGGCCGGGACATGAATTGGCCGGGCAGCAAACTGACAGAACTGCGAACGGGACGGTCACAAACGAGGGGCAGGATGTCCGCGAAGACATCCTGCCCGTTTCCGTTTTCGGCATGGCCCGAATGCCGGGCCGTATCATCATCGTTTGTCGGTCATCTCCACGTTACCTTCGTAGGTGCCGCTGACCTTGTGCCCCTTGTCGGTGGTGAAGTCGAGTACGAAGCGGTAACCGCTGCCCGATTTGGTGATCGTTACGGTACCGGACGCGACGAATCCGTAGAACGACTGGAAATTGTCGTTACGCTCTTCGCAGTAGGTGCCTACGGGGAGTTTCGTATCCATGAACTCCGTTTGGCGGCCGGCTTCGTAAGAACCCGGCGTGCCCGATGCGGAGACGTTGTAGGTTCCCTCCTGCAACTGCATTTCCGTCGAAACGGCGGTCGAGAGATCGAGCGATACCAGATGTCCTGCCTGTCCGAGGTAATCGGAACCGTAGGAGATTGTCGGCTCGACGTCGTAAAGATTTACGATACACTGGTCTGCCGTGTCGGAATCGCTGTAATATTTGCCCAGCGCGCGGATGAAGGAGAGGTTCGTTACGTCCTTGTCGAGAGTGGGGAGATCGGGGATTTCGGTGGAGGTCTTGTTTTCGATCGTCAGCGGCCCCTCGTAGCTGGCCGTGAACTCCTCGTCGTCGGTCGTGGTCAGCGTCGCGGTGATCGTGTAGGTCGAGCCGACCTTCTTGACGGAGATCGTGCCGGCCTTGAAGTCGGTTCGGGTGATATTGCCTTTGCCGTCGTTGACCATGCAGTAGGTTTTGGCCGGGTCGAATGTCGTCAGGCCCTTGTTGGTGGCGTACCTGTAGTCGCGGGCCGGCAGGGTGATCGTCGTATTGGGATTGCTTACCGCCATCTGGTAGAGGTCGATGCTCATGGCACGGCCTGCGCCGGTGGTGGCGTAGACGCCCCCGGCTTCGGTGGTTTCGCCGTCGGCGAGCACCAAGAGGAATTCACCGATGTAGCTGCTCTCGGTGGGATAGTATCCGCCTGCAGCCTGACGGTCGAATACGATCGGGCCTTCGACGGCTTGGTCGGTGGTCATCTCGACCGTCTTGACGTCGGAGTACACCGTTTTGTTCGATGCGGCGACGGCGACGATATAGGTCGTACCGGGTTTCAGGTCCCGGATCTCCGTTACGTCTGCCGATACGGGCAGGTCGGTGCCGTCGCGGAGAATCTCCTCGGCTGCGGGGACGGTCAGCCCTTCGGTCTTTTCGAGACAGACGTAGGCGGCTTTCTCCGCATCGGTCAGTTTGAAATGGAACGAGAGGGTCGTTTCGGTCGGGGTGCCTGCGATGACCGTGACGACGGGCGTCCGGGCGACGGTCTCCATTTCGAGGGTTTCGACCTCCGAATAGACGCCGGTGTTGGCGACTGCCGCCGCGATGAGGTAGACGGTGGCGGGTTTCAGGTTCTCGACGAGGAGCTCACCCGTCTGGGCGATGGCGGTGCCGTCGCGGAGAATCTCTTCGGCCGTGGGAACGGTCGTCCCTTCGGTCTTTTCGAGACAGACGTATGCGGCCGTTTCGGGGTCGGTCAGGGCCGCGGTGAACGAAAGGGTCGTCGAAGTGGGCGTGCCGGGCGTCAGAACGACGGCCGGGTGTACGTCGGGGGCGGAGGTGGTGTGTTCGATGGTTTCGACCTTGCCGTTGACCTTGCCGTTGGAGGCGACTGCCGAAAGGCGGTAAGTGGTGCTGGGTTCGAGGTCGCCGATCGTGATGAGACCCGATGCGGTTACGGATTTGCCGTCGGCGAGAATTTTCTCGGCCGAGGGAACGGCTTCGGAGGATTTGGTGCAGACATAGGTGCATTTGTCCGCGTCGCTCAGGGTGAGCGTGAATTTCAGCGTGTTGGAGGCGGCGTCACCGACAGCCAGCGTGACGGCCGGAGCAGGAGGATTTCCCCCCCCCCCTCGTCTTTGTCGTCGCACGAGGCCAGAAGACCGGAGCATAGCACCAGCAGCGCAGTGCTCCACGAAAGAATCGATTTAATCATAGATGTGATTTTTGGGATTAGTGATTAATAACAGTTTTTGTTCGGGTGCAGTCGGGAGCTGCGGGAAGATCCGTTCTGCGGCAAGTGACGGGCTAAAAGTAAGGTTTCCTGCAAATAAATCCAAATATTTTTCCGCTTAAGTCGCCGCAGGGCCGGATAAAACGGCAAAATGAACGGGTCGGAGCGGAACCGGGTGCAATATATGACAAAACAGCAGGGAATCTCACGATTGCCTGCTGCCTGCGGAGGATTGCCCTCCTAAAACTACTAACCCAAACTTAAATAAATGAAGAAACCTCACTGCGGTTGCTGTTCCGCAGTTGATTGTCTGAATCGCAAAGCCCGTGCCAAAAACAAGTCCCGGTCGTGGGGACCGGGACTTGTCTGCCGTATGGAGTATCCTTCCGTCTTAGCGGAATACGCCCGTGTAGGTCGAGGGGGCGAGTGCGCGCAGCTCCTCCTTGACCGTTTCGGCCACGTCGAGCGTCTCGATGAATGCGGCGATCGACTCGTGGGTGATGTGGGCGTTGGTGCGGGTCAGGGCCTTGAGCGCCTCGTAGGGCTTGGGGTAGCCCTCGCGGCGCAGAATGGTCTGGATGCCTTCGGCCACCACGGCCCAGTTGTTTTCCAGATCGCGGTCGAGCGCTTCGCGGTTGAGGATCACCTTGTTGAGTCCCTTCATCAGCGATCGCAGCGCAATGGCGGCGTGGGCCACCGGAACGCCGATGTTGCGCAGCACGGTCGAGTCGGTGAGGTCGCGCTGGAGGCGCGAGACGGGGAGCTTCGACGAGAGGTGTTCGAAAAGGGCGTTGGCGATGCCGAAGTTGCCCTCGGCGTTCTCGAAGTCGATCGGATTGACTTTGTGCGGCATGGCGCTCGATCCGACCTCGCCGGCCTTGATCTGCTGTTTGAAGTACTCCATCGAAATATAGGTCCACATGTCGCGGCAGAGGTCGATGAGGATGGTGTCGATGCGCTTCATGTTGTCGAAGATCGCGGCCAAGTTGTCGTAATGTTCGATCTGCGTGGTGTACTGCGAGCGGCAGAGCCCCAGCGTCTCGCCGACGAACCTGTTGGCGAAAGCCACCCAGTCGTACTGCGGATAGGCCGCACGGTGTGCGTTGAAGTTGCCGGTCGCGCCGCCGAACTTGGCCGGAACGGCGATGTCGTGCAGCATGGCCAGCTGCTTCTCGATGCGCTCGACGAAAACCATGAACTCCTTGCCCAGCGTCGTGGGAGATGCGGGCTGGCCGTGCGTGCGCGCCAGCATCGGCACGTCATGCCACTCGTCGGCAAAAGCCGCCAGTTTGTCGCGCACCTCTTCGACGGCGGGGTAGTAGAAACCCGCCATCGCCTCCTTCAGCGAGAGCGGAATGGCCGTGTTGTTGATGTCCTGCGAGGTAAGCCCGAAGTGAACGAATTCCTTGTAGGCTTCCAGTCCGAGCGTGTCCATTTTTTCCTTGATGATGTACTCGATGGCTTTGACGTCGTGGTTGGTGACCGACTCGATCTGCTTGACGCGCTCGGCGTCGGCGGGCGAGAAATCGAGGTATAGGGCGCGCAGGGCGGCGAATTTGGTACGATCGATGCCGGCCAGCTGGGGCAGGGGAATCTCGCAGAGCGCGATGAAGTATTCCACTTCGACGCGGATGCGGTAGCGGATGAGGGCCTGTTCCGAAAAATAATCGGCGAGCGTTTCCGTTGTATTACGGTAGCGGCCGTCTACGGGCGAAATGGCTGTAAGTTTGTTGAGCATATTGTGTTGTGATTTGTTTTCCGGCACCAAATTTACGACAATTAATTGAAATCCGCATATTTTTCCCTACCTTTGTAAGGTTGTAAACTTTAAATTGCAATGAATTTTCTGACCGCAATCATAAACGCTCTGGTGGGATTCGTGCAGCGCAATCCGCTGACGGTTTTGGTCATTCTCATCCTCGCCATCGCCGCTCCGGCGCTGCTGAAGGGCGTCGCACTGTTTTTTCTGTATGTCGTTATGAGTATTCTGATATTGGCCGTGGCGCTGATACTGGTGTTCCGCTGGCGGATGAACAAGGTCCGCCGCCAGATGGAGGAGCAGTTCGGCGAAGGCTTCGATCCGCGCAATTTCGGCGGACAGGGTTTCGGCTCGCCCTTTGCCGGCGAGTCCCGCAAGGGCCGCGAAGGCGAAGTGAAGGTGCGCAAAACCTCCGGGGCGCCCGAAAAACGGGTGTCGAAAGACGTCGGCGACTACGTCGAGTTCGAAGAGACGAAAGAGCCGAAACAAGAGTAGCGTATGCTGAAGATATTCGAGCTGATAGGCCGCTATTTCATCCTGATGGGGAAAGTCTTTTCCCGTCCGGAGAAGGCCGCCATCTACCGCCGCCGCATCGTTTACGAAATGGAGTCGCTGGGCATCGACTCGATCGGCCTGACCGCGATCATCTCGGTATTCATCGGCGCGGTCATCACCCTGCAGATGTGCATCAACCTCGATTCGCCCTTCATCCCCCGCTCGCTGGTGGGCTACGCCACGCGCGAGACGATGATCCTCGAATTTTCATCGACGGTCGTGGCGCTGATTCTGGCCGGCAAGGTCGGGTCGAGCATCGCCTCGGAGATCGGCACCATGCGCATCACCGAACAGATCGACGCGCTGGAGATCATGGGCGTCAACTCCGCGTCGTACCTGATCCTGCCGAAGATCGTCGCCGCGGTGGTTTTCTTCCCGTTTCTGACCATCCTGAGCATCGCGATCGGCATTATGGGCGGCTGGGCGATCGCCTACCTGACCGGCATCATGATCCCGGCCGACTACATCGACGGCCTGCTGATGGATTTCAAGCCCTATTCGATCGTCTATTCGCTGATCAAGACCGCCGTCTTCGCCTATATCATCACCTCGATTTCGGCCTTCTACGGCTATTACGCCAAGGGCAATTCGCTCGAAGTGGGCGCCGCCTCGACGCGCGCCGTGGTGGTCAGCTCCGTAGTGATCATGATCTTTAACCTTATACTGACGCAAGTCCTGCTCATATGATACGCGCCGAACATATCACCAAATCGTTCGACGGTCGCGTGGTGCTCGACGATATTTCGATCGAATTCGAGACCGGACGGACCAACCTGATCATCGGCCGCAGCGGTTCGGGCAAGACCGTGCTGCTGAAGACGCTGGTGGGACTCCATGAACCCGATTCGGGCGACGTCTGGTACGACGACACCAACTTCACGCAGCTGGATTTCAAGCAGCGGCGCGCCATCCGCAAGGATATCGGCATGATCTTTCAGGGCGGGGCGCTGCTGGACTCCTCGACCGTCGAGGAGAACGTCAAACTGCCGCTGGACCTCTTCACCTCGCAGAGCGAGAAGGAGAAGATGGAGCGTGTGAGTTTCTGCCTTCAGCGGGTGCGGCTGGAAGAGGCCAACCACCTCTATCCGGCCGAACTGTCGGGTGGCATGATCAAGCGCGTGGCCATCGCCCGCGCCATCGTGCTCAATCCGCGCTACCTCTTCTGCGACGAACCCAATTCGGGACTCGACCCGCAGACTTCGATCGTCATCGACAACCTGATTCACGAAATCACGTGCGAATACAATATCACCACCATCATCAATACGCACGATATGAACTCGGTGATGGAAATCGGCGAGAAAATTGTATACATACACGAAGGTCGCAAATGGTGGGAGGGCACCAAAGACGATATCCTGCACGCCGACAACCCCGAACTCAACGACTTCGTCTTCGCTTCGGCGATGGCCAAACGGGCCAAGAGGGCGGCGAAGTAGGCAGGAATCGGATTACTAAAAAAATTTAATTTTTTACTTGCGTAATATACATAAAGTATGTACTTTTGTGCAGTGAAAAAATAACGCATTTTTTATTAACAAATAAATCATAACATTATGTCAAAGATCAAAGTAGGTATCAACGGTTTCGGTCGTATCGGCCGTCTGGTATTCCGTGCTGCGTGCAACAATGCAGACATTGAGGTGGTAGGTATCAACGACCTCGTTCCGGTAGACTACATGGCTTACATGCTCAAGTACGACTCGGTACACGGCCGTTTCAACGGTACGATCGACTACAACGTGGAGAAGGGCCAGCTCATCGTCAACGGCAACGTCATCCGCGTAACCGCCGAGAAGGATCCCGCAAACCTGAAGTGGAACGAAGTAGGCGCCGAGTACATCGTCGAGTCTACCGGTCTGTTCCTCACCAAGGAGAAGGCTGAGGCCCACATCGCAGCCGGTGCCAAATACGTCGTTATGTCGGCTCCCTCGAAGGACGACACCCCGATGTTCGTATGCGGCGTGAACACCGATACTTACGCAGGTCAGCAGATCGTTTCGAACGCATCGTGCACCACGAACTGCCTCGCTCCGCTGGCTAAGGTCATCAACGACAACTTCGGTATCGTCGAGGGTCTCATGACCACCGTACACGCTACCACCGCAACGCAGAAGACCGTAGACGGTCCCTCGATGAAAGACTGGCGCGGCGGCCGTGCTGCCGGCGGCAACATCATCCCCTCGTCGACCGGCGCTGCAAAGGCCGTAGGCAAGGTGATCCCCGCCCTGAACGGCAAACTGACCGGTATGGCATTCCGCGTTCCGACGCTCGACGTTTCGGTCGTAGACCTGACCTGCCGTCTGGAGAAGGGCGCTTCGTACGACGAGATCAAGGCTGCCATGAAGAAGGCTTCGGAGAACGAGTTCAAAGGCATCATCGAGTACACCGAGGACGACGTGGTTTCGACCGACTTCACGGGCGACGCCAACACTTCGATCTTCGACGCTAAGGCCGGTATCGCGCTGAACCCGAACTTCGTGAAGCTCGTGGCTTGGTACGACAACGAGTGGGGCTACTCGAACAAGGTAGTCATGCTGATCCAAAAGATGGCCGCTTACAACAACAAATAGTCGTAAGCCGACGCATAAAGCGGAGGGATTCGGGAAACCGGATCCCTCTTTTTTTGTCGTTTATTGTTATTTGTCCTGACGATCCACCCGCATCTCGACCGATGCGCCCGACCACTGGTTGATAAGGCGTTTTTCGCTGCGGAGCACTTTGCCGCCGTATGCGATGCGGAGGGTGATTTCGAACGGCTGCGTGTCGGCGATGTCGTTGCCTGCGGGCAGCGTGTGGGGTACAATATAAATATAGAGCAGCAGGTGGTCGCACGCAGCGGTTTCGAGCCGCAGGCTGCGGTCGCCCGTCATGTCCGCGGGTTTTGCCGTCAGGTTCGCGCCGACGTCCGCGACGTGCGATTCGGCCGAGGCGAATCCGATGCGTTCGTCGCCGGCGTCGAAGCAGCCGCACATCAGCGCTGCGTTGTAACGCCACCAGCCGTCGTAACGGCTTGATATTTCGATCGAGAATCCTTCAGTTGCTGCCATACGGTGCAAATATAGCGATTTTTCGCTCTTCGGCGAATTTCGTGCCGGGAAAATCGCTCCGCCCCGCCGCAGACGGTTTGCCGGACGGGCGTCTGGAGCGCGGGGTGCTAAAACTGAGCGATTTCTTTGCAAATGTCTTATTTTTTCGTAACTTTGTGCCCTAAATGCGCTCGTATGGGGGTAACTAAAAGGTATACGATTGCTTACAAAGGGCTGAAACCCGGTTTGCATGACTTTCGTTTCGAGGTCGACGGCTCGCTGTTCGAGGAGTTCGAAAGTCCGGAGATCAAGGACGGAGCATGCGAAGTGACGGTCGCCTTGGAGCGCGGCGAAGCGATGCTTACGCTCGACGTTACGGTGGACGGAAGCGTCGTCGTGGAGTGCGACCGCTGTCTGGAAGAGTGCCGGATTCCCGTGCATTATCAGGGACGGCTGCTGGTGAAGTTCTCCGACGAGGTGCACGAATACGACGGCGAGGTGATGTGGTTGCTGCCCATGGAAGACGAAATCGACCTGAAGCAGTACATTTACGAGAGCATCGTGCTGTCGCTGCCTTACCAGCGGGTGCATCCCGAAGGGGAGTGCAATCCGGAGATGCTCGAACGCTTCCGCATCGTATCCGACTCGGAACTCGCGGCCGTCGAGGCGCGGGCCGGAGCGCAGGAGCACGACGGCGGCGAATGGGCCAAGCTGGCCGCGCTCAAGGAGCGGATGGAGGCCCAAGAGCCGCAGGAAGAGGACCGAACGCCGGAAAAATAGCGCCGGCGGCAATAAGGAGAATCGATAATACGTTAAACTTATAATTTATATTGTAAAATGGCACATCCTAAACACAAAGTCTCGTCGACGCGACGCGATAAGAGAAGAACCCACTACAAGGCTGTCGTTCCGACGGTAGTTACCTGCTCGAACTGCGGCGCAGCCACGCTGTACCACCGTGTATGCCCTGAGTGCGGTTTCTATCGCGGAAAGCTGGCGATCGAGAAAAAAGCTGCTGAATAAATCAGACGGCAAGAAGAGTGCATCCGCGAGGCTGCTCTCTTTTTAGTTTACAGAAGCTCCCTGTCTTCGCCGCGTACGGCCGGACGGTCCGTGATGCGGGCCTGCCGACGGGTACAGAGCGGGATATGAAGTTAAACCAAATCGCACGATTATGTTAAAGATTGGTGTAGATGCCATGGGCGGCGATTTCGCTCCTGAGGCGGCGGTTCAGGGCGCCGTATTGGCACTTGAAGCGATCGGGCCGGACAGCCGCATCGTATTGTTCGGCGACGAAGCGAAAATCAAAGCCGTACTCGAAGCCGAGGGCTGCTCCGCGGAGCGCTTCGACATCGTTGCGACCACGGAGGTCATCGAGATGGGAGACCATCCCGCCAAGGCCTTTCAGGCCAAGGCCGATTCGAGCATTACGGTAGGTTTCGGCTATCTGGCCAAAGGCGCCATCGACGGTTTTGCCAGCGCCGGCAGTACGGGCGCCATGATGGTCGGCTCGATGTATGCGGTAAAACCGATCGAAGGGGTCATCCGTCCCGCGATCTCGTCCATCGTTCCCACGATTGCGGGGCGTCCCGCGCTTCTGCTGGACGTGGGGCTGAACGTGGACTGCAAGCCCGAAGTGCTGGCGCAGTACGGACTGATAGGTTCGATCTACGCCGAAGCCGTGCTCGGAATCGGGAAACCCCGCGTCGCCGTACTCAACATCGGCGAGGAGGAGACCAAGGGCAACGCCCAGACCAAGGCGACCTACGAACTGCTGAAGGAGGACGGACGCATCAATTTCGTGGGCAATGTCGAAGGTTCGTACATCTTTACGGGCCAAGTCGCCGACGTGATCGTCTGCGACGGTTTCGTGGGCAATACGGTGCTGAAGATGGCCGAGGGGCTTTACCGCATCAACAAGAAGCTGGGCGGCGGCAATGCGTTCTGGGACGCGATGAATTACGAAAACGTGGGCGGTACGCCCGTGCTCGGCGTCAATGCGCCCGTAATCATCGGCCACGGCATCTCGTCGGCCCGCGCGATCAAAAGCATGATCCTTTCGACGGAGCAGTGCATCAAGGCGGACCTTACCGTCAAACTGCAGCATGCTTTCAAAAATTAATCACACAATTTAGGAGAGAAAGTTAATGGGTAAAATAACAGCAGCGATAACGGGTGTAGGTGAGTATCTGCCGGATTACATCCTTACGAATGAAGAGTTGAGCACCATGGTCGATACGTCCGACGAATGGATCATGTCGCATATCGGCGTCAAGACGCGCCATATCCTCAAGGGTGAGGGCGTAGGTTCCTCCTACATGGGCGCCCGCGCGGTCATCAACCTTCTAGACAAAGCGGGGGTGGACCCGATGGAGATCGATCTGGTGATTTGCGCTACGGTGACTCCCGATATGTTTTTCCCCTCGACGGGCAACCTGATCGCCGATCAGGCGGGATGCAAGAACGCCTTTGCATACGACGTTTCGGCGGCGTGCAGCGGCTTCCTTTTCGCCCTTACGACGGGTGCGAAATTCATCGAGTCGGGTTCGTGCAAGAAGGTCGTGGTCGTCGGCGCCGACAAGATGTCGTCGATCGTGGACTACACCGACCGTTCCACCTGTCCGATCTTCGGCGACGGCGCCGCCGCCGTACTGCTGGAACCCAATGAAGAGGGATACGGCGTTCTGGACGAGATTCTCCGTTCGGACGGTTCGGGCGAGCTGCAGCTCTACATGAAGGCGGGCGGTTCGCGCTATCCGGCTTCGGTCGAGACCGTGCAGAACAATTGGCATACGATCATGTGGGACGGACACGCCGTGTTCAAGGCCGCCGTTTCGAAGATGGCCGACGTGTCGGTCGAGATCATGGAGCGCAACGGACTTACCTCTGCGGATGTGCGTTATCTGGTGCCCCATCAGGCCAACCTGCGCATCATCGACGCCACGGCGCGCCGCATGGGACTCGAACATGAGAAGTGCATGATCAACATCGACCGCAACGGCAACACGACCGCCGCGACGATTCCTTCGTGTCTTTACGATTACGAGAAAGAGCTGCGCAAGGGCGACAACCTGATTCTGTCGGCTTTCGGCGGCGGTTATACGTGGGGCGCGATCTATGTGAAGTGGGCTTACGACGGTTCGAAAGCCTGCCAGATCGATTCTTCGGAGAAATAGTTTTCCGGTGCGGGCGGATGCCCGCCGAAGAAATAGACTACAGAGAGACGGAAACCAGTGATGGTTTCCGTCTCTTTTCTGCATATTCCGGGGCGCCTTGCGTTTCGGGGAACCGGGAATTTTCGTATATTTGGCTTTCGCGGAACATGTGCGGTTTCAGTTTCTTTTCGGATTCGCGCATTAGTTTTGCATCCGGAAAAAATGCGGTTATGAAAATTCTGATTGTCGAAGACGAACCCTCCCTGCGGGAGATCATGGTGCAGACCCTGCGCCGGGAACAGTATGTGGTCGAGCAGGCCGCCGATTATGCGTCGGCGCTCGACAAGATCGCCGGATACGATTACGACTGCATCCTGCTGGACATCATGCTGCCCGACGGGAGCGGCCTGCAACTGCTCGAAGAGCTGAAGCGGCAGCGCAGGCAGGCGGGAATCATCATCATTTCGGCCCGCGACTCGCTCGACGACAAGATCGAGGGCCTCGAACTGGGGGCCGACGACTACCTGCCCAAACCCTTCCACCTCGCGGAACTGAGCGCCCGTATCCGGAGCGTCGTGCGCCGCCACCAGCGCGGCGGTCAGGAGAGTCTCGATGCCGGAAACGTGCGGCTGTTTCCCGACAGCCGCCGGGTGGAAATCGCGGGCCGGGAGGTCGAACTGCTGCGCAAGGAGTACGATATACTCTATTATTTCATGAGCCGCCCGAACCATATGATCGACAAGACGACGCTGGCCGAAGCCGTGTGGGGCGACCACATCGACCAAGCCGACAATTTCGATTTCGTCTACGCCCAGATGAAAAACCTGCGCCGCCGGCTGCACGACGCGCAAGCGGACATCGAAATCCGCGCCGTTTACGGCTTCGGCTATAAACTCGTTACGCCATGAAACTCGTTTACCGTATCCTGCTCCATATGTCTTGGGCGCTCTCGCTGCTGCTGGCGGCGTGGGCGGTGCTTTTCTATTTCACGATGATCGACGAGATCAACGACGAAGTCGACGATTCGCTCGAAAACTATGCCGAGGTGCTTGTGAAACGCAATCTTGCGGGCCGTGAGCTTCCTGCGGCGTTTTCGGGCAGCAACAACGGCTATTTCCTGCACGACGTCTCGGCTGAATACGCCGCCGCACGGCCCCATATGGTTTACAGCGACGAGGAGATTTTCATTCCGGAGAAGGACGAGGAGGAGCCGGCGCGCGTGCTGCGGATGATCTTCCGCGACCGGGAGGGAAGCTATAAGGAGCTTACCGTGATGACGCCGACCATCGAGAAGGACGATTTGCAGGAGGCGATTCTCTGGTGGATCGTCTATCTGTATCTTTTCCTGCTGCTGACCATTCTGCTGATCAACATACTGGTGCTCCACCGCACCCTGCGGCCCCTGTATGCCCTGCTGAGGTGGCTCGACGGCTACAGGGTAGGCGGAAAGAACGCTCCGCTGGCCAACGATACGAAGATCGCCGAATTCCGGCGGCTGAACGAGGCGGCGATCCGCAATGCCGAGCGGGCCGAAGTGCTGTTCGACCGCCAGAAGCAGTTCATCGGCAATGCGTCGCACGAAATGCAGACGCCGCTGGCGGTTTGCCGCAACCGGCTGGAGATGCTCGTAGGCGACGGCTCGGCGTTGAGCGAGGAGCAGTTGGGCGAGATTATGAAGGTGCAGCGGACGCTCGATTATCTGGTGCGGCTCAACCGTTCGCTGTTGTTGCTGTCGAAGATCGAGAACGGCCAGTTCCCCGAAACGGAGCAGGTCGATTTCAATGCGCTGGTCAGGCGTACGGCCGAAGATATGTCTGAGATTTACGCCGGGCGGGGCATGCGCCTCTCCCTGCGCGAAGAGGGCCGGCTTGCGGCCCGCATGAATTCGTCGCTGGGGGCCAGTTTGGTCACGAACCTGCTGAAAAACGCCTATGTCCACGGAGATGCGGGCGGCGAAGTGACGGTGACCGTTTCCGGGGATCGTCTGAGCGTCTGCAACAGCGGTGCGGGCGGTGCGCTCGATGCGGACCATATCTTCGAACGCTTTTATCAGGGGGCCAAAAAGGAGGGTTCGACGGGGCTGGGCCTTTCGATCGTCGATGCCGTGTGCCGTCTTTACGGTTTGCGGACCGAATATGCGTATATAAATAGGTGCCACTGTTTCACGGTGCATTTTCCGAAATAAAAATCAAAAAAAAGCGTATCGGGGCGTTTATTTCAAATTCGTTTCAACTTTAGGTCGCAACTTTGCATTGTAAACGATAAGCAATGTTGAACCAAAATAGCAAAACGATTATGAAAAAGCTCATGATGATTCTCGCAGGCGCAGCCCTGCTCGCAACTTCCGCTCCCGCCTTCGCAGGCAACGACCGTCCGATCGCCGTCGGCGAACTTCCGGCCGTGTCGCAGGAGTTTATCAAAACCCACTTCGCAGGCGTCGAAGTCTCCTTCTCGAAGGTGGACGAGGAGCTTTTCGACAAGGATTACAAGGTCGTATTCGTAAACGGCGCCAAAGTCGAATTCGCCAAGAACGGCGAGTGGAAGGACGTCGAATGCAAATACGGCGAGGTGCCGGCGGCAATCGTTCCGCAGCAGATCCGCGATTATGTGACCAAGAATTACCCCAAAAACAAGATCGTCGCCATCGACCGCGACCGCCGCGATTACGAGGTGGAGCTGGACAACGGACTCGACCTGAAGTTCGACCTCAAGTTCCGTCTGATCGATATCGACAATTAGTGGACAGCCCTTTATGCGAGGTATTATGAAAAAGTTCGCAGTGTTGATGCTGGCCCTCGCGTCGCTGGGTGCGATGACGGGCTGCGATGACGACGACGATTCGGTGAAGGTTCCGGCCGCAGTGCAGGATACGTTCGGACGGATGTTCCCCGGTGCGGGACATGTCGAATGGGCGGGGAAGCAGGGCTATCTGGTCGCCGAATTCCGTGAAGGCGGAACCGACATGCAGGCGTGGTTCGACGCCGCGGGCAAATGGTACATGACCGAAGAGGACGTACCTTACGCCCTGCTGCCGCAGGCGGTGCGCACCGCTTTCGAAAGCGGCGAGTACGCCGCATGGCATGTGGACGACGCGGATAAGCTGACGCGCGAAGGATTGGAGACGGTCTATGTGCTCGAAGTCGAGCAGCGCGACGCTGAGTATGAGCTTGTCTATTCGGAAGACGGCGTGTTGCTGCGCGCCGTGCCCGATGCGGACGGTGACCGCGACCACGGGGATATGCTTCCGCAGGAGCTTCCGCAGGCTGTGAAGGATTTTATCGGACGGAAATATCCGGGCGCCCGCATCGTCGATGCGGAGCGTGAAAAAGGCGGACTCGAAGTCGAAATTATCGACGGCCGTACGCCGCGCGAGGTTTATTTCGGCGCCGGCGACGCTTGGCTCCGGACCAAAACCGAAGTGCGCAGGAGCGAGGTCCCCGCAGCGGTGATGCAGGCGTTTCAGACATCGCAGTACGCGGGCTGGGAGATCGACGACATAGACCATTACGACAGCCCTGAACGCCAGTGGTATCTCTTCGAACTGGAGGACCCGCAGTCGGACCGCGAAGCGGAACTGCGCATTCAGGCCGACGGCACGATTTTCTGACGGCATACCCCGGCAGGGACGGAATCTTCACGGCGAAGGTTCCGTCTTTTTTGTTATAACCGGGGACTATTGTGTTATAAAATAATGTGATGGGATTTCCGTACAAATCGGCGAAAACTATTGTATATTTGTATCAGGAAAGAATAACACAAACTTAAAACAATACAGCTATGTTAAGCAAGAAATTACATGACGCTCTGAACGAGCAGATCAATGCCGAGCTTTGGTCGGCCTATCTCTATCTTTCGATGTCGATGGACGCCGAGGCCAAGGGGCTGAAGGGTGTCGCCAACTGGTTCTTCGTACAGTTTCAGGAGGAGCAGGACCACGCCCGCATCCTGATGAACTACATCAATTCGCGCGACGCCAAAGTCGAGCTGAAGCCGATCGCCGAAGTGCGCACCGAGTGGACTTCGCCGCTGGACATGTTCAAGGATACGCTGGAGCATGAGAAGGTGGTGACTTCGATGATCAACAACCTTGCGTCGATCGCCGCCGAAGACAAGGATTTCGCTTCGGCCAACATGCTCGTATGGTTCGTGGACGAGCAGGTCGAGGAGGAGGAGTCGGCCCGCGACATGATCACCGCATGCGAGGCCGTCGAAGGCAACAAGTTCGGGCTTTATACGCTCGACAAGGAGCTGGCCGCGCGCGTATACCAGCAGGCTTCGCCGCTGGCCGCGAACAACGCCTGACCGCATCACATGCCGTAGTATTGAGCAAGCCGCTCCGGGAAACCGGGGCGGCTATCGTTTTACCTTGTAGTCTATTCCCGCCTTGCGGGCCTGCGCGTGCTGGAACCGGCGGCGGATGCGGTACAGCCGGCCGTCTTTGACGAGCCGTGCGCCCGTCTGGTGGTAGCAGAAGGGAATGTCCGCATCGAGACACTGCCGGCGGATCGAAAGCACCCAGTCGAAGTCGCACGGACGGGCATCGTTGCCCGATTCGCCGCCCGCGGAGACCTCCTCGATCTCGGAGGTGAGGTATTGCGCGATGTCGAGCGGTCCGAGCAGCGGTGCGCAGACGATCAGCTTGTGGCGCAGGGGCGCTTCCAGCAACAGCGGAAGCCGGCGGTCGGCCGCCGCCTGATTCTCGACTGTGCAGCCCACGATCAGATTCTCGTAGCCGTCGCCCCAGTCGGGCGGCAGGACCTGCATCAGGCGGTCTATGCGTTTGGTGATGAAGAAGAAGCGCAGGTCGCTGCGCGTGCGGATCATCTCCCACGCCTCGGCGCGCCATGCGTCGGCCTCTTCGACCAGAAAATCCGACGTGAAGCAGGTGTAGACCATCTCTCCGGCAGGAACCTTGAACCGTCCGTCGCGGCTCCGGCGCACGGGCAGGTTGAACGCCGAGGTTTTACGCACCTCGCTGCTGTCCTTGTCGTGCCGTTCGTCCTGCCGGTATACGTAGCAGTGGCGGCAGCCTTCGCTGATCTTGCGGCATCCGTGCCACGGGTTCCATCCGACCGACATGATCCGTTATCTCAGCTCCATGCGCAGGCGCACCATGTGGCGGCACTCTACGCCGTTTTCGAAAATCGGAGCGGGGTAGTGCTTCCGGAAGTAGTCTTCGTCGATGCCGCAGCGGACGAAACCGCACCGTTCGTACAGGGCGATCTGTCCCGCGCCGATGTCTCCCGTGCCGATTTCGAGCAGTCGGAACCCCGCATCGCGGGCCGTTCGTACGGCATGCTGCAATAACGCCGTGGCGATGCCGCGGCGCTGGTATTCGGGCGCGACGGCGATGTTGACCACTTCGGCCGTGAAGGGCCGCGTATGCAGCAATACGTACTGGCCGAGGATTTGCCCGCTCCGGCATGCGGCATAGGTCGTGCCGCGGCCGGCGTAGTCGGCCACGGACTCTTCCGATTCGTCGGCCAGCAACAGCAGGCTGCGGTCCGGAGTGTCGGTTTTTACGATTTCGAATTCCATGCGTTGAGGATTTAGAGAAGCGATGCGGCGCCTTGGAAAGTCGCCAGCACGACGATATAACGCAGTGTCTTGCCGGCGAGCATCGAGCCGCCCGTGAGCCAGACGTTGCTGCGCATCAGGCCGAGGACGATGGCGATGGCTTCGCCGATGGTGGGCAGGAACGAGAAGAAGGCCATCATCGCCCCGCGCCCTGCGAGAAACCGGCGGGCCTTGTCCAGCTGTTTCTCCTTTACGCCCAGCCGCGTGATCCATTCGCTCTTGCCGAGCGTGCCGATCCAGTAACAGCTCATGCCGCCCAGTGTATTGCCCGATGCCGCGGAGACGACGCACAGCACGGGGTCCAGCCCCATGTGCACCAGTACGAGCATCACGGCCTCGGAGCTGAACGGCACGACGCTTCCGGCGATCAGCGCCGAGAAGAAAAGGCCCCAGTAGCCCCAGTCGATCAGAAATTGCGTGAGTGTCTCCATGTGTCGTGTCCGGTTTTGTGCAAGAGTAGTCCGCCTGCGGGACAAAGATAGTTTTTTTGCCCGAAAGGGGTTGCACGTGCCGGATGAAAAGCGCTAATTTTGTCTGAAACGAATTCTCACCGCTTATGTTGAAAACCGGACTTTGTATCGTATTGTTCGCCTTGGCCGCCGGGTGCGCGCCGAAGCAGAAACCCCTTACCGACTATGTGAATCCCCTGCTGGGAACCGCGACGCTCTGGGACAGCGTCGATCTGGGCTTCAAGCCCACCAAACGTACGTGGGGCGCCGAAGTCTTCCCCGGCTCGTCGCTTCCCAACGCCATGGTGCAGGTCAGCCCCGTCACCAAATTCCACAGCGGGGCGGGCTACCAGTATGAGGATAGCGTGATTTACGGCTTTACCCACACCAACAAGGGGCATTGGAACCTCTGCCATATTCCGCTGCTGCCCGTCACGGGCACGCCGCTTCCCGGAGACTATTGTTCGCCCTACAGCCATGCGCGCGAATCGGCCGCTCCGGGTTACTACCGGGTTTTTCTCGACCGCTACGGCGTCGATGCCGAGCTGACCTCGACGCTGCGCTGCGCGTTCCATAAATACACCTATCCCGCCGGGGCGCAGGCGGCTCTGCTGGCCGACCTGCAGCGTTCGAACGAACATGTTCGCGCATGGGATATCCGTAAGGAGGGCGACAACGCCTTCGCCGGATGGCAGCAGACGGGCGAGAAGATGTATTTCTATGCCGTGGCCGACCGTCCCGTGACCGGGATCGAGCCGGTTGCGGAGGGAGACCGTGAAATCCGCATCGTCCGCTTCGGCGACGGCGACGGTCCGGTCGAACTGCGGATCGGGTTCTCGTTCGTGAGCGAGGAGAACGCCCGGAAGAATCTCGAAGCCGAGATGCTCGGCAGGAGTTTCGCCGCCGTGCGCTCCGAAGCGACCGCTGTATGGAACGATCTGCTGGGGCGGATCCGTGTCGAAGGAGGTACGGAGCGCGAAAAAGGATTGTTCTATTCATGCCTTTACCGCTCGTTCCTCTGGCCCGCGCTGCGCAGCGATGTGAACGGCGAGTTTACCGATGCGGACGGCGAGGTCGTCAATACCGGGTTCCGTTATTACACCGGGCCTTCGTATTGGGACGATTACCGCAACAAGCTGATTCTGCTCGGCCTGCTGGCTCCCGATGTCGCGGCCGACGTCATCAGCTCGGACACCGACCGGGGTGAAAAACAGGGCGGATTCATGCCGACCTTCTTCCACGGCGACCACGCTTCGGCGTTCGTGGCCGGAGTGTACCTGCGCGGCATCCGCGGTTTCGACGTGCGGCGCGCCTACGAGCTGGTCCTGCGCAACGCCACCGTGCAGGGGCCGAGCCGCCCGTGGCTCGACGAGTATGTCGCCCGCGGCTATATCCCCGAAATGGATGTCGAGAATCCCGTGACGCAGACCGTATGCAAAGCCGCGGTTACGAAAACGCTCGAATACGCCTACGACGACTATGCCGTGGCGCTGCTGGCCGATGCGCTGGGAGACCGGGCGAACCGCGACATGCTGATGAAGCGCACGTCCAATTACAAAAACCTCTTCGATCCCTCGACGGGCCTGATGCGCGGACGGCTCGACGACGGCTCGTGGATCACGCCCTTCGACGACCAGTATCCCTATTACGAATATATGTACCGCGAAGCCAACGCCTGGCAGCAGGCGTTCTTCGCGCCGCACGACACCGAGGGGCTGATCGGTCTCTATCCCAGTCGCGAGGCGTTCGGAGCGCAGTTGGACAAGCTCTTCTCGATTCCGTGGAAAGGCTACGAGGTGGACAACCTTTCGGGTTTTATCGGGCAGTACTGCCACGGCAATCAGCCCGACCACAGTTTCCCCTACCTGTATTACTTCATCGGCCGTCAGGAGCGTTCGCAGGAGCTGCTCGACCACATTCTGGACCGATTCTACGGCATGGGACCCGAAGGACTGGCGTTGTCGGGCATGGACGACGCCGGCGAGATGTCGTCGTGGTATGTCTTCAACGCAATCGGGCTTTACACCTATTCCCCGGCCGATCCCGAATATATCGTCACCGTGCCGTTGTTCGACAAGGTCGCAGTGTCGCTGGGTGACGGTTCCCGCTGGTCGATCCGCCGCGAGGGAACGGGCCGCCGCATTACGGGCATCACGTGCGGCGGAAATCCGGTCGGGGGTTGGTTCGTGTCCCACGATGCGCTGGGCAAAGGCGAGCTGGTGATTGCGACCTCGGATAAATAGACGGTTGCGGACGCCCTGCGGATAATACGACGCGCGGGCATGCTCAGTAACCGGCCGGGATTGTCCGGACGACAGCGGCGGCGGAATCGGTTTCCGCCGCCGTTTTTTGTGCCGGAAACGCTCGATGCGGTTCGTCGGTTCGGGGTATGCGGACCGGAATCCGGATCGGGGGCGGTCGCGGAAAGCGAAGGCCGGGGCGTTCGTGCTCCGGCCTTCGCGCGTTCCGGCGTTCCGCGCGGCGTTACTCCTCGGCCCAGCTGCGGATGACCTGACTCTGTACGTTTACGCCGTATGCGGCCGCCTTGGCGAGGATACGCCGGGCCAGAGCCGCCTTTTTGTTGTCGGGCGCATAGCGGAAGTAGGCTTCGGCGGCCCGTACGTGCTCGGCGTCCACGAGCGGGAATTCGCGCGTTTCGGGAATCCCGAATGCCGAGTCGGGCAGTTCGTGCCGCTCTTCGGCGGTGAGCCGGTCCGCGGTCTTGTGTTTTGTCGCTGTCGTCATTGCTTTCCCTTGTTTGGTGATCCGTTTCGGGAAGGTGCAATTTTTCGGCCAGCGCGTCCGCTTGTCTTCTGAATTGCGGCCGGACTATCCGATTAGGGTGGCGACGATGCGGCGGCCCGAAGCGCGGTTGCGGAATTCGCAGAGGTAGATGCCCTGCCATGTGCCGAGGTTGAGCCGGCCCTGTGTGACGGGTATCGTCAGCTCGACGCCCGTGAGCGTCGATTTGGCATGCGCCGGCATGTCGTCGTCGCCTTCGAGCGTGTGGACGTAGTAGGATTCGCGCTCGCGGACCAGCCGGTCGAAGATGGCCGAGAGGTCCGTGCGGACGTCGGGATCGGCGTTTTCGTTGATCGAAAGACCTGCGGAGGTGTGTTTGATGAAGAGATGCACCAGCCCGGCGTCGGGCAGCGGCGGCAGGTTGGCCGTGATTTCGTCCGTGACGAGGTGAAACCCGCGGGTGCGGGGGCGTAGTGTGAATTCGGTCTGCTGGATCATGGCGATGTTGTAAATTGCTGCGGTAAAGATACGAAAAATCGGAGCATGCTCCCTTTGCCGTTGCGCGGTCCGGGGCATATCGCATGCGGATGTCCGAAATTGTGTGGCGGAGTGTTGGAAATTCCGGCATTTATTGTGATATTAGAGCATAAATTTCCAAGATTATGTATGCAATACTGAGATTTCTGTTTCCGGACAAACCCTATACCGCCGGCAATTCGTGGCTGCTGCTCGCGGCCCGCATTATTTTCGGAGGACTGCTGATGTCGCACGGCATCGCCAAGTGGCAGAACTTCGATGCGCTTTCCGCCGCGTTTCCCGATCCGCTGGGTGTCGGCAGCGGTGTTTCGCTCGCGCTGGCGATCTTCGGCGAAGTCGTCTGTTCTGTCGGGTTTATCGCGGGGTTGTTCTACCGGCTGGCTCTTATCCCGATGATTTTCACGATGTGCGTGGCTTTCTTCGCCGTACACGGCGGCGATCCGTTCGCGGCGCGCGAACTGGCGCTGGCCTATCTGTCGGTTTACGTGCTGATGTACGCCGCAGGTCCCGGTCTCTATGCGGCCGATACGCTGATTGCTCGGCGTCTTCCGAAGCCGCGGCGGTAGTCGCGCCGCACCCTTATCCGGATTCCGCCCCGATACCCTCTCTTCCGGAAGAGGCGATGGACGTGTGTCGCATTTTCGCAGGCAGAATGCCTAGGGCGCGTCAGGCCAATTCCTTGTCCGCTCGATAAAGCAGCGGGACCGGCATCTTCTGATCGGATGTCGGTCCCGGTTTGTTTTTGGCTATTTGCCGATGCAGCATACATAGCTGCTTGAATGATAGATTGTTGCAATTTAATCGGTAGAAAAGTTGTTTTTGAACCTCTTGGACTTGTTTTTAAGGCTATATTACACTCTTTTCTCAATGAATCAGAACCATGAGGAAATATTGTGTCCTCAATGAAGTTCACCTATCTTCTATCCGACTACAAAGGTACAAAATTCCGTGATGTTTTCGCCTATAGTGTCAACTAAATGCAAGATATTTTCACGGATATTGTATGCTGACCAAAAGAGAAATATTCAGTTGAAGCCTTTTTTCTTTTCTTCCCCTCTGTTTGACTTGACTTTATTGCCCGTGTATATAATAACGGTCATTAAAGTCAAGTTGAGAGTGGAGTTATATCTTTTTCTTTTGGCAAGCAAAATAGTTCTTTGATATGATGAGTGTATGATGAACAATTTGCATTGTTTGTAACGAATAACATATTGTTTGTTGGTAGGTGTATATGGCGATTACAAACAACATTATAGCATTTAGTTTTTGGAAGTTTTTGCTCAAAATAGATTATGTATATAGTTAATAATGCCAAGACGTGCATTTTCCTATGTGTAATACATCATTAAATAAATAAAAAGTATTACTTTTGCATATTATATGATAGGTTGATTATGACAAAGTCATTAACATAGTCGCTTTGCACCTTAAATTGATGTAGTAATGGCAAAGAATACAATGGGAACCAAGCTTTCCCGAAAATTGGAGCAGAAGATGCAGATTGTAGGTGAGCAGATTAAGTTGGCTCGCTTACGTCGGAATCTGAGTGTGGCTCAGGTTGCTGAACGTGCCACCTGTTCACCGCTTACTGTGTCCCGAATAGAAAAAGGGATTCCTACTGTTGCAATAGGGATCTATCTACGTGTTTTGTACGCATTGCAACTTGACGATGATATTCTATTGCTTGCCAAAGAAGATAAAATGGGAAAAGCTTTGCAAGATTTGAGTTTGAAAACAAGAGAACGTGCATCAAAGAAAGAATAATCTATGAAAAAGTTGTATGTATATGCCGATTTCGATTGGCTCAAAGAAATGGAACTCATTGGAGAACTAGGCTATGAGTCTCTTCGTGGTGCGGACAGCTATAGTTTTACGTTCAATAATGAATGGTTAAGGCAGCACAGCGATCTGTTTTTGAGTGACGACCTGAATAATTACCCGGGACAACAATATACACAACCGAACAAGGATATATTCGGATGTTTTTCTGATGCTTTGCCGGATCGTTGGGGACGTACTTTGTTGTTGCGTCGAGAGCAAATTGCGGCAGCAGAAGAAAAGCGACCTGTAAGGAGATTGTCTTCTTTCGATTTCTTGACTGGTATCGATGATTTCTCCCGAATGGGGGGATTCCGTTTTAAGGAAGACCTCGATGGCGAATTTATCAATGTGAGTGAATCATTGAAAATTCCACCTTTGACGGATATTCGGGAACTGATTGCAGCCAGTGCCGAGATAGAAAAATGTGAAGAAAACAATATTCTCCCTGATAGGAAATGGATTGCACAACTTGTGCAACCGGGAACATCGTTGGGAGGTGCAAGACCTAAAGCAAATGTTGTAGATACAGATAAAGTTCTTTATGTGGCCAAGTTTCCATCGCGCAAGGATGACTATGATGTTGGACTTTGGGAGCATTTCAGTCATTTGCTTGCCACAAAAGCAGGGATAAACGCTGCAAAAACCAAAGTACTGGCAACTGGAGAGAGATATCATACATTGCTGTCACAACGCTTCGATAGAACCCAAGAAGGAAAACGCATTCATTTTGCATCTGCCATGACCTTGTTGGGGCTGAGTGATGGTGACAATGCAACTACCGGGCATGGCTATCTGGATATAGTCGACTTTATTATTCAGAGCTGTACCGATGTGGAGCGAAACCTACAGGAACTATACCGCCGTGTGGCTTTCAATATTTGTATCGGCAATACTGATGACCATTTTCGCAATCACGGTTTTCTTTTGACTGCAAAAGGTTGGACACTATCTCCTGCATATGACATGAATCCCACGCTGAGTGAGTATCAAAGTTTGCTTGTTTCATTAACTTCTAATAAAGCAGAGCTGAGTATCTTGCTGGATGCTTGCGAAGACTACATGCTAAACCGTAAAACAGCAGAAAAGATGATTTCGGGGGTGATTGAAGCTGTAAAAGGATGGCGCGAATTGGCAACACGATTAAGTATTTCCAAGAGAGAAGCGGATATGTTTGCCGGAGTGTTGGATGGGCGATATAAGGCGGAATGACTATTATAGTGTGCCAAATTACCAAGCAAAAATGTGCCAAATTACCAAGCGATACGAGATAGATGTCTGAGCTGTAAGTAGTTGAGCGATTGGATGCGATTAAACTTTGTATTATGCTGCGCGAACATAATGTTTGTGTAGCATAATTTTTTGAAAGGTGAAATTCATTGATGGAATGGATAAAAACAATACATGTGTTTTTTTGCATATCTTTATGCCAACTGTAGTCATTCCTTTAAACGATGTTTTTGTTGCTTATCTACTTGGCTATATGGGAAATTAGATGTATCTTTGTTTGCAATATAACGAGTATAATTTGAATACTGATGTCGAACAATCAACAAATAATGATGAATAGGATTAAGGCGGTACTGGCTGAAAGGCAACGAACCAATAGATGGTTGGCAACTCAAATGGGCAAATCAGAGAACACAATTTCAAGATGGTGTTCTAATAAATCGCAACCATCTATTATTCAATTGCAAGAAATAGCGAATTTGTTGGATGTTGACATTCGACAGTTGCTAACTACAACAAAAGATAATAATGTCTTATGATGCTCGGCTTATGAAAAAAATCGGTATAGACATTTTTTCAGGAGCAGGTGGATTAAGTCTGGGCGGCTCAATGGCGGGAATTAAGGTTCGCTATGCTATTGAGGTTAATCCTCATGCGGCCAAATCTTTTGAACTTAATCACAAAGGAGCAAAAGTAATATGTGGCGATATTCGGGATGTAAAAGCTATAGATTTCTTAAATAAGGACGAGGAAGTATTTATAATCATGGGAGGCCCTCCTTGTCAGGGATTTTCTATGTCAAATACGATGTCTCGCAATATGGACAATCCTAATAATTTATTGTTCAAAGAGTTTGTTCGTTTGGTCTCGGAAATAAAGCCTAGATGGTTTGTCCTTGAAAATGTTTGGGGAATGACTAAAATGAACAATGGAGAGACAATAGAAATGATAAAACATTGTTTTGAGGAGATAGAACCAGGCTATAAAGTCAAATGGAAGGTTCTATGGGCTGATGAATATGGTGTTCCACAAAGACGGATGAGAATGTTTATGGTCGGAAATAACCAAGGAATTGACTTTGAGTTTCCAAAGCCTTTTGATTATAAAGTGAGTGTAGAAGAAGCTATTGGAGATTTACCTGTTTTACATAATGGTGATATGATAGATTCATTGCCTTACACTAAGTCAATAAAGGAATCTAGCCCTTATGCGCAACAGATGAGAAAAGGTTCTGTAGAATCAAGGCAGAATTTTGTGTCAAAGAGTAACGATCTTGTGATGCAACGTTACAAATATATCGGTCAAGGTGAGAATTGGAGAGCTATTCCGGAGTTCTTGATGCAAAATTATTCAGACAAGACTCGTTGTCATAGTGGAATATATAAACGGCTGAAAGCAAATTGCCCTTCTGTTGTCATTTCAAACTATAGGAAGAGTATGCTAATTCATCCATATCAAGACAGAGGTTTATCGGTGAGGGAAGCGGCACGTTTACAAAGTTTTCCTGATACGTTTATCTTTCAAGGACCTCATATGAGCATACAGCAACAGATAGGTAATGCGGTTCCTCCGTTATTGTCTAAAGCAGTGATGGCGCAGATTATGGAATACGATTCATCATATAATAAGGAATAACTATGAGTACTTATAGACAAAGCATTCCACAAGCTGATACTCTTATGGGGTCTATGCGTTCAATGGGGTATTCTTTCGAAGCTGCTATTGCAGATATTATAGACAATAGTATCAGTGCAAATTGCAGCGTAGTCAAACTATTCTTCCCTTCAGAACCTACAGAGGATCTTGTTGTGGGAATCTTAGATGATGGAGAAGGAATGTCTGCAGACGTCCTTTTTGAGGCTATGAGGTATGGAAGTACGGACTCTGAACTTGAAAGAAATGCAAATGATTTGGGACGATTCGGTTTAGGAATGAAATCTGCCTCTTTGTCTCAATGTAGAATTTTGACGGTTGTCAGTTTGCAGGAAGAGAAGATTAGTAGCTATTCTTGGGATTATAATTATATTCAAAATAGAAAAGAGTGGGTGGTGAAGGAGCTGTCTAAAAATGAAATAAAAGCACTTCCTTATATTCACTCTCTCCTTGAATTGCCACATGGCACGCTTGTACTATGGCAGGATTTCGATGTGTTGGAGAAATCAAGTGGTGGAATGGTTTATGATGCTCTTGTTGAACTTAAAGAATCTGTAGCCAATAATATTGCTCTGATTTTCCATAACTTTCTTTCAGCAAAAGGTAAGGAGCAGATCAAGATGTACTTGAATAAAGGGAGGATAAAACCAATGGATCCTTTCCTTGAATCACATTCTAAGACAACAACGAAGAAAGCACGCTCCATTGCTATTCGGGACAGTAAGGGGCAAGAACGGCAAATCTGGGTTAAACCGTATATCTTGCCATTTGCAACAGATTTAAACGATGAACACAGAAAACTCATAGGAGGAGTAGAAACATTAAGAATCAAACAAGGTTTCTATGTTTATCGAAATAAACGTTTGATAATTTGGGGAACTTGGTTCGGGATGAAACCGCGTGGTGAACTCACAAAAAATGCTAGAGTTAGAGTAGATATTCCGAATTCACTTGATGACATATGGAGTATTGATATAAAGAAACAAACAGCTTCTATTCCAAAGCAAATTCAGCGTCAATTGCGCCAAACAGTGATTGATGCGATGGATATTTCTGTTAGGAAGCAAACCCATCGTGGTCGAAAAGAAAATGTTGAGGATATTGACTATATTTGGGATAGAATGGAAGGCAGAGGAAAGACTTTTTATTATCAAATCAATCGTGAGAGCAAAGTGTTCCAGATGGTGAGGGATAGAATGTCAGAAGAAGACTATACTCTGCTTGAGATGCTTTTGAAAGAAATTGAGCAAAACGTTCCGACTCAGCAGATTTACATTGACAAGTCTAATGATGCAATCAGTCAAGATGAACCAGATAATCGTGTCGATGAGATTTTCCAACTTGGGATTTATATGGTAAACTTGGCAAAATCTTTTAACAAGAAATCTATAATAGAGATTGTTTCTGATCTGATGAAATCAGAGCCATTCTGCAAATATAAAGTTGTTGAGGAAAAACTTTTAGATAACTACAAGGATGAAATTAACAAACGAAGCATATAATAAGATTCTACTCATAATTTCCGCACGTTTGGAACTTATGAAGGAACTGTCGGGCTTTGTTCCATCTTTGGAAAATATTAAGCCTGCGATTGAAGACGCAATAGCCTTCTCTGGTATTGATTGTGATGAGGAAGACAAAAATAAATTGTTGGAAGAAATAGAATACCGAGAGAAAATCACTCATGTATTGGGCAATATTATTTATGATGATTATGAACAAAAGAAGTGGTATTTCAATGATAAAGTAGATGACAGCTATTTTTGGGAGAGATATTATCGTTATTTAAAAGAACACACTTCAATTGACGACAAAAGTATTAATCTTTTGCACGAAAAGACATTGCCTGACATAATGAATTGTTTATACAATCCAAAGGAAGAATTTGAAGGTAAACGTTTGAAGAGGGGCTTAATAATTGGTGATGTACAGTCTGGTAAAACCGCTACATATTCAGGTCTGATTTGTAAAGCAGCTGATGCAGGATATAAAGTTGTTATTCTTCTAGCTGGTATAACAGAAAGTCTTCGTCAGCAAACACAGGAACGTATTGATGAAAGTGTTGTTGGGTACACTATTCGTAAGGTTGAAAAACATATTCGCGAGGGGAAGGTAGGAGTTGGTAAAGACAACAAGCAACGTAGAGCTACTTCTTTTACTACATGTGTAAAAGATTTTGTTAAAGGGAGTAATTTGATTTCAACGACTTTATCGGAGCATAATTCTCTGGTCCTTTTTGTCGTTAAAAAAAATGTATCAGTTCTGACAAAATTGCATGATTGGTTGAAAAACCAGAATATGGATGTTCGTACAAATAGTATAAACCATCCAATGCTTCTTATTGACGATGAGGCAGACAATGCATCGGTTAATACAAAAAAAGATAATACAGATCCAACTAAGACAAACGCTATAATTCGTAAGATTTGCAATCTTTTTCAGACTGCGAATTATATTGGTTTTACTGCTACTCCATTTGCAAATGTTTTTATAGATCCGGATTCGGTGGACAGTATGAAGAATGCAGATTTGTTTCCAGAGCATTTCATATATACGTTACCGACCCCTTCCTCATATATTGGTGCTGATAAAATTTTTAATGAGGATAAAGAGTACTATCGCAATTTACGTTTTATAACTGATGTTGAAGAACCAGACTACACTTCAGATGAATATAGGACTGATTTACACGAAAATATAGAAGAACTTAATTCTGGGACATTCTACTCTCGTCACAAAAAAGAATGGAATGGAGTCTTGCCAAATTCGCTGAAGGAGTCCATCTATTGTTATTATCTGGCAAATGTTATTCGAGATTTAAGAGGACATGCCTCTAAACCAAGAAGTATGTTGGTTAATATGTCTCGTTTCATAAGGGTGCAACAGGTGATTAAGGAACATATTGAAGAAATACAGAACAACTTTATTCAAATACTAAAATACAACTTTGACGAAGATACCTCAAAGAATGCTCATCTGTCACTGTATAAAGAACTGAAACGACTTTGGAAAAAACATTTTGATAATATTACTGATATCTGTTTTATTGATGTTATAAAAAAGAAGAATTTATTAGGTGCTGTGTTCGATATTGAAGCTGATGTTCCAAAGATGGAAATTATCGTTGTTAATGGTAGTAGCGCAAGCAAATTAGATTACAAATCTAATTCTTCGTTGAGAGTAATTGCTATTGGAGGACTTGCTCTTTCGCGAGGTCTCACATTAGAGGGCTTATTTGTAAGCTATTTCTATCGAAACACTGCAACATTTGATGTGTTGATGCAGATGGGGCGTTGGTTTGGTTATCGACCTGGTTATGCCGATTTGTTCCAAATATGGACAAGCCAAGCAAGTGCAACTTGGTATAGAGAAATAGCGACAGCCACCACCGAATTGAAAGCAGATATTAAGAAAATGTTTGAGCAACATCTTACTCCTAAAGATTTCGGTATTAAAGTTCGTGACTATTGTGACGAATTACAGATAACAGCTAACAATAAGATGCGGACCGCGTACGAATTGTTGATGATGGAATCCTACTATGGAAATATCTGTGATACCCCTTACCTTAGTGTCAAGGTGGAACATAATGAAGAGAACTGGAATCAAGTAAAATGTTTTACTGCCCACCTGTTTGAAAATGATTATAAATTTGGTTTCGCGAATGTCGACAAATACAAAGATGAGGATGTATGTTCAGATATTGATAAATCTAGATATTTTTCTGATGTGTCCAAAGAATTAGTGGTAGACTTCCTGTCTAATATAAAATGTTCATTAGCTAACATGAAATTTAACCGGCAAAACTTAATTGATTTTATTTGCGACAAAGAAACAGAAGGAGTAGATAAATGGGATATTGTTTTCGAAGGTGGTGATGGGCAGACCTTTTATGACATACCAGGACTTGAAATGATACGTTGTCCGAAACGTCAGATTGAGGAACATGATCATGTAATTCAAATTTCGAGTCGTCGTAGGATTCTTGGTTTACGAGAAGGAAAGTTCTGCTTAAGCCAAGATGAGATAGATTTGGCAGAAAAACGATGCAGAGAAGTTTGGGCGAGAGAAGGTTCTGAGTTTGAAGGACGGCATATTCCTATTAAAGCATATTTTGAGCATCTTCCACACAGAAAACCTGTATTGATAATTATGCTCATCGAACCGGTAGAGCCAGAAAATATTGAAGCCAACAAGAATGCCTTAAAATTCATAGAGAAACTTAATGGCAATAAAATGATAGCTTTTGCTATTGGTTTCCCTGGATTAAAAGAAACAGGTAAAACTAAGAAATATAAAGTTAATAAAACATATTATCAGCTTAACATGCTTGATGAACCAGACGAAATAGAAGAGGATGAAGAATAAATTATCTACAACATTCTCGCAAGGATTCCAAAGCGGAACTTTTATCCGTGTTGGTGAAAACCGCGACCTCAGTCTTTTTGTAGGAAAGGATGAGAAAGGAAACTATGCCTTTGATTTTAGAGGTACATACGTTCCAGTTAGAATATCTCAGTCGGATGTGATTACAGTACAGCAGGGAAAGAGTGGCGAGAATTATATTCTTCGCTTTTCACTCTGTAATTCAGAGCTACTGGAATATTTTAGTACGTTTTGCCAGGATTTGCTCGATTCTACGGAAGCTATTAAGGACGATGAAGATGCTTATAAAACACTTTGTTCAAGATATTTCTCATGGAAAAAATTGTTCCGACCCAATAATGGTGGAATGAATGACAATGAGGTAATGGGGTTGATAGGCGAACTGCTTTTTATGCAGGATTATATGATTCCTCACTATGGTGTGGATATGGCATTAGATAGCTGGATGGGTCCAGAAAAGACCCATAAGGACTATTCTACTGAGAGTGTTTGGTATGAGATAAAGGCAATAAGTGCAGGCAAAGATTCTGTAAAGATTTCATCACTTGAGCAACTGGATGGAGATGACGAGGGCTATCTTGCTATTTATTGTTTGGAAAAGATGAGTCCAACATTCAGTGGTATAAAATTGAATGTACTGGTTCAAAACCTAATGGCAAAAATGGGGACAGCTCAAAATAGAGAGACTTTCATGTCTAAACTGAGTATGTACGAATTCGATTTCTCTCCAGAATACGACAAATTCGTATTTACGAATGTGGGATTCTCAATGTACAATGTAAGCAACGATTTCCCTCGCCTATGCAGAAAAAACATACCGAATGCAATAAACAGAATTCAGTACGAGATTTTTCTTTCTGAATTAGAAGAATATAAACTTTAAATCCGTTACACTATGGAGATTGAAGAATATAGAGCGCAATTTATTGATCAGCTTAGATTTGATGCCGATCACGAAGGAACAGAACCGGAAACTCAGTTTATTCTAAAAACATTAGAAGAACTGGAATCTATCGGGGAATTTAATGATCCGATGCCGATGTCTATTGAAATGAGAGGCAAGCGTGGTCGTATCATGGCTTTTGATGCTTATGCTTACGACGAAGCTGACAGTGCACTCATATTGATTGCAAGTGATTTTACCAATGAGCGTGATGCCGTAAACACGTTGACCAACACCCGCATCATGGATTTGTATACTCACATGTGCAATTTCCTTGACGAAGTTGTCAACGGCAAGATGAGTGACTATTGTGACGATTCCGATCCTGCCATTATTTTAGCAAAAGAATTTCGAAAGAAAATTGGCAAAGGAATGTTGGACACAGAGATTCTTCGCTTCAAGTTTTATATTATTTCTAACTCGATTCTTAGTAAACAGGTGAAGAACGTCTCTCAAGAAGATTTTCTTGAGAGACCGGTAGAGTTAAATATCTGGACGCTGGAACGGCTGTTCCAAACATTTATGTCCGATGCAAGTGAGATTGTTGAGTTTGATACAAAAGATTTTGATTGCGAGGGGATTCAATATCTAAAAGCAGATTTAGGAGATAGTAGCGACTATGATGCATATCTTGGAATTGTTCCAGGAAAGTTCTTGGCAGATATCTATTTGAAATATGGGAGTAAATTATTGCAAGGCAATGTGCGGGCTTTCCTGAGTGTTCGTGGTAAGGTAAACAAGGGTATCCGAAATACTATCATTAATAGTCCAGAGAATTTCTTTACCTATAATAACGGCATTGCTATTGTTGCCCGTTCAATAGGTTTTTCTGCAGATAACACTCGAATTACTCATTTTAAGGATTTACAAATTATAAATGGTGGTCAGACAACCGCTTCGTTAGCTAATGCAATTATTCGCAAAGAGGACAAAAAAGGCATGGACAATTTGTTTGTTCCGATGAAGCTGACTGTGCTGAATGTGGACAACGATATGTCGGAGGAAGATGTTGAACGTTATAACAATATTACTAAAACAATCTCAAAATGTGCTAATTGCCAAAATCCTGTTTCGGATGCCGATTTTTTCTCTAATCACCCATTCCATGTAATGATGGAGAAACTATCGCAAAAGGTTCTTGCTCCTCCTGTTGCCGGCAAACCATATCAGACTCGTTGGTTCTACGAGCGTTCTCGTGGAAAATGGGAACAGGAACAAATGAAACTTACACAAGCGCAACGAAAAACCTTCTGCGAGAAAAGTCCGAAAAATCAGGTTGTCAAGAAGGAAAAGCTGGCGAAATGTTTGAATACTATTCGTATGAATCCTCACCAGGTTTGTCAAAGCTCTGCCATCAACTTCAATCGTTTTGCGGATTATGTTGAAGAACTTTATGATAAATCAAAGGATAGTATTAATGAGGTGTTCTTTAAGAAAGGAATCTGCTCCGTCATTATGTTTGATGAATTGGACGTAATGATCAATAAGTCCGAATGGTATCCTAAAGGAGGAGATAAAGCTCAGATTGTGCCATACACAATTGCAAAACTGATATCAATTTTGCCAAAGGATGCCGATCTTGACTGGGTTACGATTTGGAATAAACAGACACTGTATCCGGCTCTTGCAAATGAGTTGATTCGTTTAGCTTTTGATACACAGAAGTTTTTGACAAAACAAGCTGGTGGAGGCCTTGTTAGAACGATATCCAGAACGCTTGCAGTTTGGGATGACTATAAGAAAGTTCCGTTTGAACTCTCTGACGAATTTATTAAATCCCTTGTTTCCCAAAAGGAGATTAAAACAACAGAAGCTGCTGCTAAACGAGTGCACAAATTCAATTCAAACATTGAAGTAAGCGTTGAGATATTTAATTTGGGTGCTGACTATTGGATGAGGGTTTATAACGAACTTTTAAAAGAAAATGTTCTCCCGTACGGAGACCTTGATTTTATTAAGTCTATTGCAACTAGATTTATAGCTAAAATGGTTCTTCCTTCGTCTGCCCAATGTAAGAGACTCTTGAAGATTGTCAGCAATGTTGAAGATAAGGGATATGTAATGCCGTAAATAATGTAAAATGAATTTAGAAGAATATTTTGAAACAAAAAACAGTCAGGATTTTCCATCGGAAAAAGACTATGTTGCTATATATCGCACTTTTAAACAGTTTATGAATTCAGAGATCCATAATGAAGTTAAAGCGATTACTACAAGACTGGATAATACTGTGTATCTGAATGATCACAGTGCTAATCATGTAAAAATGGTTATGGTTAAAGTATCTTCCATACTGAAAGATTGTTCATACCTTACTCCATATGAATGCTTTATACTATTGGTCGCGATTCAAATTCATGATGCGGGACATATCTTTAATGGCAGAGACGGTCATGAAAAATCTGGCAGATATCTTCTGGAAAATTTAAACGTTGATACAATTGAGAGAAAAATTATTGGGGATATAGCTAAAGCGCATTCAGGCAAAAATGATCCGATTGGAAATTTGCCATACAAGACCTCTATCTCGGGGCATGATGTGAGAATCCGTGAACTAGCAGCTTTGTTAAGATTTGGTGATGAACTTGCGGATGAAAACAGTCGTGCGTCTTCTTACTTGCTAAAAAAGGACTTAATACCTGAGGATAGCAAATTGTATCATGCTTTCTCTGAAAGTTTGTACAACTTCAATCCAGATAAAGAAAGTCATTGTATTCAGATGGGCTTTTCTCTCACTAAGAATCAAGTTCAAAATAGATATAAGAAAGGTGAGTCTTCTATTTATTTGTTGGATGAAATATATACAAGAACATTCAAGACATTCCAGGAATGTTTGTACTATAATCGTTTTGTTAGCTATGAGTATCAATTCCATTCGATTATTATTTCTATAGAATTTATAGATGAAGGGTTTGAACCTTTCTTTGATACAATATCTTATCGTATAGAGGAAAAGGGATATCCAACGTTATCAATAAATAATGTTTTTGAGTATTGTGGGGCACAATTAGAACGAAGTAACAACAAATTAACAGGTGATTATGTTCATCAATGTGTAAATAGTTCATTATGAAAGAAAATCCATTTGAAATAAAGACTCCAGAACAGAACTCCGCTCAGGATGTTGTCGATTTATTTGTTGATGTTTTTCCTGACTTTTATCAAGTATTAGAAAAAGGACATACATTTATTAATGGTCCAAGAGGTTCAGGTAAAAGTATGATGTTCCGCTACATACAACCAGATTGTCAGTGTTTAGCCAAGCATTGCCAAATATCTGAGCTGGATTATTTTGCTGTATACGTTCCTATAAAACTAACAAATATAAATATTCCTGACTTGGCACGCCTTGAGACTCATGCCGAAATTATATTAAATGAGCACTTGTTAACGACATACGTAATGTCTAATGTGTATAAGTCGGTTGGATGCTATTTGGGGAATATATTAAATGATTATAAAGAGCAGATATGGCAATATTATAATACTGATTTTCGGGATGTTCTTTCTTACTGCGGTGTTAACAACATTGTTGAATTACCAAACGATACAGACAAGGATGGACTAACAATGATGGAGTTAATGGCAAAAGAGGTAGAACGGATAAATCGTTCCTGTCGAATCTATTGCAATAAAATAGCTTTGTCAAAAGATACTTCTATTCCATATGATGGACCAATTGTTGATTTCATAGATTTTATGAAACCACTACTTGTGTCTTTAAAATCTTTACCATTTTTTCCTCAAGATAAACCTTTGTATATTTTGATTGACGATGCTGGCTATCTAAATGTGGCTCAAACAAAGGTGTTGAACACTTGGGTGTCATATCGCACAACAAAAGACATATGTTTTAAGATCTCTACCCAGTTAGATTATAAAACACATTTGACGAATAACGAGAAAAGAATAGACGCACCTCATGATTATTCTGAGATAAACATTTCTACAGTTTATTCAAGTAGTAAAAGTAAGTATAATGAACGACTTCAAGAAATTGTTAAGAAAAGACTAAAGAGATATTTGCACCTTGATATTGAGACAAAAGATTTCTTTCCAGAGGATAAAGAACAAGAGCTAAAGATTCAAGAGATATATAATCAGATGTTGATAGATTATGCAGATCCTGAGAAAAAATATGCAGGTGGGGATGCAGCAAGACGCTATGCAAGACCTGAATATATAACACGGTTGCAACAGAATCATAAAGCAGGCTCTACATATAGCTATGCTGGTTTTGATCAACTTGTAGCTGTGTCTTCTGGTATTATTCGACATTTCTTAGCTCCTGCGCAAGAAATGTATTCGTTAGCAATTACAGAACTTGGAGCAAATGAAGATAATATTACCAGCATCAAACCTTCTATTCAAGATGAAGTTATAAAAAAATACTCCAACAACTATTTGGTTGGTGAGTTTGAAAAACTTAAAAAAGATATTGACAATAATAACACTAGGCAAATACAATTGGAAAAATTATATCGAATGATAGACTCTTTGGGACAATTATTTCATTTGCAGCTTACTTCTAATTCCTCAGAAAGAAGAGTGTTCTCTGTGGCAATTACAGATACTCCAGATGACGAAATGAATGAAATAATTGACATGGGAGAACAGCTGGGTTATTTCCATAAAAGTACAATTGGAAATAAAACAGGTACTGGAAGAAACCGCTTAATCATATTAAGTAGAATTTTGGCACCTCATTTCAAGTTGGATGCTACAAGTTTTGCCGGTTACAAGTTTATGGATAGCGCCAAATTGAGAATGGCAATGATTGATACTAAGAGATTTTTAGCACAGTTTAAATTTACCGAAGATGACAGTTCTTCGGCTACTCAATTACTATTGTTTGACGGTAATAATCCTATTTAAGATATGAAAAAAATATTAATAAACAGTATAGATAAAGAGATAGTTAACGATTCTTTGTTTATTTGTAGTTCAAGTTTTGAGAAAAGATGTTTAATAATACCTAATGAGATTTCCAAGAATGAATCTATTGAGGCTGTTATTTGCTACTTTCCAAATAACTATACAGAAACAGAGAAGAATGCTGAGAGTTTAAAAGAACTATTCATAGGACGATCTTCTATCATAGAACTCTCTCTTGAGAATCCGTTGGATAATTATGATAATTTGTTTGATGCAATAACAACAAGCAAAAAAGAACACCTATATGTTGATGTATCAACATTTACTAGAGAAACATTGTTGATAATAATAAAAATCTTATCCTCTTCAATAGTTGAATTTACTGATATACATCTGTGTTATTGTCCGTCGAGTAGATACTCATCCTATGAAGAGGGTACTTCGTTACCTTGGCTTAGTAAAGGGGTAAGGACAATACGTTCTGTTGTTGGCTATTCTGGCGATATGTCACCAATAAAGGATTTGTTACTAATTATATTAGTCGGTTTTGAATATGAACGTGCTCAAACATTGATAGAGGTTTTCGAGCCTAGTAAGTTATATTTAGGTATGGCTTCGCCAACAGAAAGTCATAATGAATCTCTAAGCGAAATTAATCGTTCGAATTTCGAAAAATTACTTGAAAAAAATTCTCGAGCTTCAAATTTTCAATTCTCATGTAAAAATCTGGAGCAAAATATCAAAGAAATTGGTAAGATTGTTGACGAGAATAGGAAAGATTATAATATAGTAATCAGTCCAATGAACAATAAACTATCAACTCTTTCTATAGCGGCTATTGCTCAGAAATATCCTGATGTGCAAATTTGTTACGCTTTAGCAAATCAGTATAATACTGAATCCTATTCGAATCCGGAAGATTATATATATATGCTACCAATCGATGAAATAATAAAAAAATGAAATGAAAATCATCAATAAACGTTGCATAAATTAGGAACATTATTTTGTGCAATATCTTTCAAGTAGCATTCGTCAAATACAATGAACGTTGTCCGGATGAACAAGCCGAAAAAATGGCTAATTTGACAAAATATGGTACTTACAATACGAAACATATATGGATGTTAAGGTACGGGATGTCATTTGAAGATATTGAATTGTTAGAAGACTATATTGAATCAATTGATGAACGAGGAATAATAGTAATGCAAGAATTCTCGAATCTTCCACAAAAAGTAAAGGGATGTATAGATAGATTTGTAGAATAATAGATAACTGTCAGTAATATGTTAATAAATGGATAAATTGACCAAGGAACAGCGTCATCGTTGCATGTCTGCGATAAAGGGCAAGAACACAAAACCGGAATTATTGGTGAGAAAGTTCTTGTTCGGCCGTGGCTTTCGGTATAGGTTGAATCACCCACGTCTTCCCGGACATCCCGACTTGGTTTTACGCAAATACAGAACTGTTATTTTCGTAAACGGCTGTTTCTGGCATGGTCACGAAGGATGCAAATATTATGTTCTACCAAAGACAAATGTTGAATTTTGGAAGAATAAAATTGAGCGTAATCGGAGTAGAGATATAGAGGAACGGCAACAGCTAACTTCAATGGGTTGGCATTGTATTACCGTTTGGGAATGTCAGTTGAAACCGAAAGTCTGCCAACAGACTTTAGAGGCTTTAGAATACATGCTTTACCATATTTATCTTGAGGATAGAAGAATCAAATCATATGAGACAACTGAAGAAGAATATAGCATGGTGGCAGAACCCGTTGAAAGTTATGGCAAATCGAAATGAATAATTGCGAAGGTGATAATCTAAATTATGGCAAAGAATATAGAAATACGAAATAGTACGGCTGAGTTTCTCATCTTTTTGCTTGAAGGCAAGGAGGATGGGATTCAGGTGATGTATAAGGATGAAACCATTTGGGCAACGCAAAAGGCAATGGCGCAGCTTTTTGATTGCTCTACTGACAATATTGGACTGCACTTAAAAAATATATTTGCATCCGGGGAACTTGTCAAGGATTCAGTTACCGAGAAAAACTCGGCAACTGCCGCAGACGGGAAGAATTATCAAACGATGTTCTATAATCTTGATGCCATTATCAGTGTTGGATATAGAGTCAACTCGGTTCGTGCCACTCAGTTCCGGCAGTGGTGTACGTTTGTACTCCGTCAGTTTGCCATCCGTGGATATGTACTTGATCATAAGCGAATGGAGAACGGGGCTTTCTTAGGTGTAGATTACTTTGAACATTTGCTTGCCGAAATAAGGGAGATAAGGCTGAGTGAGCGTCGTTTTTATCAGAAACTGACCGATATTTATGCTACGGCTATAGACTATAACAAAGATGCTCCGACAACCCGTCTTTTCTTCAAGAAGGTACAGAACAAAATGCACTATGCTGTGCATGGGCATACTGCTGCGGAGTTGATAGTCGAACGAGCCGATGCGAATAAGGAACACATGGGATTGACCACTTGGGAAAACGCTCCGAATGGAAAAATTGTCAAAACAGATGTGTCTGTAGCAAAGAACTATTTGCGAGAAAAAGAATTAGAAGAAATGGGTAGGATAGTCAATGCGTCGCTTGATATGGCAGAAAGTATGGCTATGCGTCATATACCTATGACAATGGAAGATTGGGCAAAGCAAATAGACAAATTCATTAATTTATTTGAGAGCCCGATATTACAGGATAGCGGAAAGGTTTCTGCCGAATATGCCAAAGAGTTTGCTGAATCAGAGTTTGAAAAGTACAGGATCATTCAAGACCGTCTTTTTCAATCTGACTTTGATAGATTTGAAGATAATAGTCTTCCTGCATTGGATATTGAATAATTATAATGTCATTTTGAGATTGGCAAAATCGCCTTTGGGATATGGCAGATTCATGTCGTTAAATTGGCAAGTGTTCGGACAATAGTTCTGTGTTCATCATCTAGTATCTGCATTTATGGTGACCGATGTTACTCCAGTATACCACTTAAAAGCAAGAAAAGAGTTCACATAAGAGTTCATAAAAGAACCAGTAGGGTTCATAAAAGAGTTCGTAAAAGCACTACTGAAATACACCCCCAAACCGCAATAATGCCAAATTCAGCTTGCAGAGGATTGGCAAAGTCTCACGAGCGATTTATCGCTTGGGGTATTAGGCTCCCCATACAATATAATGTCTGTACAACGGGCAAGCCCAATCAATGGCAGCGACCAGTTCCGTGGATTATCATGAAACCAGTCGTTGCACTTAGACTTTGACTTATATACGAATGGACACTTTTAGAATAAAGTCAAGTGGAGAGTCAATAGTGATAATCCGGCATGAACCGATAAATGCCACGGCTTTCCTGAACCACCATCCGTTTGTTCGTGAGAAACTGAATTATCTTCACAATCTTGTTGTGATTAAATTTCGTTCCTGCCAGTTCGTAGGCTGTGGTCAGTTCTTCTTCCAAAGCCTTATATCCCGAAATCGTCTCTTTTCCGTCAAAAGCCAATTCAAGAGCTTTGCGATGGATGGCTTCATGGATGTCTTTATAAGGGGAGAACGGTTCCAGTTTGGGACGACCTACGCTCTTTTTTGTCGGCACATAGTCCGGCAGAAGTTCGGGAAGTGATTGGGCATTGATGCAGAAGGCGAATGGCAGGAAGTCCTTTGAACGGGTATGCACACTTTCCACTTTGCTGATGTTACTGTCGTCCTTGTCCTTCTCAATATGGATGACCGTTTCCGCTTTGTTGTTGATTTCCGTGCCAATGTGTCCACGGGCGTTTTCATCGCTTTTGTTCTGATGAAGGATGGTGTGAAGATGAATCTGGTATTCGTCAGTCCACTGCATGAGTTTGGAGATTACGCACGTGGCTTCGCTCGGAGAATTAATGTCATAGACCAAGTCGCGGATTCCGTCAATCACCACGAAACCGAGACCCTCAATCTGACTGATTGCATCATCTATGATAGCCAAACGCTCCTTGGGGTTGAACTTGCGTAGTGCGAGAAAATAGAAACGGTCGCAATCCTCATTAGTCGGCAACTCTGCCAGTTTCATGATACGATGCATCACAATCATACAATGGTTTTGACTTTGTTCTGTGTCGATGTAAAGGATGCGGTTCTTTCCTTCAGGGAAGTCCGTTGTGTAGTTAAGAACTTCCTTCCCTGACAAAGCTGCTGCCACCATAGCTGACACATTGAAAGTCTTTTTGCTTTTAGCTTTGCCTATGGATGCACTGAAATTTCCCAATGTCCCGATAGGTACTCCGCCTATTTTCAGAACTTCCGGCTCCTGTTCGTACTCCTTTTCCAAACTGAGCATGGTATCTTGCCATCTTGTAGCGACCTGAGCAAGATCTTCAATGGGTGCTACCGTTTCCATACTCACCAGCTTTTAGGATTGGCTTTGCGACGTGTAGTTGCAAGCATTCGGGCGTGTTCTTCCTCTATGCTTATAGGCGATTCTCCTTTTCTGCCGCTTTCCAACCATTTGTCCAATTCATCACGATAGACAAACAAGTGTTTTCCTTGTTTGATGATTGGAATACCACCATGCTTGGCTTTGTAATAAAAGGATGATTTCGAGATACCTAAATATTCGCAGACTTCATCAACGGTCATTGGAACATGGGTGTCTTTTTTTACCTCGTTATGCTGCTGATGAAGTTTTTCTGTCAGCAGATTTTCCATACTTGAGATTCTCTCGCAGAGTTCGCCTACCACTTCCGGTAGGTCATTGAAGGTCAGTTTGTCTTTTTGCATATATAACATTGTTTTTGTTAAACATGCTGCAAACCAACACAATGATGTAATGCTGACAACTATCAGAAGGCAATAATATTTCAGTCTGTGTTGAATAATCCTAATCGGTTGAATTTGCTTTTTATTCTTGGGCTTCTTTCATACATTTGAAGTGATAATCTCCGGTTTTAGGAATATCAAGGGCTATTTTGCAAACTCCGCATGTCCGGAGATTTTTAGCCAGATATTTAATCGAAGCATCTTTTAGTTCATGTGGGAATATAGTATGTATGAATGTTGCTCTATCTATAAGAGAAATGCCCAATCTCTCTCCGATGTTCCATACGAAATGCATCAGATCAATAGAACGGAGGGAATTATCTACTTTTGAACGGATTGGCTTGTATAAATCAAACTGTCCGTGCGCAAAATACTCTATGTTTTCATGCAGAATTTCAAGATCTTCTTTTGAGAGAAATTCCGTCATTACAAATGTGGTATATTCATGAATGACACGCTTAATGTCTGCCTGCCTTTCGGCTTTTTTACGTTCAATTTCGGCGATACGCACTTCATAATTATCCATATAATCATGTTTTACAACTAAGTTTTCCGGATTTATATCCTTGTCCTTTGGGCACTCCGGATTAATCTCCTTAATTTGTTCGGGTAGAGGTCTTACTTGCTTGCCAAAAGACAAACCCAATTCATTCTTTGTAATGAATCGGAAAAAGAAACGCTGAAGTACTCCACAGGCGAGTATCATTGCCGTGATATATAAAATAGCTGGAGTGGAATACTCCATCAGGTTGATATGGCAACTGAGATATAAATAGGAATCTGTTGCCCAGTAAAGGATGACACTTACTGAAAGTATGAAACTGGTTCTTTGAGGAGAGATTTTAATACTATTCGTCATAAACTGATACTGTTTGAGTTTTACAATAAGACAAATGTATATGCAGATTTCCAAATAGTTGCTGTTTGTAATAGATAATCGTTCAGAATTTAAGAAAAAATACGCTCAGAGTATGATTTGATGCAAAATATCATACTCTGAGCTGTAAAAACGGGATTATTTGAACCTTAATTCTTACTTGCGGATTAAAGAGATTCTGTTGCTGGCTTCACGCTTGTTACTGTCCACAACTTTCATGTACCGTTGTGTCGTGGTGATACTTTTATGTGCCATATTACTTTGAATGGTACGTATATCTGTGCCGGCTGCTCCTTGAAGTGTTGCATATGTTCTTCGGTAGGAGTGGAAAGTGATATTCTTGGTGATACCGGCTTCGCGAATCCATTCTTTCATGGGATGCTGTGTCCAACTTCGTTTCAATCCTTTAAATACTAATCCGTTTTTTTCCGGAGAATAGCCGATTAATTGCAGGGCTTCGTCGCTGATTGGAATGATGTCCTCTGTTTTGGTCTTTTGGGTAATTGTATGGACACATTTCCCTCCGGCTGCAAAGTCAACGATTTCATGCCATTGTAACGATAGTATATCGCTGATTCTGAGACTAGTCAAACATGAAAACAATGCTGCTGTCTTCAGAATCGGCTTTTTGCAAGGTGTCTCAGCCAATTTGTAAAGTTCTTCCACACTTAGATAGTCTTTTGGAGTATCTTCTGTTTCGATTTTATCCAAAAAGTCATTGATATTGGTTTTGATTAGCCGATTGCGATAAAGGATTTTCAAAAGTCCCCTGAATGTTGACCAATAGCCGGAAGCAGAGTTCTTTGAAATGCGACCGTCACGCCTGAGTTGCTTGGCATTTAGCAGATACTCCCGGAACTTATTACAAAGGTCAATATCAATTTCTTCAAAAGTACATTTGCCATGAACGAAGTTGTAGAAATGGTGGTACACAAATTCCCACTTTTGGTCATGCTTGCGAAGTTGCTTGCGATAGTATTCCAGAAAATCCGCTTTGAGTTTGTGCCTGTCAAAGAAATCATACCTGTCATTTACGATAGATTCAAAGCGTCGACATCGGATGGCTTCTGCCTTTTCAGACATAGTGGCATTGAAGTTGCGTTCGCGCTCATTCTTGGGATTGGCATAAATATAAATGTTCAATCCTTCGTGGCGGATGGTTTTCATTGTTTCCTGGTTACGATAGCCCGGATAATAATCCAGATAGTAAGAAAGCATCCCGTTTTTCAAAGGACGTGTTCTCAATGTTACTGTTTTACATTCTAACATAGTTACAATTATTATTGGTTTATACTTGATTTGCTGCAAATGTCCGTAATGGCTTGACACAGACAATGCTCATTTTTAGAATCATTTTCTGGTCTGCCTAAATTCAGGATTAGTCTTATTTTCGGGCTCCCATTACATGGTCAAATTCCACTTTCAGGAATCTCACGAAACGACCTTTCTTTTCACGTTTGATTTCGTGGAATTGTAAAACTCCATAAACAGAATCTCTGGAAAGACTATATTTCTTCATGGCTTCCTGTACGGTATAGTATTCCGATGAATCATCTTCTGTTGTTTTCTTCGACAGATCAAAGTGCAGTTTGGAATAGAATATCTGACCATGTTCTTTCTTTGAGGGGATATTGTTTCGATAGACATGAGAACGGATAGCGACACGTGTCATTCCATACTTTTTCTCTATATCTTCCGGTGTGTACCATTCTGTCAATGCATCATCCGTCTTGTATTTGGCAAAGACAGCATCAATATGTTTCTTGCTGTAATAATTGAATTGACGGATTCTGACTTTGGGAATATCACGTTCTCTTGTGTAAGTCCATACCCATTTTGTGTTGACCTTATATTTCTCGGCAATTTGCTCGGCAGTATAATACTCGCTCATGTCAAATTCGTCCTTTGGAACAATACGTTCATAAGGCTTTGTCTTTAACATTAGCTCAATATCCGCACGCCGAATGAGAGATTTCTTCCCACTGATTCGTGAAGCTCTTAGCTTGGATTCCTTCACCAATTTATAAACATACTGGCGAGTTACACCCATTAACTGTGCCGCTTGTGCAAAAGAGAAGAAGTCTTGTCCTTCTGCTGCCTGTTTGGGCTCCAGCAGTTCCTGTATCTTTTTCAGTTGGCGTTTACGTTCTCGAATACGTTCCTTGTAGCCGAGATTGGAGCACTGGTGACTGCAATAGCAAGTCGTTGTTTTCTTCGCAATGAATGGTTTTCCACACCATTGGCAAATCTTTCTTACTTCCATATTTTTCTATTTTTAATTGAGGTATATCTCTTTATTTCTCCTCTTTTTTGTCAACACACGTAAACCATTGTCAACACACGACAACAAATGCGTCACTGTGACATCGGGGACAAATCCCAATTTGTTTCGCGGTAGAAATACGGTAGAAAAATATGGTGAACAACACTATCCAATCGCTATGAACTGGATTTGGGGTAAATAAAAAAGCCGCTGAAATTCAGCGACTTCATTATAGTTGGTTCTAATTCGTTGCGGTTAATTGCGATATATCATTTTCCGATGCAAAATCTATGGCTTCTTTCTAAAATAGGTTGTAACTCACTATTACATATTGGCTTATTCGCAACCAATGAACGACACTTCGACGTCCGAGTAACAGACGGGTAACAGAATTGAATGAAAAACCCTCTCAACGCCCGATCTATCGGTCTGTCGAGAGGGGTATTCAACGCAACTGATACGGGGTTATCAGTACCGCAAAGATAGTGATTTATTTGGATTTCTATTGCTTGGCGTAGATTATCGCATTCTCTGCCTCGGTCAAGCCATAATCCCACATTTTGAAAGAGGAGGCGTCGATGACCTTGATATTGCGCTTATCTTCGCGGTTCACTACTTCGCCATCCGTTCCGTATTCAAAGAATGAGATCGTCGGGGTTGCCCCCTCATATTTTACGTCTATTGAGTAATAGCAGGTCGATGAGCCGCTGATCGCTTCAAATCGGGTGTCGGTTATTACGGCGGTTCCGTATGCCGTGAAATCAGGGAAAAGGATTACCGTCGGCTTGATCTCTTTCGGCTCGGAATAGGGCTGAAAGGCGATGGTTTCCGTGTAGGAGGCGGCAGAGGATAATTTATCCTCGTGGAATCCGATATAGGTTCCATTGAGGGTCTGCCAAATCTGTTTGACTGTTTCGTTCATCTCCGGCTGTGGGGCGTCGTCTTTGGAGCAAGTTGCGACGCAAAGGGATAGGAATAGGATAGATAAGAGTTTTCTCATAATATGATGGTTTTATGCTTTCAGGAAATAGACAGGAATAATCGGGAGCAGTGCTTTGTCCTCCTCGCTCATGCGGTCGTAGTAGCGAATCCATAGGTCGATGAACTCGTCGATGTCGATCAGGCGTAGGCAGCGATGCCCGTTGCGGGCCTCTTTCTTGGATTCGCTGGTGAATGTCCCCGATGTAACCAGCAGGCCGACTTCGCCCTCCTTGACGAGAACCCCCAGCAGACTACGGACGACATCGATGGAGATTGCAGAGGTCGGATAATGCTTGACCTGTACTTTCAACTGCGGGGCGGTCGTGCCGAGCGGGTCTCGGTAGGCGATAATATCGACGCCGCCATCCTTGCCTTTCGGGGCGATGAACGGCGTGTAGTAACCCATTGCCCGCAACAGGGCGGCGACCAAATCCTGAAACTCGTAGGGGTTCTTTTTGATGATATACTCCCGAATGCCTTTCGATGCCTGACCTTGCAACATATCCAAATCATCGGGCTGATCCGCATTCTCCTCGATGACCGATACCGCGTGCTCTTTCTGTATCTTGGAAAACTTGCCGTGAAAATCGGCGAAGAACTCTCCGGCTCCGGCGGCAAGAGCTTTCGCACCCTCTTCCGTCAGATGCCAAATCCCGCTCTTTTTGACGAGATACCCGACCTTGCCTACCTCTATCGAATAGAAGTTGAGATACGCTTTCCAGCGGATGACACCGCTCTTGGTTTCCTCTTTCTCATAATCGGTCAGCGGGAACGATGATGCGAGGGTTTCGTATATATCCGAAATCCTCATTTCGCCGCCGTTGGCCTCGATTGCTTTCATGGCGGCAAATACGATCTCCGCCTGCCTTGTTGGTTTCTTTTCGCTCATGCTATCCGTAAATCAAACATTCGCTGCTGTTTCCGGATATGCACACAGAAAAGCGTGGGCGTTCCTGTCGGTTTAGAGGTATCGCCAAACACCTACGGACTAACAAGGAAATGCCCACGCATAACGCAGGCATTTACCATTGTTTTTTAAGTCCGTTGTGAAATTGGCGATTTCCTAAACCTTAAAAACAATAGCAAACGCTATAATATCAAAACTTTTTCAAAGGTACAAAAAGTTTCTGAAATTTGGAGCTATTATTATAATCGGCTGTATTGTTCGCCTTTGCGCCCTCAAATAAACCTCCGAATCAAGGGAAAAATCTTTTTACGGAGCAGTACGAGAATGATGATAATTGTCACCCAAAAACCGCGTATTTGCGTCTGTTGCCACCATGTCAATTTGCGCTCTACCTCGACGATCTTTTCAACCTCGACCTCCCGATCCCGATAAACGATGCTGTCCCGATATTCTATCGGCCGCTGCGTCGGTATTTCCCGATCGTCCGTCTTGTTTTCGAGCGAGTGGGATAGCGACCCGTCGGGGTTGATCCTTGCGTCCGATACCGCTGCCGAGGTTTCGAGGTGGCTCGAATCTTGGCGGACGGTCTGCTCGGTTCGCTCGGCCGGCAGTTGCACCCGTACCGTGTCGGGAATCCATATTGTGCGATGCCTGATCTCGACATGCAGGCTGTCCCGCGTCCCGGTCGAGGTCGTCAGATGTTTGCACGGGCAGCAGGCCGACAGCAAACCGATGATAAGGCACAAAATCAGCGTTCTCATACGATTTCGATTTGGATTGGTTCGCCCCGGTCGGAGGCCGTTTTGAGCATGTCATAGACCCGTCGGAATGTCGCCGTCGAGTTCAGCACCTTGCCGACCTCCTTGTTTTCGCCGACCAATATGCACCCCGCGCTATCCTCGGCGGTATTGCCGATATGGATCAGGATGCCGTCGAACTCCGGCACATTGAGCAGCCGAGGCAGGTAGCCGTCGCAGAATTTGTACTGCGCCCGATCCTTATACTTCGGGGATTGGACTTTCAGCGTGATGTCGTATGTCCCGTAGGGGATAGCGGTTGCGGCATACACTTTCTTTTCGCCATTGTCGAACCGCCCGTTTTTGTTCAGGTCTCGCACGGCATCTTCGATGGTGTCGCAGACCTTTTGCCCGTCGATGTAGAGCCAGCCGATGGTATAGGTCGGCTTCAATGCGATGCGTTTCAAAAGTAGTTTCATAGCCACGCGAAAATTTGAATGATGAAACCTCCGGCCATTGTATAGGCCAAGTCAAGCCAATCCCATCCTTTGTAGCGGTATTGGTCGAAAGCCTCTTTTGCCACCCCTGCGATGGCGGCGAATAAGACGCATATTTCAGCCGTATAGGGAATGACAAGGGCGAAAAAGGCTGCGATTACCGCACCTGCAATGAGGTGCAGGAGTTTGTCGGATGGAATACTCCCCAGCCATTTCAAGATGGCGGTCAGAATATTTTTGATAGTTTCCATGATGTTGTGATGTTAGTTGGATAATAGGGTTGCTACCTGAATACCGCACTTGCGAATAGCCTTGCCGACAGCGGAGGCGTCCATCTGTTTTTGTCCGCAAAATGATATGCCGATTGCTCCGAGCGGCTTTTCTCCTGCATATAGGGCGAGAATGGCGACCTCGTTCACGTTATTCGACTTGAACTTGAAATACATTCGTTCGTCGATCTCCTTGATCGTTTCGATAGCTCCCCAATAAAATCCGTCGTCAAAGACTTTCCCGATAAAAGGGTATTTCGATAGCTGAAAATCAGTATATTCATCATCGACGTTATTGATGCCGTCAGCGACCTCTTCGATTCGCATATCGCCGTATAGGAACGGTAATCCTGATGATAGGTTTTTGCTCCCATTATGCAGCTCTATGAGCCATGTACGGTCGGCATCGAGCGCATATAAGAGTTTGCGCAGCATCAGACGAATATCCGCATCTACCTGAATGCGCTTGGCTACCGATTCATCATGTTGCTCTGCTTGGATTGATTCGACTTTATCCAGCACATAGTGCGGATTGGTGATAGTAAGGATGACAAACCCCGTGAGGAGTAAAAGCAAAAGCACTCGCAGAAAGCGGAAGAACCCGTATTTTTCCTCCATTTTGAGCAGCTTTTCGAGCCACCCGATTCCCTTTTCGATTTTCTGTTCCATAATAGGTTTAGATTTATGACAAAAGTAGTGAATAATACCTAATAGGTACTATATGGGCGAAAATAATTTTACTCTTTCGTTGAATATCTGGTGAAATTCTTTAATACCCATCCTCCTTTGATATTGACAAAATCCATCATTTCGCCGGGGGACAATGCCCCGACTTGCGTATAGGAGCTTTTCGTCCCTTTAACCACCATGCAAGGGTATCTGCTGGAATTATACAGCGAGCAGTTATAGCCGTCATAGTCGTCATTCGTCTCCATCAAAACACCGAATTGCGCTCCGGCGGTCAAGTCCATGTAGCAATTTTCCGAAACCTCCAAAACGGTTGTAAAGACCAATGGCGGACAATATGTCGGCACGTATATCGTCTTGTATGACCCGCTCGTTTCAAAGTAATTGGAAACGCATCGTCCGTCCTTATATACTCGG
>OAVS01000045.1_pt1 | contig 119558 bp, 105 predicted proteins | sample 1550601 | NCBI WGS metagenome assembly OAVS01 (sample SAMEA2580093, study PRJEB22360) | human gut metagenome | biome: human gut; feature: human-associated habitat; material: faeces | place: Denmark | collected 2008/2010
CGAAAAGCTCTCTTTTCCTCCAAACCCCCCCGCCGTTCTCGGCAGCCGCTGCACGGTGTTCATGAACAGCAGCGTCGTTTCCGAGCAGCGGCGCGGTAAGGGTCCGGGCGACATCATGGCCGGTCTCTGCCGTTCGATTATCGAGAACGTGTTCACCAAGGTCATTCGCGTTTCAAATCTCAACCGTCTGGGCGACAAAGTCGTCGTCCAGGGCGGCACGTTCCGAAACGACGCGGTGCTGCGCGCATTCGAGCAGTATCTGGGCAAACCCGTCACGCGTGCGCCCCACCCGGGGCTGATGGGCGCTATCGGTATCGCCCTGCTCGCGCGCGAGGAATGCCGCAAGGGCGACGCCGGCACGTCGTTTATCGGGCTCGATGCCGTGGAGCGCTTCGAGCATCGCGAGTTCGGCGGCGTTACCTGCCGTCGGTGCAACAACCGCTGCCAGCGCGCGGTCGTGGCATTTGGCGACGGCTCGCTTTACGTCACGGGCAATCGCTGCCCGCGCGGCGGCGCCATCTCATGGGATGAGCTCGTGCGCGAGGTTCCCGCGGCGGAGAAGCTGCGTCCGCAGGGTGCTTGCGAGGCACAGGCACCCGGCACGGGGCGCGACCGGACCGCGGCTGCCCCCAATCTCTTTGTCGACCGCGAGAAGCTGCTGTTCGGGTCGTACCCCACGGTTCCCGTCTGCGGGGGGCGCGATGTCACGATCGGCATTCCCCGTGTGCTCGAGTTCTGGGACACCATGCCGTTCTGGTCGACGTTCTTCAGCACGCTCGGCTTTAAGGTGCGCGTCTCGGGACGCAGCACCAAGGCGATGTACGAGCGCGGTCTGGCGCACGTCACATCCGACACCGTGTGCTTCCCGGCCAAGCTCGTCCACGGGCACATCCGCAATCTCGTCGACGCCGGCGTCGACCGCATCTTCATGCCCATCATCACGACGGTGCCCACCGAAAACACCGCCTCTACCAGCGAGTGGATGTGCGCCGTCGTAAAGGGATACCCCTACGTGATGCGCAATTCCGATAACCCGGAGGAGCGTTTCGGCGTTCCGTTCGATACGCCGCTGTTCCACTGGTACGACGAGGGCGACCGAAACCGCCAGCTCAAGGCGTGGTGCAAGGAGACCTTCGATATCGATGCCGACCTGGTTGCCAAGGCGACCGAGCAGGCGGACCGCGCGCAGCAGACGTTTGAGAACCAGCTGCAGCTGCGCGGCAGGCAGGTGCTCGAGAACGTGCGCGAGGACGGCGGCTACGCGGTGGTGATCGCTTCGCGCCCGTACCACAACGACCCGCTGGTCAACCACGGGCTGCCCAAGCTCTTCTCTGAGCGCGGCATCCCCGTGCTGACGCCCGATGCGGTGCCGGGGGTCTGCAACGTCGATCTTTCCAACAGCCGCATCGACATCGTGAACAACTACCATGCGCGCATGCTGTCGTGCGCGGTCATCGTCGCATCGACGCCCGAGCTCGAGCTCGTGCAGATGGGCAGCTTCGGCTGCGGCCACGATGCGTATCTCACCGACGAGATCGCGCGCATGATGGGCGAGATGGGCTCCAAGGTTCCGATGATGATCAAGCTCGATGAGAGCGACGTCGCCGGTCCCATGGGCATTCGCGTGCGTTCGTTTATCGAGTCGGTCAACCGTCGTCGCGCGGAGGAGCGTGCCGAGGGCGCCCGGGTGCACGCGGTCCATCCGCTCGACGACCCGTATAAGGTCAAGTACACCAAGCGCGACCGGCACGACAAGATCGCGCTGGTCCCCAACACCTCCCATGCGTTCTGCAGGCTCATGACCGCGGCGATGCGCAATCAGGGCGTGCGCGCCGAGGCCCTTGATATCGGGCGCGAGGATGCCATCCGCCTGGGCAAACGCTATGTGCACAACGACATCTGCTTCCCCGCGCAAATCGTGATCGGCGAGGCGCTCGCGGCACTCGAGAGCGGTAAGTACGACCCGCACGACGTCGCCGTGGTGACTGGCAAGTATATCGGCGACTGCCGCCTGACGCACTACATGCCCCTGCTGCGCCGCGCGCTCGACGACGCGGGATACGACTATGTCCCGGTGCTCACCAACGACGACGTCGATGCCCACAATGCGCATCCGGGCTTCAAGCTTGGCCTTGGCCCGAGCATCCAGATCGCCTACGGTCTTCCCATGATCGATGCCCTCGAGGCCATGCTTAGGCGCATCCGTCCCTACGAGCTCGAGAAGGGCGCGGCGGACGCTGCGTTCGACCGCGCGCTCGATGAGGTTATCGAGGGCATGGAGCGCTCCGGGCTGAGAGGCCAGGCGACGGGCTTCAAACGCGCGCTTGCGATCATGGACGCCGTTCCGTACGACCGCTCGAACCCGCATCCGACCGTTCTCATCGTGGGCGAGTACCTGCTCAATTTCCATCTCGGCGCCAACCACGAGATCGAGCGCTACCTCGAGGACAACGGGCTCGAGGTCATCGAGGCGCGCATGACCGACGTGATCCGCAAGACCTATTTCTACAAGCATGCGCAGTCGCGCGAGTTCCACGTCGACCTGTCGCTGCCCGAAAAGGCCTGGTACGCCACGGCGGACAACCTGTTCGAGCTCGCGCACGACCGTTGCGACCGCCTGGGCGCGGCGAGCCCGCTCTACGAGCCGCCGACGCGCATGCCCGAGCTCGTGCGCGCGAGCGATAAGATCCTGCACCATACGTTCGATGCGGGCGAGGGCGTGCTGATTCCGGCGGAGATCCTCGAGCACGCCAAGCGCGGCTGCCGTAACTTCGTGATCCTGCAGCCGTTCGGATGTCTGCCCAACCATGTCGTGGGGCGCGGGCTCATCCATGCGCTCAAGGAGCAGTATCCCACGGCGCAGTTCCTGCCGCTCGACTACGATCCCGACGTGAGCTTCGCCAACGTGGAGAACCGTCTTCAGATGCTCATCATGAACGCCAAGGCGCAGGGGTGCGGTGAGGCGCATGGCGAGACCGCGTAAGGACGCCGATGCGCCCGATGCGCGCACCCGTATCATCGAGGCGTTTTGGGAGCTCATCGAGAACAACAGCATCTTCGAGCTGTCGGTTGGCGAGGTGACCCGCGCCGCCCAGTGCAATCGCGGAACGTTTTACTACTATTTTCACGATTTCGATGAACTCGTCGCCATCGCCATGACCCAGCTGCTGCAGGATAACGAGCTTATCACCGATGCCCTCTGGCATTTTTCGAGCGAGGGCGACCTTTCGGCGTTCGACCGGCGCGACGTCCGCTGCCTGCTGCGGCGCATCGTCATCACCATGAGGGCGGGTGCCGCCGAGCAGGTCGTGCAGGGCATCCATACGATCATCATCGACCGCGTGAGAGAGATCGTCCACCCTGACGGAGAAGAGCTCAAGGCAGATTCGAGCTTTGCGGTGGGCTTTCTGGTCTCGGGCATCATGGGCTTTGTGATGGCGGTCGGCTTTGCCCGGGAGGGCGGCGAGGAGATAGACCTCGAGCAGCTGGGGGACAGCGCGTGCGCGTACCTGAGGGCGGTCGCCATGCAGACGGTTGAAACGGTCGCGCAAGTCGAGGGCGTCGATACATCCGAGCTGCTCGAACGCGTCTCCAAGGAGGCCGATGCCTATCGCGCATCGCGTGCGACGAGTCCCGACGTGGTGAAAGACGTCTAGGGTTTCTCTTGCGGGGCGCCCGTCGCGCATCGCGCGGTGAGTCCCGCGATGCGGTCATAACCTGCATTCATGTGAGCCGGGTTTATAGATATTCCTCCAGCTGTTAACATAGACGACCTGTGGGTAAAGAGACAAAAGCGCCGCCGACGGGCGGGCGTTTTGATTTCGATGGACTCATGTAAGGAAACGAGCATGTTAGATAGATTTACCGATCGCGCGCGCAAGGTCATGTCCATGGCCAAGCAGGAGGCGCTCGATCTTCATTCAAATAAGGTGGGTACCGAGCATCTGCTGCTCGCGCTCGCCAAGGAGGACGAGGGCATTGCCGCCGAGGCGCTGCGCTCGCTCGATATCTCCTACGATGACATCATGGACACACTCAAAGAGGTCCAGACTACCGTTCCCGAGCCCAGCGAGGAGACCGAGGCCGCTAAGCTCGCCTTTACGCCGCTCGTCATCAGCGTGATGGAGCGCTCCTTCCGCGTGGCACGTGAGAACAACCAGACCTATGTGTCGACCGAGCACCTGCTCATCGGTATCGTCGAAGAGGGCAACGGCATGGCCATGGACATCCTCATGCGCCTGGGTGTGTCGTCCGCTTCCATTAAAAAAGCCATCGAGAAGCTTACCGCCAAGGATCAGGACAAGAAGCGTCCGCTCGCCGGCGCCGGTGCCGGGCGTCCCGGTGCGGGCCTGCCGTTCTTTAGCGGTTCGGACGCCTCGCAGCAAAAGGGGGGCGGCACCGATACACTCAAGCAGTTCGCCACCAACCTTACGCAGAAAGCACGCGACGGCGAGCTCGACCCCGTGATCGGTCGCGAAAAGGAAGTCCAGCGCATGATGGAGATCCTTTCGCGCCGCACCAAGAATAACCCGCTTATCTTGGGTGACCCCGGTGTGGGCAAGACGGCCATCGTCGAGGGCCTGGCGCAGCAGATCGCTGCCGGCAACGTGCCCGAGAACCTCATGAACCAGAACATCTGGACGCTCGACCTGCCGGGTCTTGTCGCGGGCGCCAAGTATCGCGGCGAGTTTGAGGAGCGCCTCAAGAACGTGATACAGGAGGCAACCGAGGCCGACGACGTCATCCTGTTTATCGACGAGATGCACACCATCATCGGTGCCGGTTCTGCCGAGGGTTCCATCGACGCAAGCTCCATGCTCAAGCCCGTGCTCGCGCGCGGCGCCTTCCAGATCATCGGCGCCACGACGGCAGAGGAGTTCCGCAAGTACCTCACCAAGGATCCGGCCTTTGAGCGTCGCTTCCAGACCATCGATGTCGAGGAGCCGAGCGTCGAGGACACGGTCAAGATCCTGACCGCGCTCAAGCCGCGCTACGAGGAGCACCACCATGTGCGTTACACACAGGGTGCTATCGAGGCCGCCGCGAACCTCTCCAACCGCTACATTCAGGACCGCTTCCTGCCCGATAAGGCCATCGACCTCATCGACGAGGCCGGTGCCCGCGCCCGCATTGCCGCCAATCGCGCGCCCGAGCCGGTGCGCGAGGCCGAGCATCGCGTCGAGGAGCTCAAGGCTGCCGCACGGGAGGCCACCGAGAGCGACGACATGAACAAGGCTGCCGAGATCACTGAGCAGCAAAAGGCTGCCGAGATTGAGCTTGCCGAGGCCAAGGCTGCCTGGACGGCCGAGCTCGACGCGAGCCCGCTCACTATTGACGTGAGCCAGATTGCCGACATCGTGTCCGTGACTTCAGGCGTGCCGGTGTCCTCGCTCACCGAGAGCGAGAGCCGTCGCCTGCTGCAGGCCGAAAGCGTGCTCAAGACCCGCATTATCGGCCAGGACGAGGCCGTCGAGGCTGTTGCCAAGGCCGTGCGCCGCAGTCGCTCGCCGCTCAAGGACCCGCGTCGTCCCGGTGGCAGCTTTATCTTCCTGGGTCCCACCGGCACGGGCAAGACCGAGCTCGCCAAGACGCTCGCCGAGTATCTCTTTGGCAGCAAGGACGCGCTCATCAGCTTCGACATGTCGGAGTTTGGCAGCGAGTTCGAGGTCTCCAAGCTTATCGGTAGCCCTCCGGGTTACGTGGGCCACGACGAGGGCGGTCAGCTCACCAAGGCTGTTCGCCGTCATCCGTACTCGGTCGTGCTGTTCGACGAGATCGAGAAGGCGCACCCCGACATCTTCAATATCCTGCTGCAAGTGCTGGAGGAGGGTCGTCTGACCGATAGCCAGGGCAAGACGGTCGACTTCCGCAATACGGTGATCATCATGACGTCAAACGTGGGCGCCCGCGAGATTGCGCAGGATACGAGCGTTGGCTTTGGTACCACCGGCGAGCAAGGCCTTACCTCGAGCGAGATTAAGGGCCGTGCGATGGGCGAGCTCAAGCGCCTGTTCCGCCCCGAGCTGCTCAACCGTATCGATGACATCGTGGTGTTCCAGAAGCTTTCGGGCGAGAACCTGACCAAGATCGCTCACCTGCTGGTGGACGACCTGCGCCAGCGCCTGATTGCCAACGGCATGAATATCAAGCTCACCGATGCGGCCTACGACAAGATCGTGGCCGAGGGCACCGACCTCACCAACGGTGCGCGTCCGCTGCGCCGTGCCATCCAAAAGCTCATCGAGGATCCGCTGTCCGAGGAGCTGCTGGCCGGCGAGTGGGGCGAGGGCGATACCGTCCTGTGCGATGTGGCCGACGGCAAGTTTGTCTTTAGCCATGGCACGGGCGAGATCCCGGCACCGCGTCCGGCGGGCACGCTCGGCGGCGATACCGCTCCGGCGGCGCCGCACACCGGCAACGCCGCGCCTGTGAGCAGTGGCGTGAGCTCGGGTCCCGGCGGCATGATGCAAGCCGGTTCCGGCGCGCTGTAGGGATTAACATAGCTTTGCGAAGGGGCACTCCTGTCGGGGCGCCCCTTTTTATGAGTAAATGGTGCTATACTCGAAATACAAATATGTATAGCAGAAGGAGCTAGCATGCCTATATCGGTACTCGACTCACGGCCGGTCCAGATGAATGTACGCATGGATCGCCAACTCAAAGAGGCTGGGGACGCCGTGCTGGCGCATATCGGCATGACGCCGTCTCAAGCGGTGCGGACACTTTGGGAATATCTGGTCGTCAACGGACGCATGCCCTCGAGATCGGGGATTGCGGTACCGAGCTCTAACGTGCCAGCGACTGCGTCGGTGGAATCAAGGGTTACGCAAGGCAGCCACATCGTGCGCGATGCGTGCCTCAAATACGGCATCCCTGTTCCCGACCTCTCGGGTGACTACGATGACCTCTATGAGGAAGCAATGGCGGAGCGCTATCCCGAGTGGGTGGAGCTATGAGTGCAGACGGCATTCTCAAGTTGCTCATCGACACCAACGTATGGATGGATTACTTTTCTGGAAGGTCGGACCGGACAGCGGATGTTGTCCGTCTATTTGAGATTGCCGATGTCTCGGAGCAGATTGCCCTGTTTGCCTCGTCTCTTTCGGTCAAAGATGTCTCGTATCTTGTCTCGGCGGCGATTAAGAGGGAGTGCCGAAGGAAGAATGGTTCGCTGAGCGATAACGCCATTGCGGCGGCGGACGAAACGGCCTGGGCATGCGTTCGGCAGATGCGCGAGCTCGCCCTCATCGCGCCGGTCGGTGCAGACGAGGTCTTCGACTCCTTTGTGTTCAAGTATCATCACAATGACTTTGAGGATGACCTGATGCTGGGCGTTGCCAATCGCATCGACGTCGATTACGTCGTGACGGAGGACAAAAATCTCATTAAGCATACCAATGGTGTATGCATAAACGTTGATCAGGCGTTGAGGTTGGTTGAAGGGTCCAGCGTCCCTTCGGCGCGGCCCGTCTAACATGCTTTATCTTGATAAAGTGGTGTTTCCCCGCCGTTAGCCGATGATGCGGGGGCGCTCGGCGTTTTCGACTGGTTTATGCACGCAAAGTCTGGGAATATACAAGGCGCATGTCTTACTGTCTAACCAGTTGCGCCAAGGAGGCACCATGGACTACAAGATTACCGGCTACGAGCCCGCCCAGCTGTTCCATTTCTTTGAGGAGGTCAGCGCGATCCCCCGTGGTTCTGGCAACGAGAAGGGCATCAGCGATTTCCTGGTCGCGTTTGCCAAGGAGCGCGGTCTCGATGTGTATCAGGACGAGGTCTACAACGTCATCATTCGCAAGCCCGCATCTGCCGCCGCCGAGAATGCCCCGACCGTGATGCTGCAGGGTCACATCGACATGGTGTGCGACAAGCTGGGTTCCGTCGAGCACGACTTTACGACCGACGGTATCGACCTGGTCGTCAAGGACGGCGTCCTCACCGCTAACGGCACCACTCTGGGCGCCGACAACGGTATCGCCGTCGCGCTTATGCTTACCGTGCTCAACGACGATTCGATTGCCCATCCGGCCCTCGAGTGCGTATTCACCACCGACGAGGAGACTGGCCTGGTCGGTGCCGAGACGCTCGACAAGTCCCAGATTAGCGCCCGTACTATGATCAACCTTGACTCCGAGGAAGAGGGCGTTGCCACCGTCAGCTGCGCCGGCGGCGTCGTCGTTACCTACACCTGCCCCATCGTGCGCGAGCACAAGACCGGTAGCACCCTCACACTCGACATCTCCGGCCTGCTGGGCGGTCACTCCGGCAGCGATATCAACCTGGAGCGCGGCAACGGCAACCTCATCATGGCCCGCATCATCGACCGCCTGATGGTCGCTGGCGAGCCCGCCATCGTCAGCTTTAACGGCGGCACTAAGGACAACGCCATCAACCGTGAGTGCAAGGCTGTTCTGGTCTACGCCGACCACGCTGCCGCCGAGGCCGCGGCCCAGATCGCAAAGGGCATCATCGCCGACGTTACTGCCGAGCTCGAGGTCTTCGACCCCGGCTTTACCTGCACCGTTGAGATTGCCGACAACGCCGAGGTCGAGGCCATGGACCAGAAGTCCGCGCTTGCCCTCATCCGCGCCCTGCGTCTTGCCCCCAACGGTGTGATCCGCCGCAACGTCGCCACCGACGGCTCCGTCGAGGTTTCCTCCAACATCGGTGTGGTTGCCACTTCTGACGACGAGGTCAAGATCATGCTGTCCCCGCGCTCTTCGATCACCTCGCTGCAGAACGAGTTCAAGGACCGTCTGCAGACGCTGGCCGATGTCCTGGGCTTCGACGCCAAGTTCGAGTTCGAGTATCCCGGCTGGAGCTATGCCGAGCATTCGCCGGTCCGTGACGTCTTTGTCGAGAGCTATCGCGAGCTCTTTGGCTCCGAGCTGCGCATCGAGTCCATCCACGCCGGCCTTGAGTGCGGCCTGTTCGCCGAGGCCCTGCACGGCCTGGACGCCATCGCCGTGGGCCCGACGCTCTCCGATGTCCACACCCCGGACGAGAGCATGGAGCTCGCTTCTGCCGAGCGCTTCTACGAGTTGCTCATCGACGTTCTCAAGCGTCTCGCTGCGTAAAGGTTGCGCTAGCAGCAGTCCGAGCCACGTGCTGGTGGATTGCAAATGACATTACGTGAGGGGGCACCCGAGCTTTTGCGACAGGTGCCCCCTCTCTTCTTTTGGGAAATGGGAGATTACGGACACCTAGCCCATATCCGCCTTGATGAGGTCGAGGGTGCGCTGGCAGTTTTCGCAGACGGGGCCGAGCATATGCTCGCGCAGGTCCGCCATGCCGGGCAGGTCGGCGTATTCGTCCATGATCTCTTCCATGCAAATAGGTACCTCGTAGGCGAGGTCCATCATGGTCGCAAAGCAAAACTTCTCGGATAGCCCGGCATCGGTGAGTGCCGCCTCCAGCGCGGGGTCGCCCATACCGTGGTATCGGCGGATAGCGCCTGGGCCGATGCGCCCAACACGATTTTCGCCGCCAACGCTCATGGCAAGGCGCGCCCGGCGGCGCATGCGCTCATATGCCAAACCCGACGCGACATCGTACATGGGTGCGAGCGCCGCGTTTGTGCCTTTGCCAAGGATGATCGAGTAGTTTTTAGCGTGTGCGTCAGGCGCTCCGATAATGGCGTTATAGAACAACATATAGGTAAAAAGCACAAGATTCATGTGGTGGGGGACTGTGTTAATCAGTCGTTCTTGGATGTCTCGTGTAGTTGGTCCTCCGTCGGCGGTGTATTTCTGGCTTGGCAATACACCGAGCGCCTGGCAAAAGTCCTCCTGATGCAGCCTTTCGATATTTCCGCTGCTATTGACCATTCTGTCGTACCGTTCAACGACGAGCGCGGCTTCGTCTTCAAATGTGCAATAGGAGACGTTGGCAGTTGGAATGCCAACACGCCGAGCCGTTTTCATGCAGACGAATTCGTTTAAGGCCTGATGTTTGAACCCAACGACACCATTTTTGAAGATATGGGTAGTGGGGGATGACCCTAGACATTCGCACCATTGGCCATCATGCCAAGCTAGTGCAAACTTGCCTTGATTGCCGCCCAGAGACCAGCTTTCGTTGGAGCCCATCCATGTCTCTCTTTCGTCATCGCGAATTGCTTTGAGCTTGTGAGCGATTTGAGAATTGGTAAGCGGGCGGTATGCCGAGACCCTGCCGCGGGCGGCGTCTAATTGATCGGCTCGACAAAACTGAACGGCCCCCGCGCAGTCAAGACCGATATGGCACAAGAGGGCGACGGGGTTGTTGGATGCAACATCATGCTCGGTGGCAATAGCGCGACGTTGCTCTTGACTGTCGGGCAAAAGGCCAAATAGGAACGGGCGGACGATGTTATGGCCATACGTGCGATTGGAAAGCGGCATTGTTAGCGATAACGGTGCTCCGCGATAGGTTGGGGCGTATGCAAAGCTGCAGAGTCCATGCTCGTCTTGCCGGAGAGTGCCGGCGATTTCGCCACAAATGAGGGTCGCGAGTTCCATCTCTGCCATTTATTTCACAACCTTGCAGCCAAAGGAGAGGTTTGAAGTGCCGGAAAGGCCTTGCTCGGCTGCGATTTGGGCCAGCAAGGCACCATAGGAAGATGGAGTTCCTTGTCGAGTGGGTCGTCTGCCTACGCTTGGCTTTGGCAGGGTATTCGAGTTTGCGATAGGGAGGTTCACTATCGTCGCCGAATGTTCGGAGGGCGATGCGATGGAGTCGTTATCGCTTTGCGCGAAGAGACCTATGCCGAGTGCGTTAAAGACGGTCAGCAACTTGTCGAGCCGAATGCCCGTGGCATCTCCCAGCTCGAGCGATGCGAGCAGGCGCTCCGAAACACCGGCTTTTTTAGCGAGGGTCGCACGGGTGATCCCCTGTGACTCGCGTGCCTGGCGCACATAGATACCAGCTTGGCGCGGTGTGGTGATGGGAAGGGTATCCACGGCGATCTCCTAACGTGCAGACTTTTGCATATCAGTATGACATGCAAAAGTCTGCATGAAAAGGCCTTATGCAAAACTCTGCATGAGGCCTTGCACGGACGTTTAGTTTTGAAGGGTGTTTTACAGCGCCAAAAACCCTAAGTGTTCCAGCAGAATCTTGAGGCCGATAAGGATAAGCACAACGCCGCCCACGATGGTGGCGGGCTTTTCGTAGCGCGTGCCAAAGGTGTGGCCGATCGCTACGCCGGCGACGGAGAAGATAAACGTTGTGACGCCGATAAGCGATACAGCGGGAACGATATCGACCGAGAGCGCCGCAAACGAGATGCCTACGGCCAGGGCGTCAATCGAGGTGGCAATGGCGAGAATCAGGTATTCTACCAGGTCAATCTTCTCGGCATCCTTGCCGTCGCCTTCATCCTCGTCTTCGGTAAAGGCTTCCCATAGCATCTTGCCGCCAATAAAGGCCAAAAGGACAAAGGCAATCCAGTGGTCGATGGGGCCGATGGTGCCCATAAACTGGCTGCCAAGCGCCCATCCGATCACGGGCATGCCGGCCTGGAAGCCGCCAAAGAACAGGCCGAGCACCACGGCGACGTTAAGGTTGATCTTCTTCATGCCAAGGTCCTTGCAGATGGATACGGCAAAGGCGTCCATCGAAAGGCCAACGGCGAGCAACACGAGCTCTGCGAGTCCCATAGTCTGGCTCCCTCTCTGCGGGCGGGCCCGCGTGTACCTCTTGGGGGAATAACAAAAAAGACCCGTGGCGTACGCGCTGCGCGCACAACCACGAGTCTCGTTCATTAAGGCAAGCCAGACCGTTTCGGCCAGTATGTTGACTTGCCGCGCCACCGGAGGCGAACCCGGCCACGCGACTACTCCCTCATTCATATGAATCCCGATACTACCACATAAGCAGCCCATTTGGGTTGGGCTCTCGGCCGTGTTCGCTCATTCTGTAAGCATCGGATTTCGTGGCTGCTGCGGGGACAAACCGTGAGAAACTATTTAGCGTTTATGGAGCGTATACGATGGGAGCGATGCCTTGGATAAGAACGAGCTGCAAAAGCGTATGGAACAGGCTATTCGCCTGACTGCCCCCGGCCAGCCGATCCGCACCGCCCTCGATATGATCATTGCTGGTCACCTGGGTGCTCTTATCTGCGTCGGCGACACCGAAAACGTGCTCGCTGCCGGTAACGACGGCTTCCCGCTCAACATTTCGTTTACCTCGAACCGCCTGTTCGAGCTTTCCAAGATGGACGGCGCCATCGTTATCGATGGCGACCTCACCCAGATCCTGCGCGCCAACTTCCATCTCAATCCCGATCCCTCGCTCGCCACGAGTGAGACGGGCATGCGTCACCGTACTGCCGCTCGCATGTCGGTGCTTACCGACGCCATCGTGATCTCGGTCTCGGCCCGTCGTGCCGTCGTTAACGTGTACGTCCACGGTAAGAGCTACGAGATTCAGCCTGTCACCACCATCATGAGCTCGGTCAACCAGCTCGTCGCCACGCTTCAGACCACCCGTCAGTCGCTCGACCGCTCCCTGCTGCGTCTGACGGCCCTCGAGCTCGATGACTACGTTACGCTCGCCGACATCACCGGCATTTTCTCGAGTTTCGAGATCATGCAACAGGCAAAGACCGAGCTTAAGGATTGTATCGTCAAGCTGGGCAACCAGGGCAAGCTCGTGCAGATGCAGCTCGAGCAGCTCGCTGGCTCCAGCATGGATACCGAATACGACCTGATGATCCGCGACTATGCGAGCGACTCCTCCGAGGCAAACGCCGAGAAGATTCGCGCCGAGCTCGCTCGCATGACGCCTAAGGACCTGTCCGACCCACAGCATGTGGCGGCGGTTCTGGGCTATGACGACCTGGATGAAGACTCTGTCATGACACCGCTGGGCCTGCGCACGCTTTCGCGCGTGTCCGTCGTGCGCGACGGCGTGGCCGAGAAGATTGTCGACGAGTACGGCTCGCTGCAGGAACTCATGGACGACATCAGCGAGGATCCGGAGCGCCTGGGCGACTTTGGCGTTAACAACCCTGCCATTCTTGCGGACTCCCTGTACCGCATGAAGGGCACCAAACAGGGGAACGCATAATGGCGCCCGTATGCGCCGTGGTCGTTGCCGGTGGCAGCGGCCAGCGCTTTGGTAACCCCGGTGGCAAGCAGCTCGTCAATGTAGCGGGTCGTCCGCTTATGAGCTGGTCCATTCGCGCATTTGACCGTAGCGATAAGGTCGGCCACATCGTGGTGGTGTGTCCTGCCGAGCGCCGTGCCGAGATGCGCCGCCTGGCCATCGACCCGTTTGACTATGACACGCCCATCAGCTTTGCCGATGCCGGCGCGACCCGCCAGGATTCCACCCGCGCAGGCGTGCACGCAGTGCCGGCGGGCTTTGAATACGTCGCCATTCACGATGGCGCTCGTCCGCTCATTACCACCGAGGCCATCGATCACGCTATCGACGTGCTCGTGAGCGACCGCGCCCTCGACGGTGTCGTGTGCGGCCAGCCCGCCATCGACACACTCAAGATCGTCGATGGCGATAACATCGTTGAGACACCGCCGCGCGAACTCTATTGGGCTGCACAGACGCCGCAGATCTTTAGCGTCGACGCTATGAAGCGCGCCCATGCCGCGGCGATTGCCGAGGACTTTATCGGTACCGACGATTCATCGCTGGTTGAGCGCATGGGCGGGCGCGTCCGCTGTGTCCAGAGCCCGCGCGATAACCTTAAGGTGACGGTGCCCGAGGACCTGCGTCCCGTAACCGCGATTCTGCTCGGTCGCATGGCCGAGGGAGAGGACCTTCCCCATGTTCAGTAACCTGCGCATTGGCCATGGCTACGACGTCCACCGTCTGGTGGAGGGGCGTCGATGTATCATCGGCGGGGTCGACATTCCCTACGAGCGCGGCCTGCTGGGCCACTCGGATGCCGATGTGCTCGCGCACGCCTTGGCCGACGCCATTTTGGGCGCCTGCCGCGGGGGAGACATCGGCAAACTGTTCCCCGACACCGATCCTGCCTATGAGGGTGCCGATTCGATGGTGCTGCTTGCCCGTGTGATGGACTATGCGCGCGAGCTGGGCTTTGAGTTTGTCGATGCCGACTGCACCATTGCCTGCCAGCAGCCCAAAATCACCCCGCACCGCGATGCCATGCGCGCCAACCTTGCCCATGCTCTGGGCGTTGACATCGAAAACGTGGGCGTCGCCGCTACTACGACCGAAAAGCTCGGTTGGGAAGGCCAGGGCGAGGGGATCGGCGCCTGGGCCGTCTGCCTGCTACAGAAAACCGTTAAGGAGTAACGAATGCGTATCTACAACAGCGCTACCCATAAAAAGGAAGAGTTCCAGCCCATCGAGTCCGGCAAGGTCCGCATGTACGTGTGCGGCCCCACGGTCTACGACAACATCCACATCGGCAATGCCCGCACGTTCATCAGCTTTGACGTGATTCGTCGCTGGCTCATCGCGAGCGGCTACGAGGTCACGTTCGCCCAGAACCTCACCGATGTCGATGACAAGATCATCAAGCGTGCCAACGAGCAAGGCCGTACGGCTGCCGAGGTCGCGACGGAGTTCTCCGACAAGTTCATCGGCGTCATGCGCGCTGCCAACGTGCTCGATCCCGATGTGCGTCCCCGCGCCACCAAAGAGATCGGCCCCATGATCGCCATGATCAAGACGCTTATCGAGCAGGGCCATGCCTATGCCGCCGATAACGGCGACGTGTACTTTGCCGTGCGCAGCGATCCCAACTATGGTCAGGTCTCGGGCCGCAACATCGACGACCTTATGGTGGGCGCGCGCATTGAGGAGAACGAGGACAAGAACGACCCGCTCGACTTTGCCCTGTGGAAGGCCGCCAAGCCTGGCGAGCCCAGCTGGCCGAGCCCCTGGGGCGAGGGCCGTCCCGGCTGGCACACCGAGTGCGCCGCCATGGTGCACCGCTACCTGGGCACCCCGATTGACATCCACGGCGGCGGCTCCGACCTTGCCTTCCCGCATCACGAGAACGAGTGCGCCCAGGCAACCTGCGCCTGGCACCAGGGCTTCTCCAACACGTGGATGCACACGGGCATGCTGCTGGTAGACGGCGAGAAGATGTCCAAGTCGCTCGGTAACTTCTTTACGCTGGCCGAGGTGCTCGAGCAGCACTCTGCCGCGGCCCTTCGCCTGCTGATGCTGCAGACGAGCTATCGCTCGCCGCTCGACTTCTCCTGGGAGCGCCTGGAGGGTGCCGAGAACTCGCTCACGCGTATCGCCGGCACGGTCGAGAACCTGCGTTGGGCTGCGAACCACGCGACGGCCGACGCCGATGAGGCTGCCGCCGAGGCGTTTGTCGCTAAGGCCGCTGAGACTCGCGCCGCCTTTAAGGAGTGCATGGATGACGACTTTAACACCGCCGGTGCCATGGGCGCCGTCTTTGGTTTTGTCACCGAGTGCAACCAGTATCTGGAGCAGGCGGGCGATGCTGCCGACAAGGCCGCAGTCCTGACTGCCGCCGATACGCTGACCGAGCTGCTCGATACGTTTGGCGTCGAGCTTCCCGAGCCCAAGGTCGAGCTGCCGCTGGGTCTGCTGGGCGTTGCCGCCGGCCTAGTTGCCTACACGGGTGACGATGTGGACGAGGCAGCTGCCAAGATTCTCGAGGCTCGCGCCGAGGCCCGTGCCGCCAAGAACTGGGATCTGGCAGACGCCATCCGCGATCAGCTCAAGGACCTGGGCCTGACGATTGAAGATACTGCCGCCGGCACCCGTATTAAGACTCTCTAGTATTTGTCGACCGTTCGAGGTGCGGCAGATTGCCTTGAAAGAGGAGGGCATAGACCTGGTGGTCATGCCCGACGATTGAAAGGCAAGGTGCCGTGGCTCGGACGGTCGATTCTTGTTCGTTATCTATTTAAGGAGGTCGCTTTATGGCCGACAATCGCAAGCGTGCGCCTCGTGGCGGCAAGCAGGCCGCTTCTGGCTCGCGTCCGATTCGCCGCAATGATCGCGCTGCCGCTCCTAAGGGCCAGCGCGATCACGCCCAGGCTGCGCGTCCGCAGCGAGATCGCAACCGCGACGCTGTCCAGGCTCCCAAGGGCGAGTTTATCGAAGGTCGCCGTGCTGCTGCCGAGGCGCTGCGCACTGGTTTTCCCATCAAGTGCGCGCTCATTGCCGAGGGCGGGGAGCGCGATGCCGCACTGTCGCGTCTGGTCGATGACCTCAACGCCGCGGGTGTCCGCATTAAGTACGTGTCGCGTGCACAGCTCGATGCGCTGTCGAGCCATGGCGCTCACCAGGGCATTGCGCTCGAGGTGGGCAACTTCCCCTATGCCGATGTCGCCGATATCCTCGACCGCGCGGGCGACGGTCCGGCGCTCGTCATCGTGCTCGACCATGTGACCGACGACGGCAACTTTGGCGCCATCGTGCGCTCCGCCGAGGTTGTTGGCGCGGCCGGCGTCGTCATTGCCAACAAGCGTGCCGCCGGCGTGACCGTGGGCAGCTACAAAACTTCAGCCGGCGCCGTCATGCATCTGCCTATTGCGCAGGTGCCCAACATCGCCCGTGCGCTCGATGACCTCAAGGCCGCTGGCTTTTGGGTGGGCGGTGCCTCCGAGCACGCCGAAGGCAGTTGTTGGGATGCTCCCTTCGAGGGTCGCGTGGCGCTCGTCATGGGGTCCGAGGGTGATGGCATCTCGCGCCTGGTGCTCGAGAAATGCGACTTTTTGACCAAGCTTCCCCAGCGCGGCATGACCGAGAGCCTTAATGTTGCCCAGGCGACTACGGCGCTGTGCTTTGAGTGGCTGCGCCGCAACGCCGGCGAGCTCATGGGGGAGGAGTAGCGCATGTCCAAGAAGAACCGTGCCAAGTCCAAGGCCAAGCGCTTTGGCGAAGGCTCGGCCAAGCCGATTGTCTCGGCCGCGACCTATGGCGTGGGCGGCAATGCGTTTGCGCAGGCCATCGCCGATCCGGTCTCGACGGTACACTCTAATAAGCCCGAGCTGTTAGTGGTCGACGGCTACAACGTGATCCACTGCACGCCGCGCTACGAAAAGCTCGTCTACGACCATTCCGACGATCCGTATTCCAGCGACGTTCACGATATGGCGCGCACCGCCCTCATCAACGACGTCGCCGCCTTTGCCCAGGGCCGCTACGAGGCCGTGATCGTGTTCGACGGCGCGGGCAATATCTCCAGCGAGCGCCCCAACCTGCCGGCCCGCGGCGTGCGCATCGAGTTTTCGCCGACGGGCGTCTCTGCCGATACCGTGGTGCAGAAGCTCTGCATCGAGGCACGTGAGGAGGGCCGCGCGTGCTCCGTGGTATCGAGCGACGGCACGATCCAGGCCGTCGTCATGGGCAAGGGCGTCACGCGCATCTCGAGCCGCATGCTGGTGGACGAGATCAAACAGATCGACAACGACGTGCATGAGGCCGAGGAAGCACCCCAGATCAAGATGACCCTGGGCAGCCGCCTGAGCCCCGAGGCCCTGGCCAAGCTCAAAGCCCTTCGCGGGAGGTAGGGGAGTTGGCGGGGCAATGCTGCCTTGCTAACTCCATTCAGCGATGTCGATCATTCTTTCGAGGCGCCACGTTAGCGCCTCTTTTAGATATGGCAGCCTTGCCGTGAGCGCGTCGTTTCTGGAAAGAATCTCGATTGCCTCGTCAACGAAGCCTTCGAGTTTGTCGCCGTCAAACCAGCCCATGTCCTCGACGAGCAACATTTGTTTGGCGGGGCTTGAATGAAATTGTGCGCTGGTAAAACTGTGCTCTCCCGCCCTAAGCTCCTCTAGTGATATGTTGCACCAGAGCGATGAGCCCGAATCGAAGATGGGGGCAGGTCTGCAAGCTTGCGTGTTTACGTTTCGCACGAGGCCGAAGTTGCGCCAATGACGATCGTAGTTGGCAATGATGTCGTCACATACGATCATGCGGTCAAGGGCATCCTTGACGCCTGTCACCCCGAGCTCCTCGCAGTTTGCTACATATCGCTCGTAGTCGGTTAGCCGTTCATCTGCGTTTGCGTGCTGGTTTACATAGAACGCAGGGACATACTCTTCTTCATCAGTTAAGAAGACATCGCATGTGCTCAGGGCGGAAGTGCCCGTGCCCTCGAGCGAGTAAGGCACATAATCGCAGGCGTTTAGGATGCGACGGTGGAGCGCGGTCGCCACCAGCTCGTTATAAGGTTCCTGGTCCAGGTGCGCTCCTGCCTTATGCAGAATTCGACGTTCGCCCTCGCACGTCCAGTACTTTTGAAGATTGCCGTCCGAGGTGTTATCGGGCTTTGCGGCAGCCGCTTTTCCCTCTGGGGCAAAGGGCGCAATGGACAGCGAGACGTCATCAAAGGCGTTATTGAAGAAGTTAATATCTTCCCACGCGAGACCGGAGCCTTGGGGTCTAATCCAATACTGGTCGGATAAGGAGAGGCCAAGATTTCGCTGTACGAGTTCATCGGGAACATCGACTGCGGCTTCTGCAAGCAGGGAGGCTAGCCCAATGCGTGCGAGCGGGATACCGCGGCCGCGCCACCAGATGCGGAAGGAGTCGAGCGATATGGGACCATTAGGGCCAAATACTCCAATAGGGGCGTGGGCGTAATCGATGTTGGCACCGATGTGGGTAAAGTCTTTTCGCGATGTGCTGTAGACCAGCTGAGCGACCTCGTGCGTGCGATTCATGAGGGTGAACGCGATCTCGCTCTTACCGTGGCCGCGGCGGGGGCGTCCCCCCGTTTTGGTCACGGAGCGGAGTCGCGTGTCGACGCTGTCTTTGTCGATGAGCCATACGCCAGAAGCCTTGCGGGCCTCAAGTGCTCCGTTTTTTATGAGCTCCTGCACCCTGCGCGGGGTGATGTCAAGTAGCTCTGCAGCTTCCTTCGTGGTCAACATCGCGAAATCCTTCGCTAGAACGAATAGTTTTATCTATTCCATTGTAATTAAAACTATTCGTTCTAACGAATAGTTTTAAGATTGAGGGCGAACTGATAGAAATGAACGGGCCTGGTACCTGTTGTTGCTGGATTTTGCATATTTGTATAACGCCGTGCGGCCTGTTGCGCCTCGTCCGCAATTCCATTATTCTTAACAGGCTTCGCGCGAAAGCGCCAAGTGTGCCAGTGTGGCGCAACGGTAGCGCAACTGATTTGTAATCAGTGGGTTGCAGGTTCGATTCCTGTCACTGGCTCCATGAGAGTTTCGGGCTCTGTCTCTATATGGGACAGAGCCCGTTTCTATTTAGGTGGTGCGCCATCGGGTTAGCGCCCATCCCGTTTTTGGTTTGTCTCGTCCTCCAGTTTGTCTAAATCTGTAACACCAAGACCGATATTTGGCATCTAACTGTTACAGATTGAGATGAAACTTAGGGTGTTTTAGGAATATCTTGATCTGTAACATGTAGAAGCGGAATAGGCCTCTTGCTGTTACAGATCGAGACAAGGGCGGGTGCGGACCTGGATGTTCTGCTCGAGCGTGGATTTCTGGACACGCGAGAGAAGAAAATCTTCCGACCGGAGAACGAGCGTGGATAATTAACTTGGATAGGGAGCTAAGGTAAACACCGATTGTCTATCGAAGGCTTTAGAAACAACGACCCCGATTTCATTGTGGAATCGGGGTCGTTTGTGCCTGAGGAATCCGAATGGATTAATCGAGCTCCTAAGGGACTTCTTGGGTTCTTGCTAATGGTCTGCCGAGGATGTCCCCAATGCAAGCAGCGGGCATCTACTCAATATAGTTGGGATTCTTCTTGATGATCACGCGTGCAGCGATGAACGAGACAACGATGGCGATGACGGCGACAACGCACGCCAGTACGAAGTTGCCCATGGATCCATCGGGAGCGATAAAGATCAGCGCAGAAAGAAGACTGGGGCATGCTCCCGCAACATACTCCTTCAAGACGAAGATGCCTGCAGGGAGTCCCGCGCAGAGGGCGCCGATTGCTGTGCCGACAAGCAGGCGGGGACGCTCGATGAGGCAGCCGTAAAATGCGGGCTCAGTTACGCCACAGAGTGCGGTGACGGCAACCGTGGTGACCATACCTCTCTTCTCTTTGTTGCCTTTCATTGCAGTTGCCAAGGCGAGACTCGTGCCGCCAATGCAGAGGTTTGAGATGAAGCCAAAGATGATGGGCGCCCAGCCGAGCTGCGCCAAGCTCGTAACTTCGATCGCGATGTAGGCCTTATCAAGACCGAGCATGACAAAATAGGGGTTAAGGGCTGCAAGGATTGGAGTAGCGATAAATGCCACGTTATCCATGAGCCACGTGGCGGCATCACTCAGCGCGTAGCCCATCATGCTGCCGGCGGGGCCGAGGATAATCAGCTCAACAGGCACGACGATGAACATGGTGAGCAGCGGCTTCAAGAACAGTTTGGTAATGTCGGGGATGATTTTCTGAAGACCGCGATCAACAAAGTACATGAACACAACGCCCAGTACGATTGGCACCACCGTGCTCGAGTAGTCATTCGTCGGGATGGGGATGCCAAGAAAGTCGAGACCCTCAGCACCGCTAATAGACGAGCTAATCATGATTGCGCCCAGCAGTGCGCCCATGATAGGCTGCATCTTCATGACGGCGGCGAGCTGATAGCCGAGGTAAACGGGCAGGAAGCTAAATGAGGCGCTGAAGATCGCCAGCAGAACCTGGGCGGTTCCGCTATCGGTGCTCAATCCACAATAATTGACCAGGAGATTCTTGATCGAAAGAATGAGTCCGCCAACGATGAGCGCCGGGACGATGGGCATGAATACCTGTGCAGAGACGTTCCCGAATTTCTCAATCAAGCCCATGGCGGTGTTACCGCTTTTAATGCCTTCTGCAAGGTCTTTGGCGGTTTGGGCATCGTCGGCAACCGTGCCACCGCCGACTTCGATTCCCGCGAAGTCGAGGAAGTCGTTGTAGGCCTCGGTGACGTTGGGGCCGATGATCACCTGAAGCTGGCCACCGCTGACTACTGCCCCGAGCGCCTGGTCAGCCGATTTGGCGAGCTGGAGATCGATGATCGAGGTGTCTCGTGCGTCGATGCGAAGGCGCGTCGCACAATGAGTTACCGATGTAATGTTCTCTTTGCCGCCAACAGCTTTTAGGACTGTTTCGGACATTGCCTGATATTTCATCTCTTTCTCCTAACCTTCCTGCTCCTGATACTTCGAGATAAGGTCTCGGTACCAATACCAGCTCTTTTTGGGGGTGCGCTCCAGATTGTTCTCGAAGTCGATATGGACAAGTCCGTATCGTTTTTCGTAGCCGTTGATCCAGCTATACAGATCCATCGTCGACCAGAGGTAGTAGCCCTCAACGCGCGCGCCGTCGCGCTTAGCCCTCATCATGTGCTCGATGAACTGGCCCAGAAGCTCGATGCGGTCATCATCGTGGATCATTCCGTCTGCGTCTGGTTGCTCATAGGCGCCATGTCCGTTTTCCGTAATAAAGATGCGGGGCGCGTTATAGCGCTCGTGGACATCCATGATGGTTGAATACATGCAACTTGGGAGTATTTCGCGGCCCCATTTATTGCGGGGAACATTGCTGTCGCGGGCGCTTTCAAACAAGGGCGCAATGCATTTTCCTTCGACCTTTTTGCTCGAACCGCCCTTATTGTTCGCCGAAACGGCAAGCTCTCCACCGTGCCAGTCGGTTACATACTCTCGGCAATACACGTTGAGTCCAATAAAATCGACTTTACCGTCTCTGAATTCTTCTACGTCATTTGGGGATCGATAGAGCGAGACGCCAAGTTTTTCAAGGATTTCGTCCATTTCTGGCGGCAGTTGACCCTGAAGTGCTGGTGCCAGAATCATGCGATTGGCGAAAAAGTCTGCGTATCGAAATACGTCATCGGGGTGCTCGGTTGCCGGGTCGAGTTCGACAACGCCGCCATCGTGGACGGCGCCGATGATGCCGTCGTAGCCCATTTGACGATATGCTCGGACTGCGAGTGCGCTTGCGCGCATCAGGTTGTACTGAAACTGCATGTACGACTGAACGTCGAGCGATCGATTGGGGGGATAGTTGCCCAACATGTTTACGCAGTAGCTGTAGAAATGCGGCTCGTTAACGGTAGCCCAGATTTTGACGCGGTCTCCAAAGCGCTCAAAGCAAATCTTGGCGTATTTGCAGAACCACTCTGCCATATCGTTGTTCAGCCATCCGCCTTTGCAAGCAAGCGTGAATGGCAGATCGTAATGGAACAGCGTAACGTTGGGCTCTATGCCATTTTCGAGGCAGCAATCAATGACCCGATTATAAAAATCGATACCCTTTTCATTCACTTCACCGATACCCGTGGGGATGATTCGACTCCATGAAAGAGAGAAGCGATAGGTGTTTTGTCCGCCTTCTTTCATCATGCGGATATCTTCTTCATAGCGATGGTAGAAGTCGCAAGATACATCACCGTCAACATGGTTGATGTTCTTATTGCTTGTGTGGCTAAAGAAATCCCACTCACCAAGGCCTTTGCCGTCTTCGTTCCAGGCACCCTCGCACTGATAAGACGCCGTGGCGGAACCCCAGAGAAACGGCATGTTGTTCACGTTGCCCATGAATCCCCTTTCCATCATTCAACACGGTGGATACGTGTGGCGGAATTATGATTAAGATGACGTCAACTGATTTGAATCATAGGAGAACGACCAAAGCTGTTTGATTCAATAAATGAACCATGATTTCGAGGAGAGCGGAAAGAGGGATCACGTGAATATCAATGACTTCGATGTGCTCAATCGCATTAGCTCCATCATCAACAGCGAGTTTGGGTCAAACGATGCCGCCATCGCTCGATATCTCATCGCTCACATTAGGCGTTCGAGCGAAATCAATGTTGCCGCAATAACCCGCGATGCATTCGTGACCCGTTCCGCTGTTCGTCGTTTCTGCAATCGATTGGGCTACCAGTCTCTTAGCGATTTGAAAGAATCATTTACTCAGTCAGTCTTTCCAAGCGACTTAAGCCATCGAGAGGAGGAATTTGGCTACGAGGAGTACAGGGCAGAGCTCGACGTTCGCATGATCGAGATGTTCGCTGAGGTTGAAAGCGGCGTGTCCGATATCGCTATTAAGCATCTTGTCGACGAAATTGATGGCCATAAAAACGTTGAAATCTGGTGCACCAATAATGTGAGCGCCAATCTCGTACGATTTCAGCAGGAAATGTTTTATGCGGGCAAGATAGTTCGCATAGTTGCTGGGGCTAACGTCGCGGAATTGAAAAACATGGGAGACGCTTCGCAGTCATTGATAATTCTCGTATCGGTCTCCGGGCTATTTGCGTCACAGGCGCGTGAGTATCTTGATTGCCGTTCGGGCAGGAAGATTCTAATTACTGCGTTTAGCAACGATGACAAATCGAGGTCTTTTGACCGTGTATATCGTCTTGGTAATGCGGGAAACGGAATTGACCGACTCGGCGTTTATTCGAAATACGCCATGACTTATTTTTTCGATTTGCTATCGTCGTGTTACTTGAGTCGCTACCCCTGCACCAAGGGGGAGCCGCTCTATGGGTCTACTTTGGCCTGGCCCGAGTAGTTGCGGCTTTACAGTTCTCTCGCCTGGAGAATGAACGTGGATAATCTGCCACTTTGGACTTGATGCCACGGCAAAGTGAGAGAATATCCACGCTCGATTTCAAACGGAAGAATATCCACGCTCGATTTTGCTGGGAAGAGCAATCTTCTGTCTGGGAAGCCCCGACCTAGACCTATATATAGGTGCAAATAAGCCGTTATCGAAGTTCGATCCTGAAGGTGTACTCTACTACAGCAAAGTGTTACCTCGGGAAACGTCACCTCAGTATCCAAAACCACCGTCCTTCACATCCAAACTCAGTAAAACCGCAGGTCAAAGGTATATAGATACGCCCGGCACCGTGTATCTAGAGGTTTTCGTTGACAGCCCACAAGGTTGCATCGTATTATCTTTTTCGTTCGCGGGGGCGGCGGTCCAAAAGACCAAAGAACCTGCGGATACTTGAACGATTGGGAGTTTGCCCGAGTGGTTAATGGGGACGGGCTGTAAACCCGTTGGCTCTGCCTACATAGGTTCGAATCCTATAGCTCCCACCCGTCAAGTGCCTGTATAGCTCAGTCGGTAGAGCACTTCGTTGGTAACGAAGAGGTCACCAGTTCAAGTCTGGTTGCAGGCTCCATCCGGCGGTGTAGCTCAGTTGGTTAGAGCACACGGTTCATACCCGTGGCGTCACTGGTTCGAATCCAGTCACCGCTACCATAGGTAACACGGTGGCTTCTCAATAGTATGTTGAGAGGCCACTATGGTATAAAGGCAAAGTCCCGTCAGGGGACGACCTGTTAAGAGGAGGGCTTTATGGCCAAAGAGAAGTTTGAGCGCACTAAGCCGCATGTTAACATCGGCACCATTGGTCACGTCGACCACGGCAAGACCACGCTGACCGCCGCCATCACCAAGGTTCTCTCTGAGACCGAGGGCTGCAAGGCTGACTTCACTGCGTTCGAGAACATCGACAAGGCTCCCGAGGAGCGCGAGCGCGGCATCACGATCTCCGTCTCCCACGTTGAGTACGAGACTGCTGCCCGTCACTACGCTCACGTTGACTGCCCGGGCCACGCTGACTACGTCAAGAACATGATCTCCGGTGCTGCTCAGATGGACGGCGCTATCCTGGTCATCGCCGCTACCGACGGCCCCATGGCTCAGACTCGCGAGCACATCCTGCTCGCCCGTCAGGTCGGCGTTCCCTACATCGTCGTCTTCCTGAACAAGTGCGACATGGTCGACGATGACGAGCTCATCGACCTCGTCGAGATGGAGACCCGTGAGCTCCTCTCCGAGTACGATTTCCCCGGCGACGACATCCCCGTCATCCGTGGTTCCGCTCTGGGCGCTCTCGAGGGCGACGCCAAGTGGATGGACGCCATTCGCGAGCTCATGAAGGCCGTCGACGAGTACATCCCGACGCCTGCTCGTAACAACGACCTCCCGTTCCTGATGGCCGTTGAGGACGTTATGACCATCTCTGGCCGTGGTACCGTTGCTACCGGCCGTGTCGAGCGCGGTGAGCTCAAGCTCAACGAGCCCGTCGAGATCGTTGGCATCAAGGATACCCAGAACACCGTCGTTACCGGTATCGAGATGTTCCGTAAGTCCATGGACTTCTGCGAGGCTGGCGACAACGTCGGTCTGCTGCTCCGCGGCATCAAGCGCGAGGACATCGAGCGTGGCCAGGTTCTCTGCAAGCCCGGTTCGGTTACCCCGCACACCAAGTTCACCGGCGAGATCTACGTTCTGACCAAGGAGGAGGGCGGCCGTCACACCCCGTTCTTCGATGGTTATCGTCCTCAGTTCTACTTCCGTACCACCGACGTTACCGGTACGGTCAAGCTTCCCGAGGGCACCGAGATGGCTATGCCTGGTGACCACATCACCATCGAGGGCGACCTCATTCACCCGATCGCCATGGAGGAGGGCCTGCGCTTCGCTATCCGCGAGGGTGGCCACACCGTCGGTTCGGGCATCGTCTCCACGATCATTGAGTAAATTAGCTCTTTGATTTAGCTGACTTAGAGAGAACCCGGCACTTATAGGGTGCCGGGTTCTTTTCTACGCGGGGCTTATTCCCTGCCGATTGCGCTTCGCTTGCCCTTAAGCCGAGCGTGAGGGATCGATTAGATCTCGCTGGCTTCATTGATGTGTTCCAAATATGAATGGATCCAGCGAGAACCAATTGATTCGAGGTTTTCATTGACAGCACTTACGTAGAGCTGATAAAGTACCAATTCGTGCCCGTACGGGGCGGAAATGAAAGGTTCAGGATAAATGCGTACTCTAGTTACTCTTGCGTGCACTGAGTGCAAGCGCCGCAACTATACGACCACCAAGAACAAGTCGAACATGCCTGATCGTATGGAGATCAAGAAGTATTGCCCCTGGTGCCGTCACCACACGCTGCACAAAGAGACTCGCTAGTCTCTAGTCACATACGCCAGTAGTTCAATTGGTAGAGCATCGGTCTCCAAAACCGAGTGTTGAGGGTTCGAGTCCTTCCTGGCGTGCCAGTCATTATTCCGTAAGCTCCCAATTGGGGGCTTACGGTTTACTCATGTATAAGCGCATTGCGCGGAGGTAACCCAAATGGCCAACAAGAAGAACAAGAAGAAGGCTCAGCAGCCGGCACCTGCCAACAACGCTGCCGCCAACTCCAAGGTTGAGGCCAAGAAGGCCGTTGCCAAGAAGAACGAGAAGGCTGCGAAGTCCAAGAAGAACGAGAAGCCTGGTTTCTTCGCCCGCACCAAGAAGTATTTCGCTTCGGTGAAGTCCGAGATGAAGCGTGTCACGTGGCCCGATAAGAAGGAGCTCGTGAACTACTCGGTCGTCGTTTGCGCTTCTCTGATCGTCGTCGGCGTCGTCATCGCTCTGTTCGATGCTGGCTTTGGCGAGGCTCTTGCTCTGTTCTCCGGATTGAGGGGCTAAACCATGTCTAAGCGTTGGTACGTCGTTCACACTTACTCTGGATACGAGAACCGTGTTAAGTCCGATCTCGAGCATCGCATCGAGACCATGGGCATGCAGGACCGTATCTTTGATATCGAGATTCCTATGGAGCGCGTCACCGAGATCAAAGAGGGTGGCAAGCGCGAGACCAAGGATTCCAAGATTTTCCCGGGTTATGTCCTGGTTCGCATGGAGATGGATGACGATGCTTGGACGTGTGTTCGCAACACGCCCGGCGTCACCGGTTTCCTGGGCGGCAATGGCAAACCCGCTCCGCTTTCCCGCGACGAGTACAATAAGATGACTCGTCGTCCCGGTAAGGGCGATTCGCCCAAGCGTACGTCGGTTGATATTGAGGTCGGTACGTCCGTCCGCGTCACCGATGGCCCGCTTACCGACTTTGATGGCAAGGTCTCCGAGGTTAACACCGAGGCAGGCAAGCTCAAGGTCACGCTGATGATCTTTGGCCGCGAGACGCCGGTCGAGCTCGACTTTAACCAGGTCGCCGTCATCGCTTAAGTTTTCGTCCGTTCGCGCGAGCGTGCTTCTTCTGTGACTGCTCATCTCAGGAGTGCTTCTAACACGTGCGTGCTTACGATATAGCAAGTACTTCACACTCGTGATTCGAAAGGAATGACCATGGCTGAGAAGAAGGTTACCAACGTTATTAAGCTCCAGATTCCTGCTGGTGCAGCTAACCCCGCTCCTCCCGTCGGCCCTGCCTTGGGCGCTGCTGGCGTGAACATCATGCAGTTCTGCCAGGCCTTTAACGCCGAGACGCAGGACAAGAAGGGCGACATCATCCCCGTTGAGATCACTGTCTACGAGGATAAGTCCTTCTCCTTCATCACCAAGACCCCGCCGGCGGCTCACCTCATCAAGAAGGAGCTGAACCTCAAGTCTGGTTCCGCTAAGCCCCAGGCCGACAAGGTTGGTCAGCTCTCCCAGGAGCAGCTCACCAAGATCGCCGAGATCAAGATGCCGGACCTCAATGCCAACGACATTGACGCCGCCAAGAAGATCATCGCCGGTACCGCCCGTTCCATGGGCGTCACCATCGCTGAGTAGCGATTTCTTTAGGTGACGACGGGTGCTCCAACCGGGGCGCCCGTTAAATGTGTGCAATAGGGCACACGATACGATGTGGGAGGGCTCGCGCCCGTTTAACCACAGGAGGTAATGCACATGGCTAAGCATGGTAAGAGCTATAACGCCGCTGCCGAGAAGATCGACCGCGCCACGCTCTACACCCCCCTTCAGGCTGCCAAGCTCATCAAGGAGCTCGACACCGCCAAGTTCGACGAGACCGTCGAGGCCCACTTCCGTCTGGGCGTCGATACTCGTAAGGCCGACCAGAACATCCGCGGTTCCATCTCCCTGCCCCACGGTACCGGCAAGACCATTCGTGTTGCCGTCTTCGCCGAGGGCGAGAAGGCCCGCGAGGCCGAGGCTGCCGGCGCCGACATCATCGGTTCCGACGAGCTCGTCGCCCAGATCCAGAAGGGCGAGATCAACTTCGACGCCGCTATCGCTACGCCGAACATGATGGCCAAGGTTGGCCGCATCGGTAAGATCCTTGGTCCCCGTGGCCTCATGCCGAACCCTAAGCTCGGCACCGTGACCATGGACGTCGCCAAGATGGTCTCCGAGCTCAAGGCCGGTCGCGTTGAGTATCGCGCCGACCGCTACGGCATCTGCCACGTGCCCCTGGGCAAGAAGTCCTTCTCCGAGCAGCAGCTCGTCGAGAACTACGCTGCCCTGTACACCGAGATCCTGCGCGTCAAGCCCGCTTCTGCTAAGGGCAAGTACGTTAAGTCCATCTCCGTGTCTTCCACCATGGGCCCTGGCATCAAGGTTGATCCCGCTATCCAGCGCGACTTCCTGGCTGAGTAACTTTTAGTTACTGCCTGAGCAAAGCAAGCATTGCTAAAGAAACCCGGTTCTGTCTCGTGCAGGACCGGGTTTCTTGCTATCGCGTCAAAACCACCTTAAAGGGGACAGTGTCCCCTTTAAGGTGGTTACCAGGGTGTTCTAGCGGTTGAGGACTCGATAGCCTCGTGGCGCTTGAGTTCGCGACGCATGGTTTGCGAATTGAGCCAGGCTGCCTGCCAGCCACGGATGGGGTAGCGCTCTTCGTCCAGCTCAAACTGCGTATAGCCGCAGGCGTTGATGATCGTTGCCCCGCATGCGTGCTGACGTTCGCGTTGAAAGTCGCGACCATAGCATTGGTGCACATGCCCGTGCACCATGTAGTCGGGATTCCAGGACTCGAGCGCTGTGTTAAAGCATTCGAATCCTCGATGCGGCAGATCGTCCAGATCGCCCACGCCGGCGGCGGGCGCATGGGTGAGCAAGATGTCGCAGCCACCGACCATCCTCACTTTACGAGACAGCTTGCGCACGCGCTTGTCCATCTCGCGCTCGGTGTACATGTTGGCGCCATCTCGATAGCGCATGGAGCCGCCAAGGCCTGCAATGCGGACGCCGCGGTACACGTAGACAGCGTCTTCGACACAGATGCAGCCACCTGGTGCATGACGCGCATAGCGGTCATCGTGATTACCTCGCACGTAGATGAGCGGTCTGTTGATGACCGTGACCAAAAACTCAAGATAGTCCGGGTCCAGATCGCCGGCGGACAAAATCAGGTCGACACCCTCAAAGCGTTCTTTGCGAAAGCACTCCCAAAGGCATCGTTCTTCGGTATCGGCTATGGCAAGGATTTTCATAGGGCGCGGACCTTCGGCTCATCGTCGGGCTGCGGAATGGTGCCCACCACGTTGTCTGCCAGCCAGTCCATCTCGACGATTTGCGTGCTCGGCAGTGGGGGAAAGCCTTCGATCTGCACCACGCCGTCTTGGCTATGGAGCTCGCCGCCAAATGGATTGATGGAGCCCTCGACAATGCCATTGCGCAGTAGCTGAACGAGCTTGCGCGTCTGATAGGGCAGGCCTGGAGCGTAGCGAATATCGATAACGCCCGAACTCATGCCATACCAGTAGTTGACGGCGCGAACCTGGCTGTCGTCACTGGTCTCATCCCAGGTGCCATGCAGCAGGCTTCGCACGATAAGCTCGTAGTATCGGCCCCAGTTCCATACCGGCATGGCAATGCCGGCAACCTTGCCATCGACCAAGCGGTGGAGTCCGTAGGCCGTGGGGTCTTCGAGCGGCTTTGACATGTCGGCGCCGGACATGACGCTTACACCTTCGCGGCGCATGGCCTCGGCAAGGCCACCGGCGGGCACATCGCCCCAGGTCAGGATAATTTGCACACGGGGGTCGAGTAGCGAAGCTCCAATCGCAAAGGCGTTGATCTCGCTGAGTGCGCCCGAGGCGAAGACCGACGCGTGGTAACCGATGCGGTGATTGTCCGCCATGCTGGCGGCAAGGGCGCCCAGGAGGAACTTGGCCTCGTACATCTTGCCAAAGTACGAACGGACGCTTTGATGGGGAAGGCCGATAGAGCAGTTGAGGAACCGAACCTGGGGATACTCAACGGCAGCCCTGAGCGTGTATTCCATCAGGCGGTGCGAGGTCGAGAAGATGACGCTGTCTCCATGTTTGACAGCCGTTTCCACGGCGGCGTAGAACACGTCCGGATCGTGGCAGTCCTCGAACGCCTCGGTGCGCACGATACCGCCAAAGTGCTCATCGAGATACTGACGCCCTTGGTCGTGCAGGCTGTCCCAGCTCGACGTCGCACAGGGGAACTCATGGATAAAGGCGATTCGCAGGGGATTGGCCGCCGAATAGACGGTCTTGCCCATAAAGAAGTTGAGCACGCCGGAGGTGGACTTGGCGGGCGACTCTTCCTCATCGACGCTCGGTGCTTCGACAAGATCGACCTTGTCCTCGTTATTTTTGCCGGCAATGACCAGCTCACGCCAAATCTTACACAGGCGGTTTACGACGATATCCGTCGGCGTATCCAGCAGGCGGTCCTGGTTGTACACATTGAGGTAGACGAGCATGGCGTCTGCGGGCGTAATGTCCAGGTGGTCGCCGCCCGCGCGAAGGTAGGCGCGCTTAAAGAGTAGGAAGGTGTGGCGCAGGTAGTCGACCTTTTTCTGCGGCCATTTTTCGATAAGGTCCTGACCGAGCATCTTGGCGAGCGTCTCGTAGCTTCCCTCGCGCGACAACTCGATCTCGTATAGGGGGCAGACGCGCCAAAACGCGCAGAACTCACCGTACAGGCGGCTTTCGACGGAATCCCATGTGCCGGGGTAGAGACGGGTGACCTTGGCCGAAACCGTCGGGGCGTCCAGGAATTTGAGGACACTGACGCGCTTGTTGCCCTCTTGGACGTAAAACCGATGCATGAACTCGGTGACGATGACGGGATCGCGATAGCCCTCGGTCACCTGGATGTCGTAGAGGTTGGACCACTTGCGGGCGAACTCTGTGCTAAACGGCAGCAAGGGCATAAAGTTGCATGAAAAGGCCGACTGACGGCCCTTGGTAACCGTGCCGACGACCATTTCGAGCGGAATGTCTCTCAGGCCGACATTCTCTCGCTGGCCCAAGGGGAGCTGGGCAACCAAGCTATCGAGGTCCGTAAGGTACGGATGCTCGCTTTGACTAATGGCGCGTCGACGTCCTTGCTCGCCGCGCTTGCGTGCTTGACGATAGGCCTCTTCCATAGTTTTGCTCCCTTAGTCGTTTAAACAACTATATGAACTATGGTACCACGAATGAAAACCACCACAAAGGTGCCTGTCCCCTTTGTGGTGGTTTAGGCGATGATGGGGGCGATGGCGCGAATGCAGGCGTCGGCCGCCGTGAAAGTGGTGCTGTCGTCGCTGACGATAAAGATGATCTTGCCCTTAATGCCAAAGTCGCCGATCTCGCTAAAGAGCACGTAGGGCTCCTTGTCAAAGCCCGAGATGGGTGAGACGGCCGTTTTGGTGGCGCTGACGAGCTCGTCTGCTAGCACATCGAGCGATGCCCATTTGGAGGGGTCTTTGACCGCGACGGGGACGGCCACGCGCCCAAAGGGCATCAAATGCACGAGTGTGTTCTTGGAAATGTTGGAGTTGGGGACGATGACGGTCTGCCCGCAGGCATCTTCGATTGTCGTGTGGCGCCAAGTGATGTCCTGGACCACGCCCGACACGCCGCCGACCTCGATATTGTCGCCGGGCTTGATAATGCCCATAAAGGTCACCTGCATGCCGCCGATAAGGTTCGACAGCGTGTCCTGAAAGCCCAGCGAGATGGCGATGCCGCCGACGCCAAGAGCGGCGACGAGCGCGTTTGCGTTAATGCCAAAGCAGTTGTCGAGGATAAAGCTGCCGCCGATCACCCAGATGACGGCGCGCGCGATATTGATGAAGATACTCGATGCCGGAAGCGGGTTATCGTCGCGGTTGAGTAGGTGACGCAGAGTCTTGGATGCGACCTTGGCGGCGACGGCGGTGCCTATCGCCAAGATGACGGCCCAGATGATGTTGTGGACCCACCGTTGCTCAAAGAAATGAAGAATCGGCTCAAACAATTCCATGTAGGGAAAACCTCCTAATGATCATTCAACCATGATACCCACCAAAAAGCCCGTCCGATCACATCGGACGGGCTTCTGTGCTCGATATAAGGTTTGCACGGAGGGGCTGCAAGGCCCGGCGGTGTAGCTTAGCGGCGGCGCATCCAGATAATGCCGAGCATGATGACGATGATGCCGCCGATGAGGCATGCGCCGACCACGGCCAGCGTGCGGTCTCCCGTTGCGACAAGCTTGCCGGTTGTCTTCTTGGCGCTGGTTTTCGTGGTCGTAGTAGTCGTGCCGGGCTTGGGCGAGGGCTTAGGCGTTGGACTCGGATTGGGCGTGGGGTCCACGGCTGCGGAGCTGAAGCTGATGGTGCCGGCGAGCCCGGCCATCTTGTTCTCCCAGTCGCTCTTCCCGATCAGCGCTCTGATCGCCGCCTCGCATGTGCCCCACTCGGTGCGCTTGGTGGCATTTGCGAAAGTGGGAAAGTCGGTCGTGTTGGTAATGATGTAGTTGTTGGTGGCGACGGTGTAGTTCTTGGCGGGATCGAGCATGCTGCCATCCTTGGTGAGCGTGGCGCTCACAATGCGCTTGCCTTCGGGCTGCGTCCAATCAATCGTCACGTTAATGCCGCCAAAGGAGAGAACGCTGCCAGAGTCATCGCGCCACTTGTACTTGTCTTGCGCCTCCTGCTCGGTGTGGCCGGCTGCCACATAGGCTTGCTGAAGCTCGTAGCTGTCGTTGCAATCGTCGCTGATCTGCAGTGAGTGCTCAAGCGCTGCGAGGAAGTTTGCGCCGGTCATGCCCCAGGTCTCCACGGTGTTGCCATAGGGCGAGATGGCGACGACGTTGCCGGCGGTCACATCGCCCGCCGCGATGCCGCCGCGGATGCCGCCCGCGTTTTCGATGGCGAGGTCTGCCCCCGTCAGGGCAAGATAGGAGCCGCAGATAACATGCCCGATGGTCTGGGCTTTGGTGGCGTCGCCCGCTTTACTGGGACGCAGATCGGTGGTGCGCACCATCTCCCAGCCATGCGTACCCGCGGCGTCCTCGCCGTAGAAATAGTTGGTGGAGGATGTGCCGAGCACCTTGTTCGATTCGCTTTCAAAGGCATCGTCGAGTGGCTTGATTTTGTTCTTGCGAACCTCGTCAAGGATGTTCTGGTTGTTAGGGTCTGCCAAAAGGTCGTCGACGTCCTTGGCGGTGTAGAGCTTCTCGTCGCTGTCGCCTGCGGAGACCGTCACCATGTCGTCGTTGGTGGTTTCGGTACCCCTGGTGTCGTACTCATAGGGAATGGAAAGCAGACCAACCTCGGCAAAGGCGCTGCCTGCCTCGACGACGCGGACCGGTTTGCCGTCGGCCCCCGTCACGTTTTCGTCTAAGTTGATGTGCTCGTGGCCCGCGACCAGTGTATCGACCCCAACGAGCTTTGCGGCAAAGGTCTTGGCGTTGAGCGTGTGCGCGATGCAGACGATAACGTTGCAGCCCTCATCCTCGCGCAGTCGCTTGGCCTCGGCATTGATGGCGTCCGCCGCACCCGAGAACGACGTGCCCGCGACCAGGTCCGCGCGTAGCGAGGAGCCCAGCGACTCATCCATGGCTCCGACGACGCCGACCTTAATCTTGTAGTTAAACGTGGGGCTGCCCTCGCCGTCCTTCCAAGTGCGATTGAGCGTCTTGGTGATGCTCGAGCTCCATACGCCGTTCGAGGACGTTGCATTCGCGCAGAGCATGGCGAAAGGTGTACTGGTGGCACCATTGCCGGCCATCGTGCGAAGCTTGTCCGCGCCGTAGCTCCAGTCATGGTTGCCCGGTGTGGTCGCGTCGTAGCCGTTTGCGTAGAAGGTGTTCATGAGTTCGGCGATGCTCTTGCCCTCGCTCATGGTGGCAAAGGACTGCCCGTGGAAGGTGTCGCCTGCATCGAGCAGAAAGTCGGGGGCGTTGCTTTGAGCGCTATAGAGAACCGCCAGCCCGTCAAAGCCAATGGTGCCCGTGCCCTTGCTTGCGTTGTAGCTGTACTTGTAGCTGCCGTGGATGTCGTTGGTGTGCATGACGGTTACGGCGCCGTCAATAGCGGCGGGCAGGTTCCCCGCGAAAGCGAGGCTTGGGATGCCTGTGAGCGCGCCGGCAAACAACGCGGCAGCTAACGCAAGGCGGGGGAGTCTTTTCATGGCTGTCTCCTTACTCTTTAACAAAAACCACCACAAAGGTGCCTGTCCCCTTTGTGGTGGTTTTCTAGATCGTTAGCTCAGCAGCATGCGGTCGTTGGCGAGCTCGCCGCCCGAGACCTCCTCGAACTTCTGCAGCAGGTCGGCAACGGTGAGCGACTTCTTCTCGTCGCCAGCCACGTCGTAGATTACGTGGCCCTCGTGCATCATGATCAGACGATTGCCCAGACGGATGGCGTCGTTCATGTTATGCGTGACCATGAGCGTGGTCAGGTGATGCTCATCGACGATTTCCTCGGTCAGATTGAGCACCTTAGAGGCCGTCTTGGGGTCGAGCGCCGCGGTGTGCTCGTCGAGCAGCAGCAGGCGTGGCTTGGCGAGCGTGGCCATGAGCAGGGTGAGTGCCTGGCGCTGGCCACCCGAAAGCAGACCGACCTTGGCGTTGAGGCGCGTGTCCAGACCGAGGTCTAGGCGCTTGAGCAGCTCAACGTACTCGTCCTTCTCGGCCTTGGTGACGCCCCACGAAAGACCGCGACGCTGGCCGCGGCGCTTGGCGAGGGCCAGGTTCTCGGCAATCTGCATGTCGGCTGCGGTGCCGCGCATGGGGTCCTGGAACACGCGACCCAGGTACTTGGCGCGCTGCGACTCGCTCAGACGCGAGATGTCGGTGCCGTCGAGCTCGATGACACCCGAATCGAGCGGATACACGCCGGCGATCATATTGAGCAGCGTGGACTTGCCGGCGCCGTTGCCGCCGATCACGGTTACAAAGTCGCCATCATTGAGGGTAAGGTCGACGCCGGTAAGCGCGCGCTTCTCGGTGACGGTGCCCTTGTTAAAGGTCTTCTTGACGTGCGAGAGCTTAAGCATCTGCCTCATCCCCCTTCGTGTAGGAGCTGCGGAGCTTATAGCGCTCCCAAACCACGGGCACGCACAGGGCTACGGCGACGATCACAGCGGAGAGCAGCTTCATGTCGTTGGCGTCCATGCCCAGCTGCAGCACGATGGCGCGGATGAGGAAGTAGACCACGGAGCCAAAGACGGCGGAGGCCAGGCGAACGCTAAACTGCGTGAGACCGCCGGGCAGCAGGCGGCCGAGCACCTCGCCGATAACAATGGCGGCAAGACCGATAACGATGGCACCGGTGCCCATGCCAATGTCGGCGTACTTCTGGCTCTGGCAGATGAGCGCGCCCGAAAGGCCGATGAGAGCGTTGGAGAGCACGAGGGCGATCATCTTGGTGGAGTTGGTGTTGACGCCCAGGGCGCGGATCATGTACTCGTTGTTGCCGGTGGCTCGCAGTGCCGAGCCGATCTCGGTGCCAAAGAACCAATACAGGATGGCGACGATAGCCACAGCGAGCAAAATGCCCAGGATGATGGCGACGGTGGACTGCGGCAGGCCCGTCATGTTGCTGACAGACGAGAAGATGGTGCCCTTGGCAAGGATGGGCGTGTTGGATTTGCCCATGATGCGCAGGTTGATGGACCACAGGCTGATCTGCGTCAGGATTCCGGCGAGGATCGCGGGAATCTCAAAGACGGTGGCCAGGATGCCCGTAACGGCACCCGCGATGGCGCCGGCGCACATGCCGGCCAAAACAGCGAGCAGCGGGTCGACGTTGTTATTGACGATGAGTACGGCGCAGACGCAGCCGCCGAGGGCAAAGCTGCCGTCGCAGGTCATATCGGGGATGTCGAGCAGGCGGAACGTGATAAACACGCCAAGCACCATAATGCCCCAGAGGACGCCCTGCGAAATGGCGCCCTGCAATGCAATGAGCATGCTTCATACCTCCTAGGATAGGGTGGACACGTGAGTCACCATGATAGCGGTAACAATGTATGAAAGAGCTGCGGTCGGATGTTTTGTCTCATCCGTAACAAGCAGGGCGGACGCCGGTCTACGACGTCCGCCCACGTGGCTCAGATATTGAATAACGCGGCTATGGCGCGAGCGCGGGCTCTAGATGCATTGCCGCGCATGACGCTACGCGTCCAGAGCGGAGAGGTCGATGCCCAGGGCCTCGGCCATCTCGTCGTTCTTGACGACGACCAGGTCCTTGCTCGAGAGGTGTTTGATCGGCATGTCCTCGGGCTTAGCCTCACCCTTCAGGATCTTGACGGCCATCTCGCCCGCGGCGTAGCCCAGATCCTCGTAGTTGATGGAGAGGGTGAACAGGCCGCCAGCCATGCACATACCCTCCTCGCCGGTCACGTAGGGAAGCTTGTTCTCCTTGCAGATCTGGCCCACCTGCGAGGCGCCCGCGGCGATGGTGTTGTCAGTGGGGGAGTACAGCGCGTCGACCTTGCCCACGGCGGACTCGACGACGGACTGGATCTCGTTGGAGCTCGAGACGGTGAAGTCGGTGTAGTCCAGGCCCAGCTTGTCGAGTTCCTTCTTGGCGGCCTTGATCTGGACGTCGGAGTTGGACTCGGCGGTGCAGTAGAGCAAGCCGACCTTTTTAACGTCGGGCAGGACCTTCTGCATCATCTCGAGCTGCTCGGCGACCGGGGTGAGGTCGGAGGCGCCAGTGACGTTGGTGCCGGGCTTATCGTTGTCCTGGACCAGGCCCGAGGCGGCGTAGTCGGTGATGGCGCAGCCCACGATGGGGATATCGGCGGTGGCGCCAGCGGCGGCCTGCGCGGCGGGCGTAGCGATGGCATAGATCAGGTCGACGCCATCGCCCACGAACTTGTCGGCGATGGACTTACACGTGGACTGGTCGTTCTGGGCGTTCTTCTGGTCGATCTTGACCTTAAGGCCGCTCTTCTTGATGGCCTTGACAAAGCCGTCGTTGGCGGCGTCGAGTGCGGAGTGCTCGGTGAGCTGCAGAACGCCGACGGTGTAGTCGGAACCGGCGGCAGCAGAGCCGGAACCAGAGTTGCCGCCGCATCCGGCGAGCGGAGCGAGCGCGAGCAGGCCAGCAGAGACCAGAAGGCTCCTGCGGCTGATGGTGATGTCCTTCATATCGTTACCCCCAGTATAGAAATGGCTGGAAATACTGCACTCAAACAAAGTGCAAGTGGAACTATAGTAGCGCGGATGTCCATTTTTACAATAACCTGGCGGGTTTTTTAATACAGAACCGGATGGGCGATACGGGTAGTCGAATGGACGGCGGAGGTTCTTATGCAGCAGAGGCGTCGTCCTCCTCGTCGAGGGCGGCGAAGAGCTTCTTGCCGTCGAGGAGACGCGTGGTGACGTTTCTCATGCGGCCGATCTCTACGGTACGCAGCGTGTCATCGGCGCCTCGGGCGTCATAGACCGTTCCCAGCAAATACGAGATGCCGTCTCGTTGCTTGATGGCAAAGGGGCGGAGTGTCATCCGTGCTACTTCAGTTTCGCCACGTGTCGTGACGCTCGAAATATCAAAACTCACCGTGGTTCCGTGGTCGATGGCCTGCTCGATGAGCTCGCAGGTGTCGATGCGCTTGACGGGCGTGCGCATGGCCTTGGTGGATTTGCCACCGGCGCTTGGAGCAGGCTCGGGTGCATCGAGGTAGCCGCGAACGTCGGCACTCGCCATGGCGACCAAGTGCTGAGCCATGCTTTTTCGAATGGCAATGGGCGTAGAGCGGTTGCGCATGACCATACCGTGGAGCCGGATGATCTCTTCGTCGGTGAGCGGACGGGTCAAGAGCCGATACCCCACGCCGCGTTTGTACTCAATTTCGTATCCGGCATGGCGAAGTGCGGAGATGGCGGTGTAGATGCTGCGCCGCGCCGCCGAGATGGGCATGCGGGCGGGGTCGTCGGGATGGGCGAGGCGCCGGATCAACTCATCGGAAAGCATGGCCTTGTCCTCGCCGGTGTTCTCGCTTAATAGTTGCAGGATGCGAAGGGCGCGATAGGCTGCCATCGAGGCGGCGCCTCTCGTTGTGGTGTCGTAGGTTTCAGCAGCGGCTTCGGTCATGGTGCCCACGTCCTTTCCGTTTTGGGTGGCGACGGTATGGAGCCTAGGACGTGGGGCTTTCCCAGGGGCGCAGGACGCTCTGGGCGGTCGGTAGTCGTCGGCAAACGGCGGTTCGAGTTTTCAACAGCCCTGCTCAACTGACCAAAAACTTGCCGAAAGCTTGACGGATGCTGTTGAAAAAAGCGTCTCTCGACCGATGTCGAGAGACGCTTGTGCGATGAGCGTTGGCGTGTGGCGACGCGAGCTAACGTCCGACGATTAGAAGTCGGCGTTGCCCACGGTGCGCGGGTGCGGCAGGACGTCGCGGATGTTGCCCACGCCGGTGAGGTACATCACCAAGCGCTCGAAGCCCAGACCGTAGCCAGCGTGCTTGCAGGAACCGTAGCGGCGCAGGTCCAGATAGTACTTGTACTGCTCGGGATTCATACCCAGGTCCTTGATGCGGGCCTCGAGCAGATCCAGGCGCTCCTCGCGCTGGGAGCCGCCGATGATCTCGCCGATGCCCGGCACCAGGCAGTCGGCGGCGGCGACGGTCTTACCGTCGTCGTTCATGCGCATGTAGAAGGCCTTGATCTCTGCCGGGTAGTCGGTCACGAAGGTCGGGCGCTTAAAGTGCTCCTCGGTCAGGAAACGCTCGTGCTCGGTTTGCAGGTCGATGCCCCAGCTCACGGGGTAGTCAAACTTGTGGCCGGCGGCGACGGCCTGCTCCAAAATTTCGACGGCCTCGGTATAGGTGACGCGGGCAAAGTCGGAGTTGGCGACATGGTCCAGGCGCTCGATCAGGCCCTTGTCCACAAACTTGTTGAGCATGTTGAGCTCGTCGGGACAGGTGGCCATAACGTCCTTAAGGACGTACTTGAGCATGGCCTCGGCGTTATCCATGTAGTCGTTCAGATCGGCAAAGGCCATCTCGGGCTCGATCATCCAAAACTCGGCGGCATGGCGCGTGGTGTTGGAGTTCTCGGCGCGGAAGGTGGGGCCAAAGGTGTACACGTCGCCAAAGGCCATGGCAAAGTTCTCGGCATTGAGCTGACCGGACACGGTGAGGCTCGCGTGCTTGCCAAAGAAGTCCTGGCTCCAGTCGACCTCGCCGGACTCGGTGAGGGGCGGATTTTTGGGGTCGAGCGTGGTCACGCGGAACATCTCGCCGGCGCCCTCGCAGTCACTCGTGGTGATGATAGGGGTGTTGACGTAGACAAAGCCCTGCTCCTGGAAGAAGCGGTGGATGGCGGCAGCCGCGACAGAGCGGATGCGGAACACGGCGCGGAACAGGTTGGTGCGCGGGCGCAGGTGCTGCTGGGTGCGCAGGAACTCGACGGTTGCACGCTTCTTCTGCAGCGGGTAATCCGGGGCGCTCGTGCCCTCGACCTCGATGGAAGTGGCAGAAAGCTCGAAAGGCTGGGGCGCATCGGGGGTCAGTTTGACGGTGCCGGTGCAAATGAGTGCGGCCGAGACGTTTTGATGGGCGATCTCGTCATAGTTGTCGAGTGCCTCGCGGTTCATGACGACCTGCAGGTCGCGGAAGCAGCTGCCGTCGTTGAGCGTAACAAAGCCAAAGTTCTTCATGTCGCGGATGGACTTGACCCAGCCGGCGACGGTGACGGTCTGGCCGCCAAGCGACTCGGCATCGGCATAGAGCTGCGCGATTTTGGTGCGGTTCACGTATCCTCCCATAACGGTTGAATGATAGTTATCCATACAGTTCGATATTCTAGCAGCTCGGCTCATTTGGGCTATACGGATAAGGCATTGGCGGGATGGTTTTTCAAACGAAAAGCGCCTGCGGCCAAATGGTCGCGGGCGCTTGACGAGGTGCCTTTTGGCTGTGTGGCGCGGGGCCTGGCTACTTGGTCTTGGCTACCAGCAGCGGGTCGCCCAGCTTGACGAGCGGGTTGCCGCCGATAAGCGTGCCGGACTCGCCGACATGGTCGATGCTCTTAAGACGATCGAGCTCGGAGACGATGACGGTCACGATGTCCTCGTGACCGGCGGCCTTGATGGCCTCGCGGTCGAAACTGATGAGCGGCTGGCCTGCCTTGACCGTGTCACCCATCTCGACAAAGCGGGCAAAACCTTTGCCGTTCATTTCCACGGTGCCCAGGCCAACATGGATGAACACGCGAAGACCGTCCTCGGTGATCATGCCGATGGAGTGGTTGGTGACGGTGGTGGCGCCGATGCGGCCGTTGGCGGGCGCATAGATGGTGCCGGTAATGGGCTCGATGCCGTAGCCCTGACCGAGCATACCCGAGGCGATGGTCTCATCGGGAACCTCATCGAGGTTGACGAGCACGCCGTTGACGGGGGCGTAGATGACGCCTTCGCGGGTGGCGAAGCTTGCTGCGGGCGGAACGGATGCCTCGCCCGTCGAGGTGAAGGTGGACTTAAGCGAATCGAGCAGACCCATAGTTGCCTCCAACTTAAATAGGCGCATATCGCGCGCTTGGTTTGCCGGAAACGTTTCATATGTGTTTCGCGGCTTGGTCAACGCCCCTATTTTACGCTGCTCAACGATACCTCTGAACTGGGATTATGTGATATATCAGTTGAAGGGAAACTTATTGCTGGAGTGTTTCTTCGCCACGGGCTCAAGTGGGGTACGCTTAGACGCGAAAAACAAGGGCGCATAATCTGCGCGAAGGGAGCACATATGATTGTCGAGAACCATGCGCTGTGGGGCGAGGAGCCGACCGAGGAGTATCCGGCGACGTTTACGTATTTGGGTGCCGAGCCGCTGCCCGATAAGCCGAATGGCCGCCGCCCTGCCGTGATTATCTGCGGCGGAGGTGCGTTTACGCATATCGCTCCGCATGAGCAGGATCCCGTGGCGTTTGCGTTTTTGGACCGCGGCTACCAGGCCTTTGTGCTCAACTATGTGACAAGTGGCACGGGCGACGTGAGCTTTCCTCACCCGCAGGCAGACCTTGCCAAGATGGTCGCCACGGTTCGCGCCAACGCCGACGAGTGGCATGTCGATCCCAAGCGCGTGTGCGTCGTGGGCTTCTCGGCAGGCGGCATGATCTGCGCTTCGCTGGCAACGCAATGGAAGACTGGTCCCTTCGCGGCGCTTGCCGGGTCGCGTCCGGACGACATTCGTCCCGATGCCGTGGTGCTGGGCTATCCGCTGCTCGACTTTGCCTATGTGCGCGACATGCAGACGCGCGACCCGCGCATCGACCTGCGCGTTCCCAAGACGGGTGGCAAGACGGGGCGCGATTTGCTCAACGACTATCTGTCGATGGTGACGGGCGGTGAGGCGACCGACGAGCACCTGGCCGACATCTGCCCCACCACGCATGTTTCGCGTCAGATGCCGCCGACCTTTGTGTGGGGCGTGTCCGACGACAAGACGGCGCCGATCGCGCAGGTCTATCCGTTTGCGCAGCGCATGGCCGAGGAGGGCGTCGCTTGCGAGATGCACGTCTTTGACCAAGGTGGTCACGGGCTTTCGCTCGGCAACGCCAACACCGCGGTCGATAACGAGGACAAGCAGGTGGCGGTCCGTCCTTGGATCCGCCTGGCCTTCCGTTTCCTGGAGCGCCATATGTAAAAGTAGACTACTTGCCCGTTTCAAAAAGTCTGCTTAGAGGAGGAGCCATGCTTGAGGGTACGTATGTGGTTTCGGCCCAGACGCTGGTGGGGAGTAAACGCGGCGAGGTGACGTTTTCACATGGGGTGAACGGCGTGCTCAGGGCAGTACTAAACGTCAGGGGTCTCAATATCGCTCTCTCGAGTGCCCGCGCTGAGGGCGATTTCTTTGAGCTCTCGGGTACTATCTCCCACGTCTTGATGGGCAAGGCGCCCTTTACATGCACGGGGTCAGTCGAGGGTGATCGACTCACTGCTACCGCGCGGTCGGGTTCCGTTTCGATCTCGCTGAGCGGTATGCGCAAAGAGCTTTCGGGGCGCACCGCATAAAGTTTGCGCAGGTAAACATCGGTATTTGACTTTATAAAATAGTTCAGAGCGCTATCATTTGTCGTTACGAGTTGGTTAGCCCCGGTAAACGGTTAACCGCGTCTAACGAAAGGATGAGCGCGTGAAGCTCGATACACTCGAGATTGGAAAGGACGCCGTTGTCGCATCGGTGACATCCGATGATCAGGCGCTCCGACAGCATATTTTGGACATGGGCCTAACGCCGGGCACCGAAGTCACCATGATGAAATACGCCCCTATGGGAGATCCGCTCGAGATCCGTCTGCGTGGCTACGAGTTGACACTGCGCAAGGACGATGCCGCCCGCATTGAGCTCGTGGGCATTCACGATACCGATATGGGTCCGCGCGCTAACGCTGCAATCGGCACGACGGAGCATCCGGCACTCGGCGAGGGGACGTATTCGCCCCGTGCGGCAAAAACGGCCGTGCCCGAGGACGCACCGCTGCACTTTGCCCTCGCCGGCAACCAAAACTGCGGTAAGACCACGCTGTTCAACCAGCTTACGGGCTCCAACCAGCACGTCGGTAACTTTCCCGGCGTGACGGTCGACCGCAAGGACGGCACTATCCGTAACCACCCCGAGGCGAGCGTTACCGACCTGCCCGGCATTTACTCCCTGTCGCCGTACACGGGCGAGGAGATTGTGAGCCGCCAGTTTATCCTTGACGAGCATCCCGATGCCATCATCGATATCATCGACGCCACCAACATCGAGCGCAATCTGTACCTGACACTGCAGCTTATGGAGCTCGATCGCCCCATGGTCATCGCGCTCAACATGATGGACGAGGTGACCGCCAACGGTGGCGCCGTAGACGTCAACCTGCTCGAGAGCCTGTTGGGCGTGCCTGTTGTCCCCATTAGCGCTGCCCGCAACGAGGGTATTGGCGAGCTGGTGGATCATGCCTTGCACGTGGCGCGGTTCCGCGAGCGCCCCGGCCGCCTGGACTTCTGCGCGCCCGATGGTCCAGACGGCGGCGCGCTGCATCGCTGCATTCACGGCATCGCCAACCTTATCGAGGACCATGCCGCGACGGCGCATATCCCGGTGCGTTTTGCGGCGACCAAGCTGGTTGAGGGCGACGAGCTGGTGACCGAGGCGCTTCATCTGGACCGTAACGAACTTGACGCCATCGAGCACATCATTGCCCAGATGGAGGGTGAGGCCGGTACCGACCGTCTATCTGCACTGGCTGACATGCGCTTCGGCTTTATCGGCGACGTGTGTGGGCGCTGCGTCGTCAAGCCGCACGAGAGCCGCGAGCACGTGCGTTCCGTCAAGATCGACCGCATCCTGACGGGTCGCTACACGGCCATTCCAGCGTTCCTGGTGATCATGGGTCTCGTCTTTTGGCTGACGTTTGGCGTGATCGGCGCGGCGCTGCAGGGACTTATGGAGGACGGCATCGCTGCCATCATCGCCTCGGCCGATGCGGGCCTCAAGGCGTTCGGCACCAACGACGTGGTGCGCTCGCTGGCTGTCGACGGCGTGCTTACGGGCGTGGGCAGCGTGCTGACCTTCCTGCCGATTATCGTCGTGCTCTTTTTGTTCCTCTCCATTCTGGAAGACTCCGGCTACATGGCGCGCGTGGCCTTTGTCATGGATAAGGTATTGCGTCGCTTTGGCCTGTCGGGCCGCAGCTTTGTGCCCATGCTCGTCGGTTTTGGCTGCACCGTGCCGGCTATCATGTCGACCCGTACGCTCCCATCCGAGCACGACCGCAAGATGACCGTCATGCTCACGCCGTTCATGAGCTGCTCGGCCAAGCTGCCGGTTTACGGCTTGCTGTGCGGAGCATTCTTCCCGCAGGCGACGGTCCCCGCCATGGTCTCGCTCTATCTGATTGGCATTGCGGTCGGCTGCATTGCCGCTCTGGTGCTCAACCGCACGGCATTTAAGGGCGACCCGGTGCCGTTTATCATGGAGCTTCCCAACTACCGCTTGCCGAGTGTCAAGACGACGGTGATGCTGGCATGGGATAAGGCCAAGGACTTTATTACCAAAGCCTTTACCATTATCTTTGCCGCGACCGTGGTCATCTGGTTCCTTCAGACGTTCGACATCCGCTTTAATGTGGTCGCCGATCAGTCGCAGAGTCTGCTTGCCGGTCTGGGTAGCATTATCGCGCCGGCGCTGGCGCCGCTTGGCTTTGGCGACTGGCGTGCATCCACGGCGCTCGTCACCGGACTTATCGCCAAGGAGAGTGTCATCTCGACCCTCACGGTGCTTTTGGGCGCGACCTCGCCTGCGGTGTTGTCGACCATGTTTTCGCCGTTCACCGCCTACGTGTTCCTGGTCTTTACGCTGCTGTACCCGCCCTGCGTGGCTGCCATCGGCGCCGTCAAGAGCGAGCTGGGCGCGCGCTACGCCGTTGCCGTGTTCGCGTTTCAGGTGGCAGTCGCCTGGATCGTGGCGTTTGTCGTGCATTCGGCGGGCATATTGCTGGGGCTGGCTTAGTTATTTATTGACGGCGCAACCTTTGTGTATCGAATTGTTTTCGGCCCCGCATCTGTTGCTGACAGATGCGGGGCCGTTGCTATATAATCGCCTCCACTCAATATGATTGGAGACGTTATATATGAGTCAGGCAAGGCAAGACGGCATCACGCTCAGGCAGTGGCTCCCGCTCATCGGGCTCACCTGCTGCGCGTTCGTGTTCAACACGTCGGAGTTCATGCCCATCGGCCTGCTGACCGACATCGCTGCATCGTTTTCGCTCACCGAGGCCCAAGCTGGCATCATGATCTCGGTCTATGCCTGGGGCGTCATGCTGCTGTCGTTGCCGCTCATGGTGTTTGCCTCGCGCTTCGAGTTCAAGCGGATGCTGCTGGGCGTGCTGGCCGTGTTCTCGCTCGGTCAGTTCCTGTCCGCTGTGGCGCCGACCTATCCCATCCTGGTCTGCGCGCGCCTGGTGGTCGCTTGCGCACATGCCGTGTTCTGGTCAGTCGCCTCGATTATGGCCTCGCGCCTGGTCGACACTCGCCACGGCGCGCTCGCCATCAGCATGATCGCCACGGGCTCGTCCATCGCGCAGATCTTTGGCCTGCCTCTCGGTCGCGCCATTGGCTTGGCCGTGGGCTGGCGCATGACGTTTGCCGTGGTCGGGGGCCTCTCAGCCATCGCGGTCGTCTACCAGGCAGCGGTGTTCCCGGCCATGCCGGCGGGTGAGCGCTTTACCGTCAAACAGCTGCCCGAGCTGCTCAAGAACCCGCTCCTCATCGCGCTCTACGCAGTCACGGTCTTCATGGCGACCGGCTATTACGCAAGCTACAGCTATATCGAGCCCTTCCTGGCGCAGGTCGCGCACGTCGATGCGGGCGCCATCACCATGACGCTGACGGCGTTTGGCTGTTCCGGCTTGGTGGGCAGCTGGCTGTTCAGCCGCCTGTTCGACGGGCACCGTTTTCCGTTCCTTGCTATCACGCTTTCCGGCGTGCCGGTGGCTCTGCTGCTCATGGGGCCGGCCGCATCGTCGCTCGTGACAGTGCTTGCCGTCTGCGCACTGTGGGGTTGCTGCGCCACGGCCTTTAACGTGGCGTTTCAGGCCGAGCTCATCAAGCACACGCCGGCAGATTCGTCGGCCGTCGCCATGTCGATCTTCTCGGGCCTGTTTAACCTCGGTATTGGCACGGGCACCGCAATCGGCGGCGCCGTGGTTTCGGGTCCCGGTATCGCTTGGATCGGCTTCGCGGGCGGGGCGATTGCCGTCGTGGGCGTCATCCTCGCCATCACGGTGATGTTCCCAGCCATACGCCGCGCAAAGCCCGTCGCCTAGCCACATCCTCCTCATCAGTTGCGGTGAAATAGTTCCTGTTTAAGGCCTCTGAAGGCCCAAGCAGGAACTATTCCACCGCAACTTATTTTGGGGGAGAGGGTACAAGCTGGGCATACAATGGGTGGCGTTGCGTGAAGGATTTCCGGGAGGCTGTTATGTGGGCATACGAGACGACGTTCTATCAGATCTATCCGCTGGGCTTTTGCGGGGCTCCGCGCGAAAACGCTGCACCCGTTGCCGAGGATGAGCTCGCCCAGGCCGCCGATGCCACAGCTAGCCCCGATGCCCCCATCATGAAGATTGCCCAATGGGCCGACTACCTGCAGGAACTCGGTATTGGCGCTGTGCTCATCAACCCACCGCTCGAGTCTGATAGCCATGGCTACGACACGCGCAGCCTGCGCCATATTGATCGCCGCCTGGGTGGGGATGCCGACTTTGCCGCCGTGTGCGAGACGCTGCATGCCCACGGCATCCACGTGGTGCTCGATGCCGTCTTCAACCACGTCGGTCGCGGCTTTTGGGCCTTCCGCGATGTGCAGGAGCGCAAGTGGGATTCGCCCTACAAGGATTGGTTCCACATCAGCTTTGACGGTGACTCGTGCTACGGCGACGGCTTTTGGTACGAGGGCTGGGAGGGCCATTTTGAGCTTGTGAAGCTCAACCTGCAAAATCCCGCCGTGGTCGATTACCTGCTTGAGTCCGTGCGTCGCTGGACCGAAGTCTTTGGCGTCGACGGTCTGCGCTTGGACGTCGCCTACATGCTCGACCGCGATTTCATGCGTCGTCTGCATAGCTTTGCCCGTGAGCTCAAACCCGATTTCGTACTGATTGGCGAGACGCTCCACGGCGACTACAACCAGATCGTCAACGACGAGATGCTCGACTCCTGCACCAACTACGAGTGCTACAAGGGCCTGTACTCCAGCTTTAATTCGGTCAACATGTTCGAGATTGCCCATTCGCTTCATCGCCAGTTTGGCGGCGACCCCTGGTGCATCTACCGCGGCAAGCACCTGCTGTCGTTTGTCGACAACCACGACGTGCCGCGCCTGGCGAGCATCCTGACGGACAAGTCCTGCCTGCGCCCCGCCTACGGCATGCTCTTTGGAATGCCGGGCATCCCATGCGTCTACTATGGCAGCGAGTGGGGGATTGCCGGCGAAAAGGGCGGCCCCGATGGCGATTGGGCGCTGCGTCCTGCGCTCGATGAGCCTGCGCCCAACGAACTGACGGCCTTCATCAAGCAGCTCACGCACCTGCACTCGACAGACGGTGCGGCGGCCCGTGCCCTCAACTATGGCGCCTATCGCAACGTGGTGATCCAGAACAAGCAGCTGCTGTTCGAGCGCGCCTGCGACGACGCGACGGTGCTCGTGGCGGTCAATGCCGTGAACGAGCCCTACACCTTTGGAGCCGGCGAACTCAACGGCTCCTTCGTCGACCTGCTTGCCGACGATACGCCCACGGTCGAGCTGTCGGGCTCCCTTGAACTTGCACCCTACGAGGTGCGCTATCTGCTGAGGGCCTAGCTCGTGGCCGCGCCGGACGAGGGCTATCAACATATTGAGCATGGGTTTGAGCCCGTGTTTGACGAGCACTCGCGCGTTTTGGTGCTGGGGTCGTTTCCCTCGGTGCTTTCGCGTGCCAATGATTTTTATTACGGCAACCCCCAGAATCGCTTTTGGCGCGTGATGGCCGCGTGCCTCGGTGTGCCCGTGCCGCCCAACGAGGGCGACCTTTTGGCGGACAGCGAGCCTGCGACGCTCGACGCCTCGATTGCCGCCAAGCGATCCATGTTGCTGAACGGCGGCGTAGCCCTGTGGGATGTGATTGAGAGCTGCGACATTATGGGCTCGAGTGACGCGAGCATTCGCAACGTTGTGCCGGCACATATCGAGCGCATTACCGGTGCAGCTCCCATTGAGCAGGTGATATGCAACGGTGGTACGGCGGGGCGCCTCTATAAGCGCTATCTACAGGAGCGGACGGGTCTGGTCGCTGTCGTATTGCCGTCAACTAGTCCCGCTAACGCGGCTTGGCGTCTGGAGCGCCTTGTTGAATGCTGGCACGAAGCCGTTGACTGGGCCGCTCTCTAATTTAGATATTTGACTGAGCATGGGCGCCCAGACGTTTCAGAACGCCTCGCCAGATCGGCGCGGGCACGGCTGGCTCGGCGCAAATCATGCCGTCGACGTTGACGTTGACGGCATTGCCGCCGCCAAGTCGCTGCGCATGCTCAATGGAGCATCCCATGCGCACAGCGCCTACGAGCTTGTCCATCGCTTCGGAAAATGGCCGGCGCAAGAGGCCCATACGCGGGGAGTGGCGAAGCGCCGCAATACCGCTGCCGGCACAGACGACAACGCCGCCACACCACAATTGGCCATGGCGCTCACATGCCTCGTGCAGACGAACGGCGGTCCCGCGCGCCTGCTTAGCGCCCTCCTGTGCGGCTCGAATCGCGGCATAGACGCGCGTTCCCGTACCGCCAAAGCGCTCAAGCGCCTGCTCGATAGCTGTCAACGTCTCATCGTCAGCCACATCTTCAATGGCCAGCACGATGCCATCGACTGCACCGGCATCATCCGCTTCCAAATCGATCGGGCGGGGGAGCGTGGTGCCAGAAAGCTGAGTATAGGCGGCGATGGCATCCTGCAGATCCCAGAGCAAAAACTCAAGATCGGCGCTATCGGGAATGCTGGTATACGCAATGGTTCGCAACGTTTTTGGTACATCGCCGCGTGTGGTCGTCTCCATGCCGCCTCCTTTCCGGTTGGTTTCCGTTTAGGTTACACCGTCTGGCGGTGCCTCGTCGCGCTATCCTAGTGCAACCCTTACGAAAGGAACGCCATGCGTCTGCCCATGAACACCTCGCTTGCCACGCTCAAGCCCTCCGGCATCCGTCGGATTAACGCGCTCGCTGCCCAGTACTCAGGATGCATTGCGCTCGCGCTCGGCGAGCCCGATTTTTCCACGCCCGATGTGATTAGCGCCGAGGTGACCGCTTCGTTGGACCGCGGCGACACACACTATCCGCCCAACAACGGTCGCCCCGCTCTGCGCGAAGCGCTGTCTGCCTACATGGGGGATGCGGGCCTTACGTTTTCGGCCGACGAGGTCATCCTGACCGACGGCGCGACCGAGGCTCTGTCGGCAACATTCATGGCTATGCTCAACCCCGGCGACGAGGTCATTATCCCCACGCCGGCCTTTGGCCTGTACGAGAGCATCGTCGTGGCCAATCACGCCAAAGCGGTCTTTTTGGATACAGAGCCTGCGCAATTCCAGATTGATGAGGAGGCGCTTCGTGCCTGTGTGACGCCGGCGACTAAGGCCATCGTCATCTGCTCGCCCAACAATCCCACGGGTTGCATCCTCGACGCGGCATCGCTCGACGCCGTGGCGCGCATAGCGGAGCAGGCGGGCATATACGTAGTCTGCGACGACGTATACAACCGTCTGGTCTATGTGGATGGCTACGAGCGCTTCGCCCAGCGACACCCGGAGCTGCGCGAGCAGACAGTGATCATCGAGAGTTTCTCCAAGCCCTGGGCCATGACCGGCTGGCGCTTGGGTTGGCTCGCAGCGGCAGCCCCCGTCATCGCCGAGATCGCAAAAGCACACCAATACCTAGTATCGAGTGCCGTCTCCTTTGAGATGGACGCAGCAGCGCGAGCCCTGACCGTCGACCCAACCCCCATGCTCAAAGTCTACCGAGCCCGCCGCAAACGCGTGCTCGCAGCCTTAAACGCTATGGGCCTCGACGCAGTAGAGCCCGCAGGAGCCTTCTACACTTTCCCGAGTATCAAAAAGTTCGGCCTAACAAGCGAAGACTTCTGCATCAAAGCCATCAAAGAGGCAAACGTAGCCCTAGTCCCGGGCGACTGTTTCGGCACCGAAGGCCACATCCGCCTAAGCTACTGCGTAAGCGACCAAGATCTGGACGAAGGTCTCCGCCGCCTGTCCACCTTCATTTCAACCTTATAGCCCAACGGGACGCAACACATCAGCCCACCGACCCAAGCATTATGAGTGGGGCGCGCCGGCCAACGAAAACCCGGGCTGCCCCATAGTTGACGCAGGCCGCGCCGCCGAAGGCCAGGCGCAAGGTTTTCGTAGATTCCGCACGAGCCGAAGGCCACTTAATGTGGCCTTCGTGCGAGCCCAGGACTTGACCGAGCGAAAACCTTGCGCCTGGCCTTCGGCGGAGCGTGCCGGATGGTGGAATTGTGTGCAGCCCGGTTTTCCGTTGACCGATGCCGGGGTCCCCGCCATAATACTTTCGGTTCACGCACGAATCCGCTGCCAGAGACAGCCGGTGCAAACGGGCATCGCCCGCGAGCTTAATGGGATATCCCGCCAGCCGAGGTGGTCGAGTAGATATGTCTTCTCGCCCCCGTCGCTCATGCAGCGCGGGGGCTTTCTTTTTGGACATGCCCCCGTCACGTCCTTGTGGCGGACCGTGCCCGGAAAGAATTCGAGGAGGTGTAATTCATGCCCCAGCAGTACAAAATCGACAAGGTTGCAGAGATCGAGTCCCGTATCGCCGAGAACGCCGGTCTGTTTGTCGTCAACTACAACGGTCTGACGGTTAAGCAGGCTCAGGAGCTGCGTCATCAGCTTCGCGAGTGCGGCGCCGAGATGAAGGTCTACAAGAACAACCTGGTCAAGATCGCTCTCAAGAACCAGGAGCAGCCCGAGCTCGACGAGATCCTCGCCGGCCCCGTCGCTTATGTGTTCTACGAGTCCGAGCCGGTCGAGGCCGCTAAGGCCCTTAAGGACTTCTCTGCTAAGTCCAAGGGCGTCCTTGAGATCAAGGGCGGTATCTCCGACGGCAAGGCCGTTTCCGCTGATGATGTTAAGGCTATCGCCGAGCTGCCCACCAAGGATCAGCTTCTCGGCCAGATCGCCGGTCTCATTTCCGGTTTCGCTCGCGACATCGCTGTCTGCGTCAACGGCGTTTCCTCTGGTCTCGCTCGTTCGATCCAGCAGGTCTCCGAGCAGAAGGCAGCCTAGTTGCTGTTTTCACCCGCGGCGGCAACGCCGCACCCCTGGCGCATTCGCGCCGTGTTTTAACTGATCTCCGTGCATCCGCACGGAAACCGAAAGGACTTAGAAATGGCTAAGCTTACCACCGATGAGATCATCGATGCTCTTAAGGAAATGACCCTTCTCGAGGCTTCCGAGCTCGTTAAGGCTATCGAGGACACCTTCGGCGTTTCCGCCGCTGCTCCTGCCGCTGTTGTCGCCGCTCCCGCTGCTGGCGCTGCTGAGGCCGAGGAGAAGACCGAGTTTGACGTCGTGCTCGAGGGCTTCGGCGACAACAAGATCCAGGTCATCAAGGCCGTCCGTGAGCTCACCAACCTTGGCCTGAAGGAGGCCAAGGAGGTCGTCGAGGGCGCTCCCAAGGCTGTTCTCGAGGGTGCCAAGAAGGAGGACGCCGAGGCTGCCAAGGAGAAGCTCGAGGCTGCTGGCGCTGCTGTCACCCTCAAGTAATCAGGCTTTCTCGCCAGATTTCTTTGCAGACGGGGTTCGCATTGCGAGCCCCGTCTTTTTCGTTTTGATCCCTCTATTTTGTTGGCTTGGCATACAAATTGCTGCCGCTTGCGGTGCTTTGGGGTCGCTACCGTTGGGCGATAAAATTGCACCATTCGAGCAATAATTTGCGTTGACCTGCTGAAGAATGGCGCTTGCCTACATTAACGTTAATTAACGGCGGTAAGATAAACCGGTATCGCAATTTGGTCTGCGGCCGCCGTGCCGCACGCACAGGGCGCATCCTGCGCCTGCGAAAGGATCCCTGAATACTATGAAGGCAATCATCCCCGCCGCCGGTCTTGGCACGCGTTTTCTGCCTGGCACCAAGTGCACGCCTAAAGAGATGCTGCCGGTGCTCGACAAGCCGGTCATCCAGTACGTCGTCGAGGAGGCGCTCGACCCCGAGGAGGTCGACGACGCCATTATCGTCACCTCTCCCGGCAAGCCCGAGTTGCTGAGCTACTTCCAGCCCGATCGTTCGCTCGAGAACCTGCTGCGCGAGCGCGGCAAGGATGCTTATGCCGACGCCGTCGCCCATGCGGGCGGTATGCCGGTCGACTTCCGCTATCAGTACGAGCCCAAGGGCCTCGGCCACGCCATTCGCTCTGCCGCTGACGCTGTGGCGGGGGAGAACTTCCTGGTTCTTCTGGGCGACTACGTTGTGCCCAACCGCGACATCTGCGACAAGATGCTTGCCGTCTCCAAGGAGCACGGTGGCGCTTCTGTTATCGCCGTTGCCGCGTGCGCTCCCGAGGAAGTCAGCCGCTATGGCGTTATCGCCGGCGATCGCGTGGGCGCTCTCGAGGGCTTCGAGAATGCCGCCGACGACGAGCCCGGTGCCGTTTGGCGCATCGGCGGCCTGGTCGAGAAGCCCGCTCCCGAGGCGGCTCCGTCCAACCTGTACATCGTCGGTCGCTACCTGCTGAGCCCGTTGGTCATGGACTTGCTGGCCGATCAGCAGGCCGGTAAGGGCGGCGAGATCCAGCTGACCGACGCCATGGCCCGCTCGCTCGACCGCGAGGCCATGTACGCCGTCGTCATCGACCCGCTGTCGGGCTACGATACCGGTACCCCGTCTGGCTGGATGGCCACCAACGCCCTCATGGCTGCAAGCGATCCTCGCTTTGCCGGCGCCTTCTGGGATGCCATCGACGAGCGCGGCGGTTTGATGCGTAAGTAAGCCTTCGGGCATCGACATTTACGGGTGCGGACTTCGGTTCGCGCCCGTTTTTTATAAGAGCTGCGATTGCTAGCCCTCTGTTCACAGAAAATATATGAACAGGTGTTCGATGCACATCAATCTACCTGCACGTTTTCTGTCGAAAAACTTTGCTACTCCAAAAACTCAATCACGTCAAGGCTTTTCTTGCTCAACGGTCGGTACCTGATAAACTATTAGGTTGCGATAACTGGCGAAGCTATGCCTCGCCAATCCACCGAGCATTTCCGTGAAGGAGGAAAAACCTGGTGACCTACGCATACACTGCCACTGAGCGCAAGCGCGTCAGCTTCGGGAAAATCCCGGAGGCCATGGAGCTCCCCAACCTTATCTCTGTTCAAAGGGAATCCTTTGAGCGTTTTAAGGACGAGGGCCTTCGTGAGGCGTTCAAGGAATCCAGCCCCATCCAGAGCCAGAACCATGTTCTCGAGGTTACCTTCGGCGAGCATCAGTTTGGCGATCCCGCGCACACCGTCGAGGAGTGCCGCGAGAAGGACATGACCTATCAGGCTCCGCTTCTGACCGATGTCCGTCTCACTAACAAGGAGACCGGTGAGATCAAGGAGCAGCTCGTCTTTATGGGCGACTTCCCCATGATGACCGATCAGGGCACCTTTATCATCAACGGTACCGAGCGCATCGTCGTCTCCCAGCTCGTCCGTTCCCCGGGCGTGTACTACAGCTCCGAGATGGATTCGGGCAAGCAGATCTACAAGGCTCAGATCATCCCGTCCCGCGGTGCCTGGCTCGAGTTTGAGGTCGACAAGCGCGACCAGCTCATGGTCTCCATCGACCGTAAGCGCAAGCAGAGCGCCACGATGTTCCTGCGCGCCCTTGGCATCGCCGTCACCAACGACGATATCATCGAGCTGCTCGGCAACTCCGATGTGATCAAGCGCACCCTCGAGCGCGATACCGCCCTTACCCGCGAGGATGCTCTTATCGAGATCTACCGTCGCCTGCGCCCGGGCGAGCCTCCCACCGTGGATGCTTCCCGCAGCCTGCTCGAGGGCCTGCTCTTCAACCCGCAGCGCTACGATCTGGCCCGCGTCGGTCGCTACAAGGTCAACAAGAAGCTCAACCTCACCACCGAGGAAGAGGTCACGGTGCTCACCGACGAGGATATCGTCGCTACGCTGCGCTACCTGCTGTCCCTCGCTGCTGGCGAGCAGGGCTTCAAGGTCGACGACATCGACCACTTTGGCAACCGCCGCATTCGCACCGTCGGCGAGCTCGTCGCCAACCAGTTCCGTATCGGCATGAGCCGTATGGAGCGCGTCGTCCGTGAGCGCATGAGCTCCCAGGACATCGACGAGATCACCCCGCAGTCGCTCATCAACATCCGTCCGATCGTGGCCTCCATCAAGGAGTTCTTCGGTTCCTCGCAGCTCTCGCAGTTCATGGACCAGGCAAACCCCCTGACCGGTCTGACCCACAAGCGCCGTCTGTCCGCACTCGGCCCTGGCGGTCTTGCCGGCCACAAGTCGGGCTCCAGCCGCCGCACCAACGTGCCGACGGCCGTCCGCGACGTTCACAACTCGCACTACAGCCGCATGTGCCCGATCGAGACCCCCGAAGGCCCCAACATCGGCCTGATCGGCTCGCTCGCCCTCTACGCCCGCGTCAACGAGTATGGCTTCATCGAGGCCCCGTTCCGTCGCGTCGAGAACGGCGTTGCCACCGACCAGATCGACTGGATGACCGCTGACGAGGAAGAGAAGCACGTCATCGCGCCGGCCAACACGCCGCTCGATCCCAAGACCAACGAGTTCATCACGACCGATGCCGAGGGCAAGATCGTTCGTCCACATACCGTGATCGCCCGTACCCGCGACTTCGACGGCTCCTTCGGCGCTCCCGCCGACGTGCCTGTCGAGGACGTCGACTACATGGACGTCTCGCCGCGTCAGATGCTCTCCGTCGCAGCCACGCTGATTCCGTTCCTCGAGCACGACGACGCCAAGCGTACGCTCATGGGCGCCAACATGCAGCGTCAGGCCGTGCCGCTGGTTCACCCCGCTGCTCCCTATGTCGGTACCGGCATGGAGCGTCGCGCCGCCCTGGACTCTGGCGAGGTTACCCTGGCCAAGAACGCCGGCGAGGTCATCTATGCCGACGCCTCCAAGATTATCGTCAAGCATGCCGGCGGCATGGACGAGTATCACCTGGCCAAGTACCAGCGCTCCAACCAGTCCACCTGCATCAACCACCGTCCGCTCGTTCGCGTCGGTGACACCGTTGAGCAGGGCGAGCCTCTGGCCGACGGTCCTTCGACCGATCATGGCGAGCTCGCACTGGGCCAGAACCTCACCGTGGCATACATGCCGTGGGAAGGCTTCAACTACGAGGACGGTATTGTCGTGTCCGAGCGCCTGGTGGCCGAGGACCTGCTGACGACCATCAATATCACCCGTCACGAGATCGACGCCCGCGACACCAAGCTCGGTCCCGAGGAGATCACTCGCGAGATCCCGAACCTCTCCGAGGACATGCTTGCCAACCTCGACGAGGACGGCATCATCCGCATCGGCGCCGAGGTCGGCCCTGGCGACATCCTGGTCGGCAAGGTCACGCCTAAGGGCGAGAGCGCTCTGACCGCCGAGGAGCGCCTGCTGCGCGCCATCTTCGGTGCCAAGGCTCACGATGTTCGCGACACCTCCCTTAAGATGCCTCACGGCGCTTATGGCCGCGTCATCGACGTCGTCCGCTTTAGCCGCGAGAACGGCGACGACCTGGCCCCCGGCGTCAACGAGCAGGTGCGCGTCTACGTCGCCCAGCGTCGTAAGATCCAGCAGGGCGATAAGATCGCCGGTCGCCACGGCAACAAGGGCGTTATCTGTAACGTTCTGCCGGTCGAGGACATGCCCTACATGGCTGACGGTACCCCGATCGACGTTATCCTCAACCCGCTGGGCGTTCCTTCGCGTATGAACGTCGGCCAGCTGCTCGAGTGCCACCTTGGCTGGGCTGCTGCCTGCGGTTGGGATACCGAGGATGCCGACTCCGACAAGTATGTCCCCGGTCCGTTCTTCGTCTCGACGCCCGTCTTCGACGGCGCCAAGGAGGACGAGATCGCCGAGGTCATCCGTCGCGCCAACAAGAACATGCTCAACAAGGCCACCGCTGCCTTTGGCGATCACATGCGCCCCGAGTTTGTCACCCAGCTTGACGAGCGCGGCAAGACCCGCCTGTTCGACGGCCGCACCGGTGAGGAGTTCCGCGAGCCCATTACCGTGGGTACGTCCTACATCCTCAAGCTCGGCCACATGGTCGACGACAAGATCCACGCCCGTTCGACCGGCCCTTACAGCCTGGTTACCCAGCAACCGCTGGGCGGCAAGGCTCAGTTCGGCGGCCAGCGCTTCGGCGAGATGGAAGTTTGGGCACTGTACGCATACGGTGCTTCCAACGTCCTGCAGGAGATCCTGACCGTCAAGTCCGACGATACCGTGGGCCGCGTCAAGACCTACGAGTCCATCGTCAAGGGCGAGAACGTCCCGGTTCCGGGTATCCCCGAGTCCTTCAAGGTTCTCGTCAAGGAGATCCGTTCCCTCGCACTGGACATCGAGCCCATGCACGATGCCGACGAGGACGCCTCCGCCCCTGTGACCGCCGAGGAGACCTCTGCTCTCGACGACCTGGCTGCGCTCGCCGGCGTTGACGCCGACGTCGAGGCCCAGGATGCCGAGACCGCCGAGGCACCCGAGGCTGTCGCCGCCACGACCACTGATAAGGAGTAGTTGACTGTGGCAGATTTCGAAGCTACTGATTTTGACTCGGTAAAGATCTCCCTTGCCTCCGCCGACCAGATCCGTTCCTGGTCGCACGGTGAGGTCAAGAAGCCGGAGACCATTAATTACCGTACCCTCAAGCCCGAGAAGGACGGCCTGTTCTGCGAGAAGATCTTCGGTCCCGCCAAGGACTGGGAGTGCTCCTGCGGCAAGTACAAGGGCATCCGCTTTAAGGGCATCGTCTGCGAGCGCTGCGGCGTCGAGGTCACCTCGGCCAAGGTGCGTCGCGACCGCATGGGCCACATCGAGCTCGCCGCTCCCGTGTCCCACATCTGGTACTTCAAGAGCCCCACGAGCTTCCCGATGAGCCGTATGCTCGACATCAAGTCCAAGGACCTCGAGAAGGTTCTGTACTTTGCCAGCTACATCATCACCGAGGTCGACTACGAGGCTCGCGAGGCCGACGCTGACGACCTGCGCGAGGAGCTCGCCGCCGATCTGGAAGAGATCGATGCCGAGTGCGCCCGCCAGATCGAGTCCCTCAAGGAGCAGGGCAACCCCGAGAACTTTGACGAGTTCTCCGACGAGGAGCCGCTGACCCCCGAGGAGATCGCCTCTGGCATCGTCGACATCGAGGAAGAGTGCAAGGACGAGAAGCAGCTCCGCACGGACGCCTTCAACGCCTTCATGAAGCTTACCGAGCGCGACCTCATCTCCGATGAGCCGCTGTTCCGCGAGATGACCCGTTACTACTCCATGTACTTCAAGGGTGGTATGGGTGCCGAGGCCGTCCGCGACCTGCTCGCTGCCATCGACCTCCCCTCCGAGGCTGAGAAGCTCAAGGCCATCATCGCCGACGAGGATTCCCAGAAGCAGAAGCGCGAGAAGGCCGTTAAGCGCCTCGAGGTCGTTGACGCCTTCCTGAAGGGCGGCAACAGCCCCGCGAACATGATCCTGGATGTCATTCCGGTCATTCCGCCCGATCTGCGCCCGATGGTCCAGCTCGACGGCGGCCGCTTCGCCGCGTCCGACCTCAACGACCTGTATCGTCGCGTGATCAACCGTAACAACCGACTCAAGCGCCTGCTCGACCTGGACGCCCCTGCGATCATCGTGAACAACGAGAAGCGCATGCTCCAGGAGTCCGTGGACGCCCTGTTCGACAACGGCCGTCGTGGTCGCCCGGTCTCTGGCCGTGGCGGTCGCCCGCTCAAGTCGCTCGCCGAGGCCCTCAAGGGCAAGCAGGGTCGTTTCCGTCAGAACCTGCTGGGCAAGCGTGTCGACTACTCCGGCCGTTCGGTAATCGTTACCGACCCCAAGCTGCTGTTGCACCAGTGTGGTCTGCCCAAGACCATGGCACTGGAGCTCTTCAAGCCCTTCGTCATGAAGCGCCTGGTCGAGCTCGGCAAGGTCGAGAACATCAAGGGCGCCAAGCGCGCTATCGACCGCGGTGCCACCTTTGTGTGGGATATCCTCGAAGAGGTCATCGACGGTCGCGTCGTGCTGCTCAACCGTGCACCGACCCTGCACCGTCTGTCCATCCAGGCCTTTGAGCCGGTGCTGGTCGAGGGCAAGGCTATCCACCTGCACCCGCTGGTCTGCTCGCCCTTCAACGCCGACTTCGACGGCGACCAGATGTCTGTCCACGTGCCGCTGTCCAGCCAGGCTCAGGCCGAGGCTCGCGTGCTCATGCTCTCTGCGAACAACCTGCGCTCGCCGGCATCCGGCAAGCCGGTTAACATCCCTTCGCAGGACATGATCATCGGTGTGTACTACCTCACCCAGGTCCGCGACGGCCTGCCCGGCGAGAACCACGTGTTCGCCAGCTTCGACGACGCGCTGCACGCCTATGACTGCCGCTCCGAGGTTGACATGCAGGCCAAGATCCAGGTTCGCGTGTCCGCCGAGAACGCCAACGTCATCAACGAGGACGGCACCCGTATCTTCCGCGTCAAGAACGGCAAGAACGAGTTCGTCGACTACGACGTCACCGGCAACAAGACCGCGCGCTTCGAGACCTCTATCGGCCGCATCATCTTCAACCGCCAGTGCCTGCCCGAAGACTACGAGTTCATGAACTATAAGATGGTCAAGGGCGATGTGGCCAAGCTGGTTGCCGACTGCTGCGATCGTTACCCCGAGGCCAAGGTCGGCCCGATCCTCGACGCCATCAAGTACTCCGGCTTCCACTACGCTACCCGCGCCGGCCTCACCATCTCGGTGTGGGACGCTCTCATCCCTGCCGAGAAGCAGGAGCTGCTCGATCGCGCCCAGGCCAACGTCGACCAGATCAACGAGTACTTCGAGGAGGGCTTCATCAACGAGACGGAGCGCCACATCGAAGTCGTTAACGAGTGGACCGCTTGTACCGACAAGGTCGCAGCGCTCATGCTCGACTTGTTCGACGAGGAGAACCCGCTCTACATGATGGCCGACTCCGGCGCCCGTGGTTCTAAGACCCAGCTGCGTCAGCTCGGCGGCATGCGTGGCCTGATGGCAGACATGTCCGGCGAGACGATCGACCTTCCCATTAAGGCGAACTTCCGCGAGGGCCTGCTGCCGCTCGAGTACTTCATTTCGACCTACGGCGCCCGTAAGGGCCTGGTCGATACCGCATCCCACACCTCGGACTCTGGTTACCTGACCCGTCGTCTGGTCGACGTTGCCCAGGACGTCATCGTCCGCGAGGAGGACTGCGGTACGCACGAGGGCGTCACCTACAACCTCATCATCCCCGGCACCACCGACCTCAACACCGACCTCGTCGGCCGTTGCTTCATTGAGGACGTCGTGGCTCCCGATAGCACCGTGCTCTTTGAGCAGGACGGCTACATCGAGAAGGTCGCCGACATCCAGAAGATGGTCGATGCGGGCCTCAAGAAGGTTAAGCTCCGCGCGCTGCTCACCTGCCGCTCCAAGTACGGCGTGTGCCAGAAGTGCTACGGCTGGGATCTTTCCACCCGTCGTCCGGTCGCCATCGGTACCGCGGTCGGCATTATTGCCGCCCAGTCCATCGGCGAGCCTGGTACGCAGCTTACGATGCGTACCATTCACTCCGGCGGCGTCGCTGGCGTCGACGATATTACGCAGGGCCTGCCTACGGTCAGTCGTATGTTCGATATCGTCGGCAACGTCAACGAGAAGATCCTGGGTCGCGAGGCTGAGCTGGCTCCGTACTCCGGTCACCTCTCGATTAAGCCCGAGAAGTCCGAGTACGTGCTGACGCTCACCGACTCCGAGGACCACACCCGTGTCCTCGACGAGCGTCGCGTCCCCGCTTCGGTGCGCTTTATGCCCGAGATCGAGGACGGCTGCGAGGTTCGCGCCGGCGACCAGATCACCAAGGGCTTCGTCAACTTCCGCAACCTGCGCAAGCTGACCGACATCGAGTCGACGATGCACACCTTCGTCGAGAGCGTCAAGGACGTCTACACCAGCCAGGGCGTCGACCTGAACGACAAGCACATCGAGGTGCTCGCACGTCAGATGCTGCGTCGCGTTCAGATCACCAACCCCGGCGACTCCAAGTACCTGCTTGGTCAGTACGTCGACCGCTACGAGTTCGCCGACGAGGTCGAGCGCGTTGCCCGTCTGGGCGGTCAGGCTCCCGTGGCCGAGCCCGTCATCCTGGGTACGCTCAAGGTCGCGTCCAACATCGACTCCTGGCTGTCGAGCGCTTCGTTCATCCGTACCGCCGGCGTCCTTACCGAGGCTGCCATCGAGGGCAAGGTCGACCACCTGCTCGACCTTAAGTCCAACGTCATCGTCGGTAAGAAGATCCCGGCTGGTACCGGCCTCAAGCCGTACGCCAACGCCAAGCTGACGTATCGCACGGCCGACGGCTATGTTGACATCGACGGTCCGGCTTCGCCCAACGCCAAGTCGCTGCCCGAGTGGGCTCCGGTTGAGCTCAAGGACCTGGACGAGCAGCTCCCGCAGCAGCTCGACTGGGCCGGCTACGACGAGTTCGGTGGTGCTGACGGTTCGTTCACCCGCAACGGCCACACCATCTCCGCCGAGAAGGCTCGCCTGTACCTGTTCGACGACCTGGGCGTGTCGCAGCGCTGGACCAACAAGTTCAGCGAGGTCGGCATCGAGACGGTCGGCGACCTGGTCGGCAAGTCCGAGGAGGATCTGCTGCGCATCGATGGCATCGGTGCCAAGGCGATCGAGGAGCTCCGTGACGGCCTGGAGGCCCACGACCTGCTCTACATCCTCGAGAACAACGACGACGTTGCCGACGAGGAAGACCTCTCGCAGCTGCTGCAGATGGTCTTTAGCCCTGACGGTCCGGACGATATCCTGCTGGGTACCTCCGCTCCGACGCATCACGCCGACGCCGACGAGGAGCTCCTGGGCGCCCCGATCGACGACAAGAAGGCTCCCGCCAACGGCGCGATCAACGAGGACATGGCTTCTCTTGACGAGCTGCTCAACCAGCTCGTGGACACCGACGACGCCGAAGAGGCCAAGGACAACGACGAGGAGTAACTAGTTCCGCCGTTCTAACGAACGGCGGCGACCTCCGTCGCTGCGCGGCCCCCAGAGCTACAATCTGTCATTCAAAAGGCAGGGCATGACCAAAAGGTCAATGCCCTGCCTTTTTCATGCCACCTTGTACGCTCTGGGGACCGCTCGCTTGCGTATGCTCAACCTGTTGCGTTCCGTTGATCCCTTGTCAATAAGGGGCAGGCTATTTTTGGTAGGTTATTCCTGCTTGAATTTGAAACATATCGCTCGGTCAAAGCGTATCTATGGTGAGGGCCTCATCAAGAATCATTACCGTCACCGGGAGGTGATTATGGAAGAACAAGCATTTAGACAGGCGGTTGAAGATCACCGGGATGTCGTGTTTCGGATCGCATTGACGTACCTGCGCGATCGCGCCGATGCCGACGATGTTGCCCAAGATGTCTTTCTTAAGCTGCTCAAAAGCGATACGCAATTTGAGAGTTGGGAGCATCTTCGCCGCTGGCTTATCCGGGTCACGATCAATGAATGTAAATCGCTCTTTCGAAAGCCATGGAGGCGTGTGGAGGATATTGAGAACCTGGCCGATTCGCTTTCGACGGCGCAGGAGGAGACCAAGGCGGTCCTGTCAGACGTTATGCGACTTCCGGAGCGATTCCGTGTTCCCATCGTGCTCTATTACTATCTGGGCTTTTCGACCTCAGAGATTGCCGAGTTGTTGCATGTACCAGCCGCGACCGTTCGAACGCGTTTAGCTCGCGGTCGATCGAAGCTTAAATTCATCCTAGAGGAGGGCGACCGTGAAATCCAATCAAATCAAGCAGGCCTTCGAGTCCATCCAAGCCGATAGCGATCTTGCAGATCGCGTCCTAAATACCGCTGCGGGTGAGCCGCTTCATCGAAAGGGCCACGCGAAGCCTCTCTATGTTGCCGTAATCGGATGTCTTGCCGGGGTTTTGGCGACTGGAGGGGTCGCCTACGCCGTTGTCAATTCCAGATATTTTGCCTCAGCCTGGGGAAACCACGGCAACGGGGATTCCATTACCTGGACCAACGGCGGCTCATCGGGGACTAAATATACCTATACCAGAGAATTTGGTGACGGCATTGCACCCCAAAGCCTGGAGGGTGCAGTCCAGGAGGTTAATCTGTCCGTCGAGGGCAACGGCTATACGCTCGATATCCATGAGATGGCTATCGATCAAAACGGCTGCGGAGCCGTGACGTTTACGTTGTCCAATCCAAATGGTGTTAACTACTACAAGCCGGCAGCAGAGACGGGCGAACTTGTTCTCTATGGTGAAGAAGAACAAGGCATCGGCACGCCCAGCATGAACTTCGGCGAGGAATGGGCTGATACACGCTGCACCATTGATAAAGACACATCAAGCGACACGGTCATTAACGGCACGATGTACTTTGCATCTTGGAATCGCGATCGAGATTTACGACATGCGGTCACCTGGAATATCAGTTGGACAGAGGGCAAAGGTGAGGATGCGAAGGTGATCGAGGTATCGACGCCAGAGTTTAACGTCGGAGCGCACGTCGATACAAAGGAGCTCCGCTCCGACGACTCGCCTCTCGAGATCAGTCCGTTTTCCATCCAGACGCACATCGATGATCTGGGCTATGAAGCAGTTGATCATAAACTGACCGTCACCTACAAGGATGGGTCAGAGCAGATTATCGAAGATGACGACGCAGGGGCGTACAATTTCTATGTTTCGATGGCACGCAATAGCGGAGAGAACATTTGGGTGCCAACGAAGTTGATTGATGTCGACCAAGTGGTTTCAGTAACGCTCGAAGGCACACGCTGCACTTCAACAGGGGGCGCCGAAACGTCGGAACCCTTTACCATCGTCTATTCGTAAGATTTGGGGCCGCTTTCTACTAGGGGAAGCGGCCTTCTTTGCGGTAAATGGGCGGTTAGACCGCACGATATTCGCCTGCATTCCTGAAGTATGCGGCAAAATCTTGATGGGTCGACCACACCGTATATGCTCAAGCGCTCTACCTGCGGGTTTATTATCGCAAAACCCCGGTGCGCTCGGCGGGTCCAGAATTTGCCGCATACTTCCGAAAGCGCCGCCGATTTCCATGCGACAGGTGAGAGCAGATCACCGTTGGAGCGCGACATTTCCCCAGATAAAACCGACCAAAATAAACCTGTCCCTTTTTGGCAGGTAACGTTGCCCCGACGAGCACGTCGGATCCCCGGCCCGGGAATCCGCCCCCGCGCACAGGAGGGGATTCCTTTTGTGTAGGCTTTGCGGAAATGTGCCAATTTTGGGATACGCCCGGCGGCGTGGTCTGTTGACGGCACAGCTAACGCCACGTATCCTATCGAACTGCGTGTTTCGTAGGGGGATGCTGACCCCTCGATTCAAGCCGTTGCACTTTACAGAAAGCTGGAATCATTCGAGAAGGAGTACGCTTTGCCTACTATTAACCAGCTGGTTCGCCAGGGCCGTCGTTCCGTGCCCAAGAAGTCCAAGAACGCTGCTCTGCAGCACAACTCCCAGAAGCGCGGCGTGTGCACCCGCGTCTTCACCACGAGCCCCAAGAAGCCGAACTCGGCTCTTCGTAAGGTTGCCCGTGTTCGCCTCGTCAACGGCATCGAAGTTACTGCTTACATCCCGGGTGAGGGCCACAACCTGCAGGAGCACTCCATCGTGCTCGTCCGCGGCGGTCGTGTCCGTGACCTCCCTGGTGTCCGTTATCACGTCATCCGTGGCGCCTACGACGCTGCTCCGGTCCAGAACCGTATGCAGGCCCGTTCCAAGTACGGTGCTAAGCGCCCCAAGGCTAAATAAGCCAGATAACGTTTTGATACTTTCGCCGTGTGCCGTCTTGAGCGCCGCACGGTAGACACTTAAGGAGATTTCACATGCCGCGTCGTGCAGCAGCTAATCGTCGTGAGGTTCAGCCTGACGCCGTTTACAACAACCGCCTGGTGACTCAGCTCATCAACAAGGTCCTTCTTGACGGCAAGAAGGCCACCGCTGAGCGCATCGTTTACACCGCTTTCGAGATCGTTGCCGAGAAGTCCGAGGGTGGCGACGCTCTCGCTACCTTCAAGAAGGCTATGGACAACGTCAAGCCCACGCTCGAGGTTAAGCCCAAGCGTGTCGGTGGCGCTACCTATCAGGTCCCGATGGAGGTCAACTCCCGTCGTTCCACCGCTCTGGGTATCCGCTGGATCGTCAACTTCTCCCGCGCTCGCAAGGAGAAGACCATGGCCGAGCGTCTCGCCAACGAGATCCTCGACGCCTCCAACGGCCTGGGCGCTTCCGTCAAGAAGCGTGAGGACGTCTTCAAGATGGCCGAGGCCAACCGCGCGTTCTCTCACTATCGTTGGTAAGTTAAGGTAAGGAACTAACATGGCTAAGCCTAAGTACAAGCTTTCCGATACCCGTAACATCGGCATCATGGCCCACATCGATGCCGGTAAGACCACCACGACCGAGCGTATTCTTTACTACACCGGTAAGACCCACAAGATCGGTGAGGTCCATGAGGGCGCTGCCACCATGGACTGGATGGTTCAGGAGCAGGAGCGCGGCGTAACCATTACCTCCGCTGCTACCACCTGCTTCTGGAACAAGGACGGTAAGGACTACCGCATCCAGATCATCGATACCCCGGGCCACGTTGACTTCACCGCCGAGGTCGAGCGCTGCCTGCGCGTCCTCGATGGTGCTGTCGCCGTCTTCGACGCCGTTGCCGGCGTTCAGCCCCAGTCTGAGACCGTTTGGCGTCAGGCTTCCACCTTCAACGTCCCCCGCATCGCCTTCATCAACAAGTATGACCGCGTGGGCGCTGACTTCTTCAACGCTATCGAGACCATGAAGGATCGTCTCGACGCCAACGCCGTGGCCGCTCAGGTCCCGATGGGCGCCGAGGACAACTTCTGGGGCGTCATCGACCTGGTCACCATGACCGCATGGGACTTCAAGGCCGACGAGAAGGGTATGACCTACCCCGAGCCGATGGACGAGATCCCGGCTGAGTTTGCCGACATCGCTGCCACCAAGCGCGAGGAGCTCCTCGACGCTGCTGCCAGCTTTGACGACGAGCTCATGGAGAAGATCCTCATGGAGGAGGACTTCACCGTCGAGGAGCTCAAGGCTGCTCTGCGTAAGGGCGTTCTGGCCAACGAGCTCAACCTCGTCTTCGTGGGCTCCGCCTACAAGAACAAGGGCGTTCAGGAGCTGCTCGACGCTGTCGTCGACTACCTGCCCAGCCCGCTCGACGTTGAGGCCGTCACCGGTACCGATCCGGACACCGGCGAGGAGATCCAGCGTCATCCTTCCTTCGACGAGCCCTTCTCCGGCCTGGTCTTCAAGATCATGACCGACCCGTTCGTCGGTAAGCTCACCTACGTCCGCGTTTACTCCGGTCGCGCCGAGTCCGGCTCCTACGTGGTCAACGCTTCCAACGGTCAGCGTGAGCGCCTCGGCCGCATCCTCGAGATGAACGCCGCCGAGCGTATCGACCGTGACGACGCCGCTGCCGGCGACATCGTCGCTTGCGTCGGCTTCAAGAACTCCACCACCGGTGACACCCTGTGCGCCGAGGGCAAGGAGATCGTCCTTGAGAAGATCGAGTTCGCCAAGCCCGTTATCGACGTTGCCATCGAGCCCAAGACCAAGGCCGAGCAGGACAAGATGTCCCTGGCTCTGACCAAGCTCGCCGAGGAGGACCCGACCTTCCAGGTGTCCACCAACCACGAGACCGGCCAGACCATCATCGCCGGCATGGGCGAGCTGCACCTCGAGATCATCGTCGACCGTCTGCTCCGCGAGTTCAAGGTTGACGCTAACGTTGGTAAGCCCCAGGTTGCCTACCGCGAGACTGCAGGTCACGACGTCGAGAAGGCTGAGGGCAAGTTCGTCCGTCAGTCCGGCGGTCGCGGTCAGTACGGTCATGCCGTCATTAAGCTCGAGAAGATGGAGGAGGGCTTCGGCTACGAGTTCGTCAACGCTATCGTCGGCGGCGTCGTGCCCAAGGAGTACATCCCGTCCATCGACAAGGGCATCCAGGAGGCCCTGAACACCGGTGTTATCGCCGGCTTCCCGGTCCTCGATGTTAAGGTCACCCTGTTCGACGGTTCTTACCACGAGGTCGACTCCTCCGAGGCCGCCTTCAAGATCGCCGGTTCCATGGCTATCAAGGACGCCCTCAAGAAGTCCGATCCGCAGCTGCTCGAGCCGATCATGGCTGTCGAGGTCGAGACCCCCGAGCAGTACATGGGCGACGTTATGGGCAACCTCTCCGGTCGCCGCGGCAAGATCGAGGGCATGGAGGATCGCAAGAACAGCAAGCTCATCCGTGCCAAGGTGCCGCTGGGCGAGATGTTCGGTTACGCTACCGACCTTCGCTCCCAGACCCAGGGCCGTGCATCCTACACGATGCAGTTCGACTCTTATGAGCCGGCGCCCAAGTCCATCGTGGACGAGGTCATGAGCAAGAACGCCTAAGTTCGAGCTCCCTGTTACGTAATCCGCGAGAACATCTCTCGCACTCTTTGGAGGTTTAAGTTGGCTACCCAGAAGATCCGCATTCGCCTCAAGGGCTATGATCACGAGGTCGTCGATCAGTCCGCGAAGCTCATCGTCGAGACCGCTCAGAAGACCGGCGCTCGCGTTTCCGGTCCTGTCCCCCTGCCCACCGAGCGCAACCTGTACACGGTTATCCGCTCGCCGCACGTGAACAAGGACTCCCGTGAGCAGTTCGAGATGCGCACCCACAAGCGCCTCATCGACATCCTCGACCCCACCTCGGGCACCGTTGATTCGCTCATGCGTCTCGACCTCCCCGCTGGCGTCGACATCGACATCAAGCTCTAAGCTTTTTGCTCGATAGTGCGATTTGCAAGGCCGCAGCCCTAAGGGTTGCGGCCTTTTTTGTATCGATGGGGGTAAAGGGTCTACACTACTGAGCTATTCGACAAACGGGTGTATGAGCAAAACTGTTGGGGGCAGATACAGATGGTCGAGTGGATCGTTCGTCGTGCGCAAGGCGACCGTGCGCGCGTGGGCACGTTGACGGGTGTGGTGTGTATTCTCGCCAATGTTGCGCTTTGTGCTGCGAAGGGCGCAATTGGCGTGGTTTCGGGATCGGTTTCGATCGTGGCGGATGCCATGAACAACCTGTCCGATGCTAGCTCGAACATCGTGAGCGTGCTGGGCTTTAAGCTGGCGGGCAAGCCGGCCGACCCCGAGCATCCTTACGGACATGGCCGCTACGAGTATCTTTCTGGCCTGGTCGTGGCGGCGCTCGTGCTGCTGATCGGCCTCGAACTGGTGAAGTCCTCGTTTGAGCGCATCATCCACCCCGAGCCTGTCGAGTTCTCGCTTGCCCTGGTGGCAGTCCTGGCGCTTTCGATGGTTGTTAAGCTGTGGATGGCGGCCCTCAACCAAAAGCTCGGTGACCGTATTGAGTCCGAGACGCTGCTTGCGACGGCTCAGGATTCCAAAAACGATGTCCTTGCCACGGGTGCTGTGCTGGCGTGCGCAATTGTTTCGCAGGTGACGCACATCAATCTTGATGCCTGGGTTGGACTTGCCGTTGGCGCCTATATTGGCTGGAGCGGTTTTGAACTCATCCAGGATACGGTGAGCCCGCTTTTGGGCCAGGCGCCCGATCCTAAGCTGGTCAAGCACATTCGAGACAAGATCATGAGCTATCCCGGCGTTTTGGGCGTTCACGATTTGATGGTTCACGACTACGGCCCGGGCAGGAAGTTTGCAAGTGCGCACGCCGAGATGGCGGCCGAGGCCAGCCCGCTGGAAAGTCACGACACGCTCGACAATATTGAGCAGTCGTTTAGGGACGAGGACGGCATGATCGTCACGCTCCATTACGATCCCATCGTGACCGACGATCCCAAGGTGGCGAGCATGCGCTTGCGCATCAACGCTATGGCTCAAGAGATCGATGGCCGCCTTTCGATTCACGATCTGCGCTGCGTGCCGGGCCCTACGCACACCAATGTGATCTTTGACTGCGTGCGGCCCTCGGATTTGGACATGGGAGCCGATGAGCTCAAACACGCGTTAGCCCAGAGGGTCGAATCGGAATACCCCAAGTCGATTGCCAAGATTACGATCGACGAGGACTATGTCGGCCGTACCCACGAGTAGGGCTGTGCCGGCAAAGCAAGTTATACAGAAGGGGAGAATATGAAGAGGCTGTATCTGCTCCGCCACGGCCAGACGGAATTCAACGTCAAAAAGCTCGTCCAGGGTCGCTGCGATTCACCGCTCACCAATTTGGGTCGTCAACAGGCACAGACAGCGGCCGCATGGCTCAAGGTCCATGGCGTCGTCCCCGACAAAGTAGTCTCATCACCCTTAGGCCGAGCCATGGACACGGCAAGTCTCGTTGCAACCGAACTCCTCGGCCCGGACGCAGCAGTCGAGCCCTGCGAAGGCATCATCGAACGTAGCTACGGCTCCTTCGAAGAAGGCCCCCACGACGCCCTGCCCGCCGACGTCTGGGATCCGGGCGAGGACCTGGTCCCCTTCGGAGGAGAAGGAAGCCAGGCGCTGCAAGAACGCATGGTAGACACCCTCACCAATATCATGGGAGCCGATGGCATCGAAACCCTCCTAGCAGTAAGCCACGGCAGCGCCAGCCGCCAATTCATCAAGGCTGCAGCCCTAGAGGGCTTCGAGCTCCCAGCAAAACTCCCCAACTGCGCCATCATGATCTTCAATTTTGATGAGGCAAAGCCACAAGCAGAAGGCGAGCCAATGCAATGCAAGTTCACTCTCCAGCAAATAGTGGACCCCCAACAAAGTCATTAGCCTGAACGAGCAGAGTTAAGCAGACATCAACGTGTCGTCTTCCGAGCTTGGCAGAGGGGCGGCGAAATATATTAAGTTTGTCGCGAGTTCCGCACGCAAAGGAAGGCACTTAATGTGCTTTCCGTCTTGCGCAGGACTGTAGAGCAGCAAACTTAATATATTTCGCCGCCCCTCTGCCAAGCCCAGGCGACTCCACGCACTTTACCTGCGTAAACAATGTGAGTGAAATATGAATCTCGATGGATACGCCCGCACCCGTGTATACTAAACAGCTGTGTGTAACCAGGGGAGTATTCTGGCTGGACAAAATGCCTGCTTAATAGGGTTGTCAGGTAGTCCGGACGCAATACAAGACTGGGGAGCACGTCGTGTAAGTAGTGGTCCTCTAGGGGCGTACGCTCGGTGGTGTACGCATTGTCCCAAGACCACGCGAGAGTTGGGATCATATCTTGATCAGCATGATTCTCGGCCGCAAGATTGGCATGACCCAGGTTTGGGACGAGGACGACAACGTCGTTCCCGTCACGGTCATCCAGGCTGGCCCCTGCGCTGTCTCGCAGGTTAAAACTCAGGCAACCGACGGCTATGACGCCGTCCAGATCGGTTTCGGCGACATCAAGGCCAAGAACGTGAACAAGCCCATGGCTGGTCACTTCGCCAAGGCCGGCGTCGAGCCTGTCCGCTTCCTTCGTGAGGTCCGCGTCGAGAACGGCGAGGAGCACAAGGTCGGCGAGGTCGTCACCGTCGCTGATTTCGCTGATGTCGAGAAGGTCGACGTCATCGGTACCTCCAAGGGTAAGGGCTTCCAGGGTCGCATCAAGCGCTGGGGTCAGCGCCGCGGTCCTATGACGCATGGTTCTCACTTCCAGCGTCACCCCGGTTCTATCGGTCAGTGCGCCTATCCTGCGCGCGTCCTCAAGGGCGTCAAGATGGCCGGTCACATGGGTAACGAGCGCGTTACCGTCAAGAACCTTTCCGTTGTCCGCATCGATGCCGAGCAGAACCTCATCTTGGTCAAGGGCGCTGTCCCGGGTGCCAAGAATGGTCTCGTCGCCATCCGTATGGCCTAAGGGCCCAGCCCATTTAGCCCAGCGTCATACCAAGGAGAACACTTAAATGGCAAAGTTTGAAGTAAAGAACAGCGAGGGCAAGAAGGTCGCAGAGGCCGAGCTCGCCGCTGAGGTGTACGGCATCGAGCCGAACATCCACGTTATGCACCACATCGTCAAGTGCCAGATGGCCTCTTGGCGTCAGGGCACCCAGTCCGCTAAGGGCCGCTCTGAGGTTTCCGGTGGCGGCAAGAAGCCTTGGCGTCAGAAGGGCACCGGCCGTGCCCGCCAGGGTTCCATCCGTGCTGCCCAGTGGCGTCACGGTGGCGTTGTCTTCGCCCCCAAGCCCCGTTCCTACGCTAAGCGTATGAACAACAAGGAGGTCAAGCTGGCTATGCGCTCCGCGCTGTCCGCCAAGCTGGCCGATGGCGAGCTCGTGCTCGTCGACGACTACGGCTTCGAGAAGCCTTCCACCAAGGCTGCCGTTGCCATGCTCAAGGCTCTCGGCCTTGAGGGCAAGCGTCTGACCATCATCGTTCGCGATGAGGACGTCAACGCCTACCTGTCGTTCCGCAACATTCCCAAGACGTTCATCATCACTGCCGACGAGGCCAACACCTACGATCTCGTCAACAACAACGCCGTGCTGATGCCCGCCGACATCGCCGCTCACTTCGGGGAGGTGCTTGCTTAAATGACCGCCCACGAGATCATCATCCGTCCGATCGTGTCCGAGCGTTCCTTCTCCGGCATGGAGCAGAACAAGTACACGTTCGAGGTCGCCAAGGATGCTAACAAGTATCAGATCAAGGATGCCGTCGAGGAGATCTTCGGCGTCAAGGTCGTTCGCGTGAACACCCTGACGGTCAAGCCCAAGACCAAGCGCGTGCGCTATGTCGCCGGCAAGACCCGTTCTTGGAAGAAGGCCATCGTCACGCTGGCCGAGGGCGACACCATCGAGGTCTTTGGCAACCAGGCCTAAGACTCGCTGCTGTTGAGTGAGCTCATGCCTCCCAAATAGGGGAGGCGAGAGCTCAAGGTTTTGGGCGTATAAAATGGACACGCCCGGAACCGTGTATACGTCCGGTGTCATCGCACCCGAGGCAGAACCTCGAATCCCTGTCTGCGATGGCTAACGGATTCCTATTGAAAGGGATTGTAATGGCTGTAAAGCACCTTAAGCCGACCTCCGCTGGTAGGCGTTGGCAGACGATCTCCGACTTCTCCGAGATCACCTGCACCAAGCCCGAGAAGTCTCTTCTCGAGCCCCTGCCCAAGAAGGCCGGTCGTAACAACAACGGCCGCATCACCACCCGCCACCAGGGCGGCGGCGTGAAGCGTCGTTACCGCGTGATTGACTTCAAGCGCAACAAGGACGGCGTGCCCGCCAAGGTTGCCACGATCGAGTACGATCCGAACCGTTCCGCTCGCATCGCTCTGCTGCACTACGCTGACGGTGAGAAGCGCTACATCCTGGCCCCCAAGGGCCTCGAGGTCGGTCAGACCGTCATGTCCGGTTCTGACGCCGACATCAAGCCGGGCAACGCTCTGCCCCTCGCCGACATCCCCGTCGGTACGCTCATCCACGCTGTCGAGTTCCAGCCGGGCAAGGGCGCCGCTATCGCCCGTTCCGCTGGTAACTCCTGCCAGCTGATGGGTAAGGAGGGCAAGTACGCCATCGTCCGTATGCCTTCCTCCGAGATGCGCCGCATCCTCGTTACCTGCCGCGCCACCGTCGGTGAGGTCGGCAACGCCGATCACGCCAACATCGTCATCGGCAAGGCCGGCCGTAAGCGTCACATGAACGTGCGCCCGACCGTCCGCGGTACCGTCATGAACCCTGTCGACCACCCGCACGGCGGTGGCGAGGGCAAGAACCACACCTCTGGTCGTCCCTCCGTTACCCCCTGGGGTAAGCCGACGAAGGGCCTTCGTACGCGCAAGAAGAAGAAGGTCTCGAACCAGCACATCATTCGTCGCCGTAAGAAGTAATTTCGGATACCGAGTTTTAGGAGAAAGCACTTATGAGCAGAAGTCTCAAAAAGGGCCCGTTCGTGGAGACTCGCCTTCTCTCGCGTATCACCGCGATGAACGAGGCTGGCAAGAAGGACGTCGTGAAGACCTGGTCCCGCGCGTCCACCATCTTCCCCGAGATGGTTGGTCACACCATCGCCGTCCACGACGGCCGCAAGCATGTGCCCGTGTATGTTACCGAGTCCATGGTTGGTCACAAGCTCGGCGAGTTCGCGCCGACTCGTACGTTCCGTGGCCACAAGGCCAAATAGGGGGTTAACCGTAAATGGCAACTAAGTCTATTGAAACTGAGGCCACCGAGGTTCGCGCCGTCGCTAAGTACGTGCGTGTTTCCCCCAGCAAGGCCCGCCTGGTGGTCGATTTGATCCGCCGCAAGCCTGTCGCTCAGGCCTTCGACATCCTCCACTTCTGCGACCGCGCCGTCGCCGTGGATGTCGAGAAGGTTCTCCGTTCCGCTGTTGCGAACGCCGAGAACAACAACGGTCTGCGTGCCGACAACCTGGTTGTCGCCGCTGCCTATGTTGACGAGGGTCCGACGCTTAAGCGCATCCGTCCCCGCGCCAAGGGTTCCGCTTCTCGCATTCTGAAGCGTACTTCCCACATCACCGTCGTCGTTGCTCCTCGAAAGGAGGCGTAAAGCTGTATGGGTCAGAAAGTCTACCCCACCGGCTTCCGTCTTGGCATCACCGAGAACTGGCGCTCCCGCTGGTTCGCAGAGAAGGATTACGCTAAGACCCTCGGTAACGATCTCGAGATTCGCAAGTACCTCGAGAAGCGTCTTTCCCGCGCAGCTGTCTCCCGCGTCGAGATCGAGCGCGCTGGCGACAAGGTGAAGGTCATCATCCTCACCGCTCGCCCCGGCGTTGTCATCGGTAAGAAGGGTGCCGAGATCGATACCCTCCGCACCGAGCTCGAGAAGGTCGCTGGCGTCTCCAAGGGCCAGCTCTCCGTCGACGTTGTCGAGATCAAGCGCCCCGAGCTCGACGCCAACCTCGTTGCTCAGTCCATCGCTGAGCAGCTCGAGGGCCGCGTTGCCTTCCGTCGCGCTATGCGCAAGGCTGTCCAGTCCGCCCGCAAGGCCGGCGCCAAGGGCATCCGTATCCAGTGCTCCGGTCGTCTCGGCGGTGCCGAGATGGGCCGTCGTGAGTGGTACCGTGAGGGTCGCGTGCCTCTGCACACCCTCCGCGCCAAGATCGACTACGGCACGGCTGTCGCCAGCACCACCATGGGCGCCTGCGGCGTGAAGGTCTGGATCTACCTGGGCGAGAAGCTCCCGGGCCAGCCTGTTCCCAACCCTGCACTCGAGGGCTCTTCCCGTCCTCGTCGTCGTAACTCCGAGAGGAGGGGTCAGTAGTGCTTGCCCCTAAGCGTATTCTTCACCGCAAGGTGCAGCGTGGCTCCATGAAGGGCCAGGCCAAGGGTAATACCGAGCTGCATTTCGGCGAGTTTGGTATCCAGGCTCTCGAGGCCCATTGGATTACCAACCGTCAGATCGAGGCTGCTCGTATTGCCATGACCCGCTACATGAAGCGTGGCGGTCGTGTCTACATCACGATCTTCCCCGATAAACCCATCACCAAGAAGCCTGCCGAGACTCGCATGGGTTCTGGTAAGGGTAACCCCGAGGAGTGGGTGGCCGTCGTCAAGCCCGGCCGCATCATGTTCGAGGTCAAGGGTGTTCCCGAGGAGGTCGCTCGCGAGGCTCTGCGTCTTGCACAGCACAAGCTCCCCATCAAGACCAAGATTGTGGTTGCTAAGAACGCTGAGCAGCGCATCGAGAAGGAAATGGCTGAGGAGGCCGCTCTCGAGGCCAAGTGGGCTGCTGAGGACGCCGCCGCCGCCAAGGAGGAGAACTAATGAAGCCCGCAGAGATTCGTGAGCTCTCGGACGCTCAGCTCGTTGAGAAGCTGAAGGAAATGCGCGCCGAGCTCTTTAACCTTCGTTTCCAGATGGCCACCAGCCAGCTGGACAACACCGCTCGCGTCAACACCGTGAAGAAGGACATCGCTCGCGTCCTCACGGAGCAGCGCGCCCGCGAGATCGCAGCGGAGAAGTCCGCTGTCGCCGAGTAGGACCTAAGGAGAGAACATGACTGATTCGCGTAACTCGCGTAAGGTCCGTACGGGTGTCGTTACCTCCGTCTCCGGTGCCAAGACCATTGTTGTCACCATCACCGAGCGCAAGCGTCACCCCAAGTACGGCAAGATGATGACCAGCTCCAAGAAGCTGCACGCTCACGACGAGGAGTGCACGGCTGGCGTGGGCGATACCGTCCGCGTTATGGAGACCCGTCCTATGTCCAAGATGAAGCGTTGGCGCCTCATCGAGGTCGTCGAGCGCGCTAAATAAGCAGTCGCTCTTACGACTTGTACGTTTCCGAAGATGTGCGTATGCCTGGCTTGCATACCACGGGCCGCATAAAGGCTGCGCACCTCTCTTCGGTTCTTAGTTCGGAGGAACATCTACCATGATTCAGATGCAAACCATGCTGAACGTCGCCGACAACTCCGGCGCTCGCAAGATTCGCTGCATCAAGGTGCTTGGCGGTTCCAAGCGTCGTTATGCAGGCATCGGCGATGTGTTCATCGGTGCTGTCCAGGAGGCTACCCCTGGCGCCAACGTCAAGAAGAAGGACGTTGTCCGTTGCGTCGTCGTTCGCACCGTTAAGGAGATCCGCCGCAAGGATGGCTCCTACATTCGCTTTGATGAGAACGCCTGCGTTGTCATCAACAACGATGGTTCGCCCGTCGGCACCCGTATCTTCGGGCCCGTCGCTCGCGAGCTTCGTGACAAGAAGTACATGAAGATCGTCTCGCTCGCTCCCGAGACCCTGTAGTTAGGGGAGATATATGTATATCAAGAAGGGCGATAAGGTCCAGGTTCTCTCTGGTAAGGATCGCGGCAAGCAGGGCGTTGTCCTGCGTGCTCTCCCCGCCGAGAACAAGGTCGTTGTCGAGGGCGTTTCGGTCGTCAAGAAGGCCGTCAAGCCCAACGCTGCCAACCAGCAGGGCGGCATCGTTTCGCAGGAGGCTCCCATCGACGCCTCCAACGTCAATCTCGTTTGCCCCGAGTGCGGTAAGGTTACCCGCGTCGGTCACGAGAAGGACGGCAAGAACAAGCTGCGCGTCTGCAAGAAGTGCGGCCACAAGTTCTAAGCTGCCCGCAACATCAAGTTGCTAGCAAAGGCCCGGATGCCACGGCACCCGGGCCTTTTTCTATCCCTACTCATTGGGTACTCATTGGGTACTCATTGGGGACAGGCTTAAATGAGTGGTTGCGCGCGCGAAAGGCTGGCGTGACAGTCGGTCAGCTTGTGCGTTGTTGCGGACTCGGTGAGGCAACGGTTAAAAGGGCAACTGCTGGCTGGCGCGACGTCTCAAATGATCCTTTTTCCTCCGTCCCTAACGGATCATCACAGCTTTCCGCGTAAAAGATGATCCGTTTTCCTCCGTCCCCAAGGGATCAGGTAATGTTCATTTGTGCGTAGTTGCGTGCGTAGGATTGCGTGACTATGCTTGTGTATGTACCGTCTGCTGCTGAATTTTGACCATTTAGCGGTAATACACGCAGAAGCACGCACATACACGCGCATTTGTGCGAATATAGAGCTGTCAGAAATGCAAGACGTTCTATGACACAGGAGGCACACAATGGCAGATTCCAAACAGGCTCCGCTTGACGCCGCGGCAGCCGCCAAAGCGGCGTTCGCTTCGGTCCAGGACAAGCCATTCCCCGATGATATCTTTACGGCTCCCGAGCTTCGTTGGGCTGTGATCGGGTGCGGCGTTATCGCCAACCAGATGGCCCAGTCTCTCGCTCTTGCCGGCCGCAAGCTTGCGGGCGTCGCCAACCGCACGCTGTCCAAGGCTCAGGCTTTTGCCGATCAGTATGGCATCGAGAAGGTCTATGAATCGGTCGAGGACCTCTATGCCGATCCGAACATTGACGCAGTCTATATCACCACGCCGCACAACACTCACATCACCTACCTGCGAGCCGCTCTGGCAGCTGGTAAGCACGTGCTCTGCGAAAAGGCCATCACCCTTAATTCCGCCGAGCTCGATGAGGCCCGCGCCATCGCCGACGAGCATAACGTCGTCCTCATGGACGCCACTACGGTGCTCCACATGCCCCTGTATCAGGAGCTGCGCCGCCGCATGGATGCCGGTGAGTTTGGCCGCATGAACCTCGCCCAACTCAACTTTGGCAGCTACAAGGAGTACGGCGATCTGACTAACCGCTTCTATAACCGCAACCTCGCTGGCGGCGCTATGCTCGACATTGGCGTCTATGCGCTTTCCGTTATGCGCCTCTTTATGGCAAGCCAGCCCGCTGAGGTCGTTTCGCTGGGCAACACCTGTGAGACCGGTGTCGACGTTGCGGGCGGCATCGTCTGCCGTAATGCTGAGCAACAGCTGGGTGTTGTGAGCCTTACGCTTCACTCCAAGCAGCCCAAGCGCTCGGTCATCAGCTTTGACAAGTGCTATATCGAGGTCAACGAGTATCCGCGTGCCGATCACGCGACCATCGTGTGGACTGCGGACGGCCACCGCGAGGAGGTCCACGCCGGCACCGAGGCTTACGCTCTGTGCTACGAGATGGCCGACCTCGAGAAGGCCGTTGCCGGCGACGACTCCAAGCGCGAGCTGCTGGAATATGCTTCTGGTGTTATGGAGCTTATGACCAAGCTTCGCGCCGACTGGGGAGTCGTGTACCCCGAGGAGGAGTAAGCGATGCTAGCGGAAGATAGGCTCAATGCGATTGTGTCGATGGTGCAGCAGGCTGGCTCGGTTACTGTGCCAGAGCTTGCTGAGGCCTTGGGCGTGACGGCGTCCACCATTCGGCGCGACCTGCAGACGCTCGATCGCGCACACCGCATCGCCAAGGTCCACGGCGGAGCGACGAGTCTTGAGCGCGCACACGTGACGCGCGACCTAACGCTCAACGAGCGCAGCGACCTCCATAACGACGACAAGGAGCGTATCTGCGCCCGTGCGGCGGCGCTTGTGGAGCCCGAGAGCTTTGTATACATCGACTCGGGCTCGACGACGCTCAAGCTCATCGAGCATCTTCCACACCTTGAAGGTGTCACCTATGTGACCGATTCCGTGCTCCATGCTCAGCGCCTCGCTTTGCGCGGCATGCGCACCGTAGTGCTGGGCGGCGAGCTCAAACCCGAGACCGAGGCGCTCGTTGGCCCCGATGCCTTGGCAACTCTAGACCGCTACAACTTCAATTGTGGCTTTTGGGGTTCTAACGGCATTGCCGCCGAGCAGGGCTTCACGGCACCCGATATCGAGGAGGCGCAAGTAAAGCGTATCTCGATGCGCCATACGGCCAAACGCTTCGTAATCTCGGACGCCAGCAAATTTGGCATGGTGGCGCCCGTCAAGTTCGCGGACTTCCGCGACGCAACGATTATTACCGCAGGCGAGGTCCCCGCCAAGTACCGGGCAATGGACAACGTCATCACGGTCTAGCAAGCAGGGGACGGGCTAAGGCCAAAACCACCGCAAAGGTGCCTGTTCCCATTGTGGTGGTTAGTAACGAAAACCGAGTAGTTTTCTCAATAGAAAAGCGGCAACGTCCATCACGGGCGTTGCCGCTTTCGTTGTCTGCAGATTTGTCTAAGTCTGTAACAACTGGACCGTTAAAAGTGGGCTAGGTGTTACAGATTGAGATACTTCCGAACCTTGCCGTCCCTTTGTCTCGATCTGTAACAGCTGGGACGGATTTTGCCGAGTTACTGTTACAGATTGAGATTTTCCCTTAAGGGGGGGGTTCGAATGTCTCGATCTGTAACAGATAGACCGGAAAATGGACTCTAACTGTTACAGATCGAGACGTTTTGGGACCGCGACTGAGCCATTGCGGCAAAACCACCACAGAGGTGCCTGTCCCCATTGTGGAGGTTTAGGGCTCCCAGGGGCAGGGGGCTTCGATGTGGATGTGCTCGCCGGTAACGGGATGCGTGAAGGACACGCTGTGGGCGTGGAGCATCAGGCCACAGGGGCGCGGCGTGCCGTACAGGTCGTCGCCAACCAGGGGGTGATGCTCGCTGGCCAGATGCACACGGATCTGATGCTTGCGGCCGGTGAGCAGCTCGACATCGATATACGAACGCGTGGGCAGGCCCCGACGGCTCTTAAGGCGTTTGAGCACCTTGACGCGCGTCTGAGACGGCTTACCGCTGGCGCCGACGCGCATCTTGCGGCTGTCGTGGCGGTCGCGGGCGATGGGCTTGTCGATGAGCTTCTCATTCCAGTCGATCTTGCCCTCGGCCAGCGCCAGATAGTGCTTTTCGAAGGCGTGGTCGTTCACCGTCTGGTCAAAGGCGGGCTGCGTCTGCTTGTCGAGCGAAAACAGCACCACGCCGGTGGTGTTGCGGTCCAGGCGGTTGAGCGGCTGCATGTCGGTCGCGGCAAAGCCGTCGCCCATCGCCAGCAAAAGGTCGCTAGCGTAGTCGGTAAGTGTGCGCTCCCCGGTGCCGTCACCGTGGACGATCATGCCGGCGGGCTTATCGATGGCCATGAGCCAGGCGTCGCAGTAGAGGACTTGAGGTTCTTCGTTCACGTGTAAGCCTTTCGGTTAGCTAATTCCCACAAACATGCAGCCCGAGGTGGCGCCGCGCAGGCGGGCGGCGGGCTTACGGCCGGCTTGAGCCGCCTCAATGGCGCGACGGACGCGAGCGACGGCACGGCCAATCTCATCGGCCTCGAGCAGGGTTCCGTCGACCATAAGACGGCGCACGCCGGCGTCGAGCAGCTGCGGAACCTGAGGTGTGAGGTCGATGGGGTAGGCGTCGTACAGGCGCGAGCGGCCGTGGACGTCGGTACGCACCGGCATGACCTTGCCGTCGATATTCTTGAGCGACAGCTTGCGGGCGCGCAGGCGGCAGTTGGCGCAATCGTGGATGCAACCATCGGCCACCTGCAGGATGCAGTGCTCGCTTGTCATAACGCGCGGGCGGCCGAAAACGGTGATGCCCAGGGCTGCGGGCGCGGAGGTGCCAAGCGAGATAATCTCGTCGAGCGTGATCTCGGGCGAGAGCCAAAACGCGCCGGCTCCACGCTCGGCAAGTGCCTCCATGCAAGGCGTGTTGTGCACGGGCAAGCAAGAGCGAATCTCGGCCGTGGCGCCAACCTGGGCGGCCAGGGCAAGCTCAGAGATATTGCCGACGGCGACAGTCGCTCCAGCAAGAATCCACGGGTCGACGCGTACGTGGTCAACGGCGCGGCAGACCTCGTCGAGTACGGGTACGATGCCCTGCTCAAACGCATCGGCGGGGGAGACACCGGCGGCCTCGAGCGCGTCGGTGGTCATGTAGATGCGCGTTGCACCCTCCGCGCGGGCTGCCTCGGCGGCCTCGAGCGAGGTGACGGTGGCGCAGATCTGCGGCTCGTCGCGGTAATGCTCGGGCGCGGGGCGGGAATCACTGGTTACAATCGCCGGCAACTCGAGCGTTTTCGCGCGCTCGTCATACGGCGCCAGAATGGCCTCTTCCAGCGCCTTGCAAGCGGTGGCGCGCACCTTATGTACAGCGGAGAAGCCCATGCCGCAGCCCTCATCGAGCGCCACATCAAAGCTCGCAGCCTCAAAGGGCGAGGAGCCCATGCGCCCGACGTGCTCCACAAGATCGGACGCCTCGACGGCGCGAGTCTTGGCGGCCTCGACGGTAAAGCCGGCGGCGGTGGCGGTGAGCGCGGGGTTGTCGCAGCAGGTGAGCGTAACGGTAAACGGCTCGTCCAGACGCGCCACGACGGACACATCTACGGCGCGGCGGCGCAGCACATCGCGCTTGAGCGCGGCGCCGGCAGCGTCAATGGCGCGCTGGCTTCGAATCACGCGCACGCGGCAGCCCTCGGGCATGCTGCGGGGCACGCGGCACTCGATGATGTCGCCCGCGGCGGCATCATCGGCGGCGATGGTGGTCAGGAACTGGTCGAACTCATCGTCGTGGCGAAGCTCCAGCAGGTCGCCCTTGCCCACGGGCTCAAACAGCTCAACGCTGGCGATGGCAGCGCGACGACGGCGGTCGTCAGGCTTGAGGCCGCGCACATCGCGGTTGGCCAGGCGGCTACCGAGCACCGTGCCCACAATCTGGCCGCGGTTGTTGGAGCGCTCGTAGCTCATCATCTCGTCACCCGAAGTACCGTCCTGATAGGCGTGCGTAAAATCACGGTTAAAGCAGCGCTTGAGCTGGAGCTGGCGGGCGGCCTCTTCATCTTTAGAGGTCGAAACATCGGCCAGCATGTCATCAATCTGATGACGATACACGTCGACGATGGAATACACGTAATCGGGGGCCTTCATGCGGCCCTCGAGCTTGAGCGATGCGGCGCCGGCGTCATACAGACGGCGAACGAGCTGCGAAGTATTGGTGTCGCGTGGGCACAGCGCGCGCTCGCGACCGGCAGGGGAGAGCGAGCGGCCGTTCTCGTCGATTAGCTCGTAAGGCAGGCGGCAGGGCTGGGCGCACATGCCGCGGTTGGCCGAGCGGCCCGCCATGGCAAAGCTCGACAGCAGGCACAGGCCCGAGTAGCAAAAGCAGATGGCGCCGTGGCTAAAGACCTCCAGGTCAACGTCGGGCGCGGCGTTGTGAATGGCGGCGATCTCGTCGATGGAGAGCTCGCGCGACAAGGTCACGCGGTCGGCGCCCTGCTCGCGGCACCAAAGCGTTCCGCGGTCATCATGGATGTTCGCCTGGGTCGAGATGTGTGTTTCGATGCCGGGCATGGTGCGCTTGACCTCGAAGAACAGGCCCCAGTCCTGGATAATGAAGGCGTCGGCGCCCAGCGTGGAGCAGCGATGGATGAGCTGCAGCGCATCGCTCATCTCGGATTCCTTGATGACGATGTTGACCGTGACGTAGACGCGCGACCCGGCTAGATGTGCGGCGCGGCAGGCCTGCTCAAAAGCCTCGTCGGTAAAGTTGGTTGCCTTGCGGCGGGCGTTGAAGCTGCCCATGCCGCAGTAGATGGCATCGGCGCCGGCAGCGAGTGCGGCGGCAAAGGGCTCGGGGCCTCCGGCGGGGGCCAAGAGCTCGGGTCTGCGGTTGGTGGTTCGGCTGGCGGTTGCGGTCATATCCTGCCTTTCAAAATGCTCAGATACTCAAAAGTATAGTGGCGCCGTCGCGATGGGCGATGCCCGCAGCCTAAGCAGGACAAAGTCTTCAGCAGCCCCTCGGGCAAAAATGATCCGTTTTCCTCCGTCCCCAAGGGATCAGTGGGTTAGCCCTCCTTGCGGACCTTTTGCAGATAGCGGTAGACGCTGGGCTCAGAGATGCCAAGCGCGGCGGCGGCGCAGGCAACGGCGCCCTTGAGCATAAACACGCCATTGCCGTTGAGATGGCGAATAACGTCCACGCGATCGGCCTGCCCAAGTGAGGCGACATCCTGCCCGCGGCTTTCGAGCAACTCGGAAATACTGCGGTCAATGAGCTCCTGTGTGGACTCCGAAAGGCTCTCGACTTCGATGGGGGAGGGCTCCGTGCGGACTGGCGCAGCGTCAAAGCAGGCCATAAGCTGCTGGGCCATGGCGTTGATGCTGCGCACGGCCGAAAGATCGGTGTTGACGCACAGCATGCCGACGATCTCGCCGTCCTCACGGATAAAGTACGTCGCGGATTCCAGCGTCTTGCCGCCGGCCCCGCGCCCCTCGCAGCCCGTAATAAACGGCAGGTCGCGATACTTTGGGTCGTGCATAATCTTGAGCGCAAGATCGGTAGCGGGTCCGCCAATCTTGCGGCCGCTCACGATACCGTTGCGAATATCGACGATGGCGTGGTCAGGATCCGAGAAATCGTGCAGGACGATTTCGCTGTTTTTGCCGAGTATCTGCTCCAGGAAATCGACCATCGGCAAAAAGCGGCGTACGGTCTCGTTCACGGGCAACTCCTTTGGGTGAAATCGGAAATGTTCATAACAATTTTTTATCATGGTAACACGGCGTCTATTGACTCGCATATTCGCAGGTAGATTGCGTAATAGAGACGATCAGTAGGAATTTGGCAGCAAACGGTCGACCAAAAGAAAAGTTAGATGTTATTTTGACCAGATACTTTCCTTACCTGCGGAAATGCATTATTAAAGCTGAAAAAAAGTCTGATAACAAAAAATTATTATTGAGAATAAGAAAAAACTTAAATACGATATGCAACGAAGGCACAACCTCAACCCCGCACTGCGTCACAATAGAATGTTAGATGCGAAAACAACTACTTCTAGGATTGGTGGTCAAATGGCCCAGGAGACGGTTACGAACGGCACTGAAGCCCTGTTCACTCGCGAAGGCATGCCGCCCGTTAAGGAAATGATCCCGTGTGCCCTTCAGCACGTACTGGCATCGTTTGCCGGCATCATTACCCCGGCGGTCATCATGGCCGGCGTCTACGGCTTTAATAGCCAGCAGAGCACCGACATCATTCAGGTTGCGCTCATTCTTTCGGCACTCGACACGGCCCTTCAGGCCTTCGCTCCCTTCCGTCGCATCGGCGGCGGCCTGCCCATCGTCATGGGCGTCTCGTTCGCGTTCCTGCCGGCCCTGCAGGCCATGGGCGCCTCGGGCTTTAGCTTTGGTGCGCTGCTGGGCGGCGAGATTGTCGGCGGTGCCGTCGCGGCCCTTTTTGGCCTGGCCTACAGCAAGATCAAGTGGCTGTTCCCGCCCGTCGTGACCGGTACGGTCATCTTCTCCATCGGCGTTTCGCTGTATCCCACGGCCGTCAAGTATATGGCCGGCGGTATGGGCACGCCGCTGTGGGGCACCCCGCAGGCCTGGTGCGTCGCTCTCATCACCTTCGCCGTGGTCTTTGCGCTCGCCAACTTTGGCAAGGGCACGCTCAAGCTGGGATCCGTGTTCTTTGGCATGATCGCTGGCATGATTGTCTCCATCCCCTTTGGCATGATCGATTTCTCCAGCGTCGCCACCGCTCAGGTCTTTGCCCTTCCCAAGCTCATGCCTTACGCGCTCGAGTTTGATCCCGAGGTCTGCATTACCCTCGCCGTCGTGTTCCCCATGGTTGCCATCCAGGTTATCGGTGACGTCTCCGCCGCTTGCTTGGGCTCCATCGACCGTATGCCCACCGAGCGCGAGCTCTCCGGCGCTATCGTGTCCCAGGGCCTCACCTCTATGGTCGGCGGCCTGCTGGGCGGTCTTCCCACCAGCGCCCTTGGCCAGAACGTGGGCATCATCTGCTCCAACAAGGTCGTTAACAAGTGGGTCTTTGTGACCATCGCGGCCGTCTTTGCCATCGCCGGTCTGTTCCCGCAGCTCTCTGCCGTTCTTTCCGCTATTCCGCAGCCCGTCATCGGCGGCGCGACCGTCGGCGTCTTTGGCACCATCACCATGAACGGCGTGCGCATGTTCACCCGCGAGGGCCTCACGCAGCGCACTACCACCATCGTCGGTACCTCCGTCGTCTTTGGCCTGGGTATCTGGATGGCCAGCGGTTGCCTTGCCGGCGAGGGTATGCCCACCTGGGTGTCCACCGTCATCGGCTCCAATGCCGTAACCCCCACCGCCATCATGGCCATTGTCCTTAACCTGATCCTTCCGCAGACGCCGGTCGTGGCTCAGCACATCGATGCTGCCAAGGACGCTGCCGTGGATCTGGTCTTGCCCGAGAGCAAGAAGTAACCAATTCGGTGCTATTCGTCGGCGGACGCATCGCCTCGTCCGCCGGCGTCATGCGGCGCCAAGCCGCACTTCAACCGTCCCTTTTGCGTGCGCCGCTTGTCGAATTACGTTATAGCTAGCTATATTATAGAAAGGTATAATATAGCTAGCTATAACGTAAAGAAAGGATGGCCCTGTGTTTATCGGAAGAACAGCGGAAATGTCCGAGCTCAATCGACTGTATAGCACGGGCTCCTTTGAGATGCCTGTGATTTACGGCCGCCGTCGCGTGGGTAAAACGCGCCTTATCACAGAGTTCATCCAAGGCAAGAAGGCTATTTACTTTCAAGCACGTCGTACCAATGCGGAGGCAAACCTGCACGGCTTTAGCCAGGCGATACTTGCAGGCTCGGTTGGTGCTGCAGACGTGTCGTTTCGTAGTTTTGACGAGGCATTCGATGCATTGGCCACCATGGCTCGCACGGAACGTTTGATTGTCGTGATTGACGAGTATCCCTATCTCGCCCAATCGAATCCCGAGATCAGCTCGTTGCTGCAAGACAAGATTGATCACCTGTACAAAGAGACCAGGCTCATGCTGATTCTATGCGGCTCGTCTCTTTCGTTTATGGAAGAGCAGGTGTTGGGCTACGAGAGTCCACTATACGGTAGGCGTACGGCCCAGTTTAAGATCATGCCGCTCGATTTTACGACGACCCTCGACCTGTGGCGGAGCATGGGTCGCGAAGACGCTGCGGTTTGCTATGGCATGACGGGCGGCATTCCTGCATATATCGAGAAAGTCGATCCCGTCGCACCGCTCAAGGACAACATCAAACGTCTTTTTCTTACTCCTACGGGCTATCTCTTTGAGGAGCCGAGCAACCTGCTGTTGCAAGAGTGCCGCAATCCCGAGCAATATGATGCGATTGTGCAGGCAATTGCCCAGGGGCGCTCGAAGATCTCGGAGATTGCGAGCTCTACGGGAATCCCTGCGAGCAACGTAAAGAGCTATGTGGATAAGCTGGCGTCACTTGGAATTGTCGAGCGCGAGCTGCCCCTAAACGAGACGAGCAATAAGCGAGCCGTGTATCTGTTGAGCGACCAGATGTTTAGGTTCTGGTACAAGTTTGTTCCGCAGAACATCGGGCTGATTCAAAACGATATGGCCGAGATGGCGTATAAGCGCATTGAGCCGCACGTATCGGATTACATGGGCACGGTCTTTGAGCTTATATGCAGGCAATACGTTTACGAACTCGCGCGGGCGGGCCAGCTCGATGTGGTTCCGGCGAGCGTCGGGCGCTGGTGGGGGACGGATAATCGCACGCATACGCAGGAAGAAATCGACTTGATTGTTGACGATGGCGAGGGCACTGCGCTGTTTGCGGAGTGCAAATGGCGCAATGAACCGGTGGGCGAAGACGTGCTGCAAAAGCTCGTGCACCGAAGCGAGCTCTTTAGACGGCAACGAAAAAGCTATGCACTATTCTCAAAAAGCGGCTTTACGCAGGGATGTCGGGATGCCGCGGCGAACAGGGGAGATACCAAGCTGATTTCGTTTGCCGAGATGTGCGAGCGGAGATAACCAAGCGCGCTCTGATTCGATGCTGGGAATGGGATGCGCTTTCCTTTTGCAGTCCTTGGCGGAAAGCATGTCCCAGATTTCGGCCTCAAACTGGGATGCGTTTTCCAGCGGCTCCTCTACCGGAAACTGTGTCCCGGAATCGAGCCTCAGGGTGGGACGTGCTTTCCGGTGGAGGCGCGGGGCGGAAAGCGTGTCCCGTAATCTGAGCAATTCGGTGATCCGGGGGGTTGAGTGAGCGTCGCGCCAATGATGCCAAGCGTAAAACCTACAATGAAAACGGCGTAAAAACTACATTGAGAACGGCGTAATTTCGCAGGATGACGTCGCCCGCTGGGGCTGCAGGGGCGGTTGGCCTGCAAACCTTGGGCTTTCGGACGAGCTTGCGCGACAGACGGCAAGTCAGTACGCGCGCTCGAAGGCCCGCGTGCGCGTGTTCCTTTCCACCTACGGCGGTGTCGATAACAGTGTCCATTATTTCCGAGATGAGAAGGGCCTTGAGGTCGATCTGATCGTTGAGCACGACGGGCGCTGGGGAGCCATCGAGGTCAAGCTGAGTGATGCGAAAGCAGACGATGGAGCGAGAAATCTCAAGGCGCTGGAGAGGAAAGTGCTCTCCAATCCTGCCGCCCAGAATGCCGCGCCGGTGTTTTTGGCGGTCGTGGTTGGAAAGGGGAGCATTGCCTACACACGCGACGATGGCGTGGCGGTGATCCCCATGGCGGCACTTGGGGCGTAGTGGTTTTGCGGGCGTGCCGTGCTTCCTTTACCGAAAATCCATTTGGTAAACCAGATGCTCGCGGATAGAATAAAGTTGACGGCAGCCCAAGTTGTGGATAGCTGGGCAGCGCCGTTGCTTGGTCAAGAGGTCAGTGCCTTAATGACAGCGACTTGTTATGCTTCGAATGCTGCTTGAGTGCCTCGGAAAGTTCGATAAGCGCCGTGAAGAGCAAGACCAAAGCAACCAAGAGCTCTGTGAGCTCTGATGGGCCCGGGATGACCGCTGATTCAAGTCACCGGGCCTAATTTTTTCACACATTTGAATAAAGCGGTGTTCCCTTTAGAACCGTCTGTGTGGCAAGTGCCTGGCGCGTGGCATTGCGTCCCGCTTTTGTGTCCGCACGAGCGCCTATCCTTACGGCAATGTAGCCGCCTATGTAGCAAGCGGCAGGCAACGGAGAAAGGCCCTAACCGTGTCAGCTGAAAAGACGCCGGGTATCTCGGCTATCGATACGACGAACTTTGCGCGCCAGATTGTGCTGGACTTTGAGTTTGCGCCGGTGCCAAAGCAGCGCCAGCGCCGTGGACTGCGCAATGAGATTATCGAGGTCGGCGCCGTCAAGCTCGATTATCACGGTAACGTTATGGGTGAGTTCTCGCAGTTTGTGCAGACGGAATTTACCGAAGGCGTTGCGTTTCCCGTCCGCGAGCTTACAGGGATATCGGCCGTGGACACCGCGATGGCCGATCCGCTCTACATGGTGATCAAAAGGCTCAGCGATTGGATCGGTCGCTACTCCGCCCAGATAGTTTGCTGGAGCGGGACGGACCGTCGACAGCTTTTGACCGAGTGCCAGGCAAAGCGCATCGACCTTTCCGCATTTCCTACGGACTGGGCCGACCTGCAGGCGTTTTACACCTCGATCATGGACGTGGGCAGCCACGGGCGCGTTTCTTTGAGTGACGCGGCGACGTGGTTTGGCATCGAGTTTGACGAGTCGACGGGCCACGCCCACAGCGCCCTTGCCGATGCGCGCGTGACCGCCAAGCTGCTCAAGCAAATGATGGAGGGGGACTACCGCGTGAGTCCGCACGCCCAGGAGATCCGCCAGCGGTGGGGGATGGGCGAGCGACCCCAGACGCGCCTTTCCAGCAAGTGCCCCGAGCTGGGCGACCTGCTGCTGAAGCTGAAGGCGGAGGGGAGGTAGGGGCGTTAGCTGTTTGCATGGCGCGTGCCTGTCGCGTACCGCTACTCTTCCTGCTGCTTGGCAGGTAGGATGTAGACGTTCTCGGCGTCCACGGCGATCTGCGTGGGGCGGTTATAGAGGGTATCGATTTCCTTCACGCTCTGCTTGAACGGCGCAACGTCGGGCGTCTTTGCCTGATGGAGCTTCTCGAGGAGTTTCTCGGATTGCCTGTCGTTGAACCTGCCGATGTCCTCTCCTGCGCCTTCGAGCGCCTCGTCGATGAGTGTATGGTCGCCCACGGGGGTCTTTGCGATGGCGCGCCCTAGCAACTTGCCAGCGGATGCGATGCCGCCCAGCAGCGCCGCATCGACGGTGTCGGCAGTTCCCGCCTCGAGGGCGTCGTAACACTCGGTGTAGAGCTCGCGGTACGCGAGCGAATCGGCCTCGATCTTCGCGGTGGCGTCCGCGAGCTTTGCGGGCTCGAAGTTCTGGGCGAGCATAGGTTCGAGGAACAGCGAGAACGCGTGGATGTAGGTGGCGAGCTGGCAGTCTTTGAGGTAGTCGAGCACCTTGTCGAGACGTCTGCCCAAGCCGTCTCGTACCTCGATGAACCCTTTCTTTTTCAGGTCCGACTGCGCCAGTGAGCGGAAGTGCTCTATGTCCTGCTCGGAGGCATGCATGATGTCGATTACCTTCATATGGGCGCTAGTCATTTCGATGGCGTTGCCGTAGTAGAGACCGTAGCTGTTGAGGATGTCTGCAAGCGTCTTGAGGTTGCCGCGCATGTTGGCCTTGTCGCGCTGGCGCATATAGTCGAACATTTCGTCGACGGACTCCTGGATGGAGTCGAGCTTTTGGTTTATCTGCGCGATTGCGGCTGCCATGAACAGCGACGTCGGGTCGTAGGGCACTTGAGTGACGCTTGTGGCGATGTCGCCCTCGACTACGTGGAAGCGCGCCTGTCCAAAGCCCTTGACTGCGTCGCGGTAGCCCCCTGTGAGACCGCTGCCGTCCTTGAACGAGTAGAGTATTGACGGATCGAGTGGGTTTCCAAACTTGTCAGTCGCCTGGAGCAGCGTGGGTACGCTCACCGTGTTAGTGACGGTGCGAAACATCGAGGGGAGCGAGGCGAACGCCACGCCGAGCTGGGGGATTCGGTCGAGCGGGAGCTTGATGGCGCCGGAGACGTCCACCCGCTCCTGGGTGAGTGCGAGGTGGATTTTGGTCGATGCGAGCTGTTTTGCCACAAGTTTCTCTCGGCCGTCGTCCGTCGAGGATTCGATCTCGTTGTCTGCCATAGCGTGCTCCTTGCTTACATTAATAGTCGCGGGCATTATCTCACCGTTGTGTGACCTGCTGGGACGGGACGGATTAGCGGTAGCACGAGGCCGATTGACGGTCGAGGTACGTCAGCCGTATGGGCTTTCCTACGGGCGCCCATGCCGGTAAGCCTGCGTTCGATGCCGCTTGTCGAGACCGAATGCAGGGTGCTTGATATCACACGTATAATTGCGCTTGTTTAGCTGTGCGAATGCGTCCCGAAGCTATTTTGCAGGAGGTTTCGGTATGGGCAAAAGCGACAATGCGAGCGAGTTCCTTGATCTCTATAGAAGGCTCGAGGGGTGCATCCGTGAGCATTATGACGTTCCGGAAAAACACGGTCCTGTAGCTTGGCTTGGCAGAAACCCCGGCAGGGCATTCAAGAACGTTGCCGGGGCTCTCAAATATTGCGCGGAAGTTCGCAACCTGCTCTCGCACCAGGAGAGTGTCGATGGCGATTACGCCGTCGAGCCGAGCGACTCGATGCTGACACTCCTGCGCAATACGCTTGCTGCAGTCGAGAATCCTCCCAAGGCAATCGACCACGCCGTGTCCATGCAGAATGTGTTTTCGGCAACTGCGGAGGACTGCGTGAGACCCGTCTTGCGCGAGATGGCGGAAAAATGCTACACCCATGTACCTATCCTGGAGGATGGCATCGTCCGCGGTGTGTTCAGCGAGAACACGCTGCTCTCCTACCTATAAGGTGAAGAGATTGTCTGCATTGACGACGAGACGACGTTCTCTTCGCTTGCCGAGCTGCTCCCAGTGGACGCTCATGCCTCTGAATCGTTTAGGTTCGTGCCACGTACGATAACACTCGCAGAGGTTGCAGAGATGTTCAGGGTGGCGATGCGCCGTGCTGACCGCATTGGCATGGTATTCATCACGCATAGCGGTAAGCCCAGCGAGAAGGTTCTCGGGATTATCACTGCTTGGGATGTTGCGGCCTATCTGTAGCGGTCGCGGCATGCCTGATGGCTGCAGCCTTTTTCACTTTGCTTATGGTTTCGCTTTTTGTGGGTTGCCCTATTCAATCCGCCGAATCGGCGTCTCAAATGTATTTGTGTAACTTGTGCTAGCTTATTAGGAGCTGGGTGTTGCGAATGACAGGCCTGAGCAAATCGGAGCAGATACGTGGTGCAGCGCTCATTTGGGACGCTGATTTGGGCTTATACGGAAGCATCCACGAAGTACATGAACGATGCCTATTAATTGCACAACAAATTATTGAGGTCGTAGAGACAACCCGCTTGCCGAAAATGTCCTGACACTCCTCTATAGTTGGGAGACAATGGATAAAGTTTTAGCAAGGGGCCTCTGCGTCCCGAGACGATAGCAATTAAACCTGGAGTGTACTTCGTGGATATACCTGCGGATAAACTTCGGGGGGGGGGCGCTTCGAAGCGGGCGTTCCCTCTCGGTCAATAATGAAATAGCTTGGCACGCCGTCTTAAGGACGGTGTGCTGATGGAGTTTCTCGATAACGTCGGACGCAATCGTCTGGGAGACGCGCTCGCTAAATCCATAGATGAGGGCGCCAAGCTTTCAATCATTAGCAGTTACTTTACGGTCTTTGCTTTCTCCGAGCTCAAAGAAGAGCTGGAGAAAGTTGACTCAGTGCGCTTTCTCTTTAGCGAGCCCACGTTCGTTAAGCGCATGGCTTCCGACAAAGACCCGCGCCAGTTTGCCATATCGCAATGCTCGCGCGAGCGTGGCGTGGGTGGCTTGGGCCTTGAACTTACGTTGCGCAACAATCTCAATCAACGTGCCATTGCCCGCGAGTGCGCCGAATGGGTGCGCGCTAAGTGCGAGTTTCAATCTGCCAAGATGAATGGGGCAATTCAGCCCGGAGGCACCTATATAGTCGAGAACCCCAATGGCGACGACCATGCTTTCATGGGTGCCGCCGCTGACTTTACCCAGGAAGGACTTGGTTACGAGCGCCGCCCCAACACCGTAATGGGCGTAAGCCACTACGAGGGCGCGACGGAAGCTGCCGGCCTAAAGGCGATGTTTGAGTCCGTCTGGGATAAGCCTGCGATGGTCGCCGATGTTACCGATGAGGTAGCGGCGCAGGTAGGCACACTCTACCGCGAGAATCCGCCCGAGTTCGTTTATTTCCTCACGCTTTACCACTTGTTCCGCGATTACCTTTCCGACGAAGATAACGACTTGAGGCCCGGTCTCAAGTTTGAGGAATCAGTCGTCTGGAACAAGCTCTACGACTTCCAAAAGGACGCCGTGGTGGGCGCCATCCGTAAGCTCGAGAAGTACAAGGGCTGCATCATCGCCGACAGCGTCGGCCTGGGCAAGACCTATGAGGCGCTCGCCGTCATTAAGTACTACCAGGAACGCAATGATCGCATTCTGGTACTGGCACCTAAACGCTTGCGCGATAACTGGACGCTGTGGACGCAGGACAACGATGACCGCAACCCGTTGGCGGATGATCGTCTTAACTACACCGTGCTCAATCACACCGATCTGTCCCGTTATACGGGCACGAGCGGTGATGTGGACCTGGAGCATCTACGCTGGGGCCACTATGACCTGTTGGTAATTGATGAGAGCCACAACTTCCGTAACAAGAGCACGGATTCCGAGAAAAAAGACCGCTACACGCGACTTATCGAGGACGTAATTAAGAGTGCACGGCGCACCAAGGTGCTGATGCTCTCGGCTACGCCTGTGAACAATCGCCTGCTGGACCTGCGCAACCAGATTGAGCTCATCACCGAGGGCGATGATGCGTATCTGGCGGATACTGATGGTATTGAGTCGATTACTCAGGTGTGCCGTACGGCACAAGCGCGCTTCAATGAGTGGAGCAAGCTCGACGATGCCGAGCGCACCACCGAGAGCTTCGTCAACGCCGTCAACGCCGATTACTTTAAGCTGCTCGACGTGCTTACCATCGCGCGCAGCCGCAAGCATATCTCTAAGTACTATGGCGCCGCTTCGGGTACGTTCCCGCAGCGGCGCAAGCCCCTCTCTATTACCACGCCAATCGATTTGGCGGGGGAGCTTCCGCCTATCGCTGAGCTCAACGACATGATCGCCCAGCTTACGTTTGCGCAGTATCAGCTGCTTTCTTATGTACGCGGCGATAAACGTCGTAAGTACGAGGATCGTTACGGCGACACCTGGGGCAAGGACTTTGAGAGCCAGGTTCACCGTACGGGTGCTGTTGCCAACCTTATGCGCGTAAACGTGCTCAAGCGAATGGAATCTTCGGTTAACAGTTTTCGAATCACGCTCTCGCGCATCCTGGCGGGATGCGAGGCGCTCCGCGCACAGCTCAATGACCCTGCGGCCATGGGAGCGGGCAGCTATGATGCGGCGGGCATCGAGGATGGCATGGATGACGATGACGCCGAGGAAATCGAGCGCGGCGGCAAGGTTCGCGTCGACCTGCGCGATGTTGATGCCTTGCGTCTGGGCAGCGATTTAGACTTTGATATCACCGTGCTGCACCGTCTGCTCGACTATGCCAATGCCGTAACGCCCGAGCGCGATGCCAAGTTGGATGAGCTCTACAAGTTCATAGTCGATAAGGTCAATAACCCCTACAACCCCGGCAACCGCAAAGTACTCGTATTCACGGCGTTTGCGGATACGGCAGACTATCTATTTGAGCAGCTGGCGCCTCGCCTTAAGAACGAGCTCGGACTTGAGTGCGCCGAGGTTGCCGGCAGCGCAAACCGCACCTACTCGCTTAAGCTGCGCCGCGCCACCTTCGAGAATATCCTGGCGTACTTTAGCCCGCGCTCCAAGGAGCTGCCCGAGGCGTCTCTCGCCGCAGGGGAGATTGATGTCGTATTTGCCACGGACTGCATCTCCGAGGGCCAAAACCTTCAGGACTGCGACTGTCTCGTCAACTATGACATTCACTGGAATCCAGTGCGCATTATCCAGCGCTTTGGTCGTATCGACCGTTTGGGCTCCACCAACACGCAAATTCAGTTGGTGGACTTTTGGCCTGACATCGCGCTCGATGAGTACATTCAGCTCGAAAGCCGCGTGAAGGGCCGTATGGCCCTGCTTGACGCGTCGGCCACCGGCGAGGAGAACGTGCTGGAGTCCAAAGCAACGGGCGAGATGAACGACCTCAAGTACCGTCGCCAGCAACTTCAGCAGCTCAAGAGCGAGGTGCTGGACCTGGAGGATATTTCAGGCGGTATCTCGATCACCGACTTCGCCTTCGATGATTTTCGTGTTGAATTGCAGCGCTACGAAAAGGAACACCCGGGTCTTTTAGAAAACTCGCCGGCTGGTATGCATGCGGTGGCGCGCATTCCCGATGAACTGCGTGGATCCGTGGCACCGGGCGTGGTGTTCTGTTTGGCGCAAAACGATGAGAATGCGAACCCCAAGGACACGAATCCTACCTTCCCGTATTACGTGGTGTACGTATCGGCCGACGGCGATGTGATGACCAAACATACACAGCCCAAGCATGCGCTCGATATGATGCGCGCCTGTTGTGCGGGCGAACCCGAGCCAATTGCGGAGCTGTGTCGCGACTTTAACCGCGAGACGCGCGACGGCGAGCGTATGGGGGCTTATACCGAGCTTTTGGACAAAGTGGTTGCCACCATTAGCGGCGTGCAGCAGGACAAGGGCATTGAGAGTCTGTTCTCGCTGGGCGAAGTGGGAACAGGCACGAGCCTTGGCTTCGACGATTACTCGTTGATCAGTTTTGCGGTGTTGCGATGAGAGGTTTTGACTGGAACGACGTATTCTGTCTGCCCGATGCTGCTCTGGCGGGCGACAGACGTATCCCCAAGACGGTGCTCACGCGCCAAGCCCAGCTCACAAAGACCGAGCAGAAAGTGCTCGATCGCGTAGCTGCGCTTATGCACTTTGCCACCGTGCAAAAGTCCACGACGCGCATCGCGCCTGTTCAAGATGATGAACACGATATTCAAAGCGTGCTCATCCTTCGATGCGAGCTGTCTCGTGGGGCGGCTTATGCCGAGGCGGCAAGACTCGTCCACAAGTGTTTCCCCAATCCGACAGTGATTTTGTTTGGCGGCGAGGACGAGGCTTGCATTTCGCTGGCAACGACGCGTAAGAGCCTTGCTGAGCAGGGCGCCATGGTGATTGACGACGTTGAGTCAACGGGGGCATTCGATCCTGGTGACACACGGTATGCACCGTTTTTGGATGCACTCGCGTTTGAGCGATTGCCACAGGTGAATCTTCTGGTCTATCTGCGTAGCGTTGCCTGGGCAGTGCGACTTTCACGCGCGGTTCCGTCTCTAGGATTCTTTCCGACGTGCGCGGAACAGGATTATGAGCGTCTGGAGGGGTTGGTGGCGCGGAGAGATGTGCTCGCTTCGCAAGTTGAGGATACCAAGCGACGCCGTCGCGATCGGGAATTGACCCTGAATGAATCTGCGCACCTACGCATGAACCTCAAAAGGCTGGAAAAGGAGCTCGGTCAGACGACCGACGAGATAAAGGAGATCTGCAATGGCTGAGATCGAGAAGATGAACCTCGAGTCCGAAGACCTCGTGGAAGACCGCCTGGCGCAGCTCAAAGAGTTGATGCCCGAGGTATTCACCGAGAGCGGTATCGACTTTGATAAGCTGCGCTTGGAGCTTGGTGACGAGGTCGACGAGGGCCAGGAGCGCTATGCCTTTACCTGGCCTGGCAAGATGGACGCCATTCGTCAGTCGCAGACGCCGAGCGCTGCCACGTTGCGCCCTTGCCTTGAGAAGAGCCGTGGCCGCGATGGCGAGGACGGCAGCTTCGACTCCGACAACATCTATATCGAAGGCGATAATCTTGAGGTGCTGAAATTGCTGCAGAGCGGCTATCACGGCAAAGTCAAGATGATCTATATCGATCCACCCTATAACACTGGTAAGGATTTCGTCTACAAAGACCAGTTCGGCGACACGATCGAAAACTACAAGACGCAGGCAGGGTTGGCCAACCAGTCCAACGCCGATACGAGTGGTCGCTACCACAGCGATTGGTGCGCGATGATGTATCCCAGGCTGAGATTAGCAAGGGAGCTGCTAAATGGTACTGGGGTCATCGCAGTGTCGATTGATGACAATGAATTGACAAATACACTTCGAATTATTGAAGAAGTCTTTGGCGAGAAAAATATACTCGCAGTATTCCCTCGAGTGACCAAAAAGGCGGGAAAATCATCTGAGGCCTTGGCAAAGAATCATGATTATGTGGTTCTTGCGGCAAAAAGTTCGAGTGTTCTTCTATATCCCCCGACGCAGAACAATGTGAGTGATTACCCATTTAAGGATGAGTATTTCGATGAGAGAGGGCCGTACAAGCTTAATCAATGTCTTGACTACGACAGTTTGCAGTACAGTTCAACCCTTGATTATCCGATTGAAATCGACGGAGAAGTGCTGTATCCGGGCGGGGACCGTTCTTCTTGGCTAGAGCGACAGGCGGGGAATTACTCCCGCGCAGATTGGGCATGGCGTTGGTCTAGGGAAAAATATGATTTCGGGCGAGCCAATGGCTTTATTGTCATTAAGCATGGTAAAGACCGGACGAGGATTTATACCAAGACGTATCTAAACGCCACGATTAGCGAAGCGTCCAAGGGGTCTAAAGACTATGCGGTTGAAATCGTTCCGAGGACAGTTCCGCTGTCTACTCTTGAATACATTAATAATCAATATTCCAACGACAATGCAAGCAAAGGACTTGCTGCCTTGTTTGATAATGCGAAAGGGCTCTTCGACTATTCAAAGCCCGTTTCGCTGATTCAGAGTCTGGTTAACTTCACAACTAAGGATGGGGATACTGTCCTCGACTTCTTCTCAGGTTCTGGCACCACGGCGCAAGCTGTTATGAAGGAAAATTTAGTTGATTCGAACAACAGACGGTTCATTCTTGTTCAGCTGCCCGAGCCGTTCCCCAGTGGATCTGTTGCACTCAAGAAAGGATACCGTCAGCTTTGCGAGCTTGGCGAACAGCGTATCCGCTACGCGGGAGATAGCATAAAAAGAGATTTTGAAACACAAACTGCTCAGCTAAGGATTGATGAAGAGTTTAAAAAACTGCCCGACATCGGTTTCCGTGTGTTTTCGCTCGATAATTCTGGCATCGAAAAGCCCAAACCCGGGCAGCTCATGCTTGATGTGGTGAAGCCTGACCGCTCCGATATGGATATCGTGTTTGAGATGATGCTCAAATGGGGTCTCGAGCTCACGCTTCCCGTCGAGAAAGAGGAGGTTGCCGGTTATCCCGTCTACTCAGTCGCCTGCGGCGAGCTTGTGTGCTGTCTGGCGGACGGCCTTACCATGGAAGTGCTCGATGCTATCGCCGACATGGAGCCGCGCCGTGTGCTCATGCGCGACTCGATCCTTACTGATACGCTCAAGCTTAATGCCGTCCAGGCGTTTAGACGTGTGGAGGAACGAGCCGGCTACGAGGTACAGCTGAGGACGGTGTAACGCATGGCTTTGGAAATTAAATATTCTGCCGATCAAGAGCATCAGGTCGAGGCTGTCGACGCCGTCTGTGGTTTGTTTCGAGGCCAGGAGTTTATGGACTCTGACTTCGTTGCGGAGATGGGTACCGGCATTCTGGAGGGGCAGGTTACTCAGGTGGGCCATGCCAACGGCCTTCGGCTCTCGGCGGCCCAGCTCGAGCGTAACCTGCATGTGATCCAAGAAGGCAACGCGCTCGCTCCGTCGAGCGTTGCTACTGACGGGCATCTGCGCGATTTTACCGTCGAAATGGAAACGGGCACAGGCAAGACCTATGTCTATATTCGCACCATTTACGAGCTCAATCGTCGCTATGGGCTGACCAAGTTCATTATCGTGGTGCCGAGCGTCGCCATTCGCGAAGGCGTTAAGAAGAGTTTCGAGAGCACCAAGAAGCACTTCGACATGCTCTATGACAAGACGCCGCTCGAATGCTTTGTCTACGACTCCAAAGATATGGGCCCGGTGGGTAGCTTTGCTACTTCGAGCTCCATTCAGGTAATGATCATCAACATTGGTGCTTTCGACAAAGATAACGATTTTGATGACGATGAGATTGCTGAGTCTGCCGGCGGCAGGGACAAGCGCAACCTGTTTCATCGTCCGAGCGAAAGGCTCATCGGCGGACAAAGTCCGCGCGAGCTTGTAAGCTCGTGCAATCCTATCGTCATCATCGACGAGCCGCAGAGCGTTGACTCTACTGCTAAACGCAAAAAGGCTATTCGAAGCTTGAATCCGCTGTTTGTGCTGCGTTACTCGGCAACCCATAAGGAAGCCTACAACAAGGTTTATCGCTTGACGCCTGTCGATGCCTTCCAGCGTGGACTTGTCAAGGGCATCACCGTCGATTCGGTGCTCTCTCAGGAGGATTTGAACGGCTCGTACGTGAGGCTTGAGTCTACAAAGATCGCCTCACCCATTACGGCTAAGCTGACAATTGATGTACGCCAGAAGGACGGCTCGCAGAAGCGCAAAAAAATAAACGTTAAGACGGGTGACAACCTGTTTAACAAGAGCGGTGAGAATGCCGACTATGAGGCCGGCTGGATTGTGAACAACATCTCCGCCGCTGCTGGCGATGAATGGGTCGAGTTCCAGAACGGCAAACACATCGAGCTTGGTCAGGCTGTTGGTGATGTTGCGGCCGAAGCTATCAAGCGCGCGCAAATCAAGAGCACCATCGAGGACCATCTGCAGCGTCAGCTCGAGCTTGCCCCGCGCGGCATCAAGGTACTTTCGCTGTTCTTTATCGACAAGGTTGAGAAGTACCGCCTGTATGATCCGGTGCGAAACGGCGAGTATGCGCAGATGTTCGAGGAGGAATATACCGCAGCGGTGAATTCGCCCAAGTGGCGCAAGCGCTATGCCGAAGCTGGCGTGAAATTGGATACGGATGCTACTGCGGTACATTCGGGCTACTTCTCGCAGGACGGCAAGGGGCATCTTAAGAATACGTCCGATGCAGCGTCCTCGACTGCTGATATCTCGACCTTCGAGACCATCATGCGTGATAAGGAGACGCTGCTTTCCTTTCCTGCGGACGGCGATGACGACGAGACGCGTGCAAAGAAACGTATTCAGTTTATCTGGAGCCACTCCGCCCTTAAGGAGGGCTGGGATAACCCTAACGTGTTCCAGATCTGCACGCTGGTGGAGACCAAGGACAAGCTGACCAAACGCCAAAAGATCGGTCGTGGCCTGCGCCTGTGCGTGGACCAGGACGGCGAGCGCTGCTACGACGAAGGCGTGAACGTACTGACCGTCATCGCAAACGAGAGCTATGACTCGTTTGCCAATGGCTTGCAGTCTGAGTTTGAGGAGGATGGCTACAAGTTTGGCATTCTCACCGCTGAGTCTTTCTCGAATGTCGTGGTGGAACGCGAGGACGGAACCGAGGAGCTCTTGGGCTTCCAGAAGTCTAAGGCCGTCTTCGACTCGTTTAAGGACCAGGGGCTCATCGATGATAAGGGCAAGATTACACCTGAGCTCAAGCAGGCGGCCGAGCAGGGTAGTGTCCCTGTTCCCGAGGGTCTGGAAAACGTTAAGACCGAGGTGGAGCGCATTATCCTCAAGAAGGCTCAGAAGCTGCAGATTCGCGACAAGGCCAAGGAGGTTGAGGTTAAGCTCTGCAAGGATGTGACTGCCGACCCTGCTTTCCAGGAGCTTTGGGAGCGCATTCGCAAACGCACACGCTTTGAGGTCGATGTGGACTCCGACAAGCTGGTCGAGGACGCGTGCGAGGAGATTGCCAAGATGCCCGAGGTAAAGGCACCTGAAATTTTGAGCACTCGTGCAGACCTAACGGTGGATACCGCTGGCGTGAATGCCGAGGCGCGCTCGACCGCACTCGTGCGAACGGCGGGTCGCGCAGTGTATGACTTGCCCGATCCTATCGCGGAGCTGCAGGATACCGTCGGTCTTACCCGCGCTACCATCAAGCGCATTTTGGAGGGCTGTGGTCGCTATGGCGAGTTTGCTCTCAATCCTGCGCTGTTCCTAGCCCAGGTGGCTTCTAAGGTGAACAAGGTTAAGGCCGTGGCAATTGCCAAGGGCATTAAGTACACCAAGCTGCCCGAGGAAGATTGGTACACGATGAAAGATTTGGACCCTGGCGATCTTAAGGCCTATGTTGGTCAGAACGCTTGGGAGTCCGCACACCACAAGAGTCTATACAACTACGTTGTCTACGATTCGTCGTCGGTTGAGAAGCCGTTTGCCGTTGAGCTTGATCAGGCCGAGGAGATCAAGGTGTTTGCCAAGCTGCCGAGTAGCTTTAAGATCGACACGCCGTTAGGAGCCTACAACCCCGATTGGGCTTACGTGCAAGAGATCGAGGGCGAGCATCGCGTGTATTTTGTTACCGAGACCAAGGGCGGCGGAAACAACGACATCCACACGCGCCCGACCGAGCAAGGCAAGATCGATTGTGCCGAGAAACACTTCGAGGCCATTTGGGAACCCGACTTCGTCTACAACGTAAAGACGACATATCGTTCGTAAGTATTGAGGGGGCGCTGAAGAATCATCTTCAACGCCCCCTTATCGTGGACGTTCGGTTGTGATTTCAAGTTTCGCCCGCACCATTGCAATCTTGTGTGCGTAGTACCAGGAAGAAGGCTAGACTGCGAGGGGCATCGGTCTTATGCGGCTGATGAGCTGGAAGGGCTTTCGGCATGAATGGAACGGGAGGGTTCAACTTCTCAGTTTTAAGCGAAGACGAACTCAAAGCCCTCCATGTTCTCAAGCCTTTCTTCGGATGATTTCGCAAGCTCCTGCAGCTCGAGATCAAGTGCTTGCATGATGTGCTTGTGTCTGAGATTGGGCTTCTTCACCAAAGACCACTTCAGCTGTCCCATGGCGTAAACGGCGAAGGTAGCCATCTCAGGGTAGCTGAGCTCCATTGGATTCTTCGAGAAGTATATCCTGCCAGCATCGATACCCGCGGCAACTGAATGTGCCAGGAACAGCATAGTGGCGAGCTTGGGATGCTTCTCCCTGTTCTTGGAGAACGGGATGGACTCCTTCACGCTATGCCCCTCATGGATTCGCTTGGAGAAGTATGAGGCTCGCACCGCGATCTCGGCGAGCATGGTGGGGATGCTCTGTGCGCAGAAGTGTTCGAAGTCGTAGCCTTCGTAGTACATGCCTTGGACAATCTCGGCGACTGTTTGCTTCTCCGTCCCAAGTTCGCCAAACTGCATAATATTGAAAAGCCCCATGAGGGGCGCCGGGAGACCCATGGCGGTGTTCACATCGGTTTTGAGATGGATGAACTGCCTGATGAGGGCTTCGGCAACGGTCGATGCCTTGCGATCTGTGTATCTGCCAATTTGTTGAACTACTACGTTGCCGGTCTTGTCGACGGTGGTAATGGTTCCGTTGAGGATGTCTCCCACGCCCACTACAAAACCCAGCAGCGGGTCATGGCCTAGCGAGTAGAGCCTGTGCATCGTAGGGTATAGTCCTTCAACCCACGTTTCGGTAAAGCCGGCATTATATTGTGCGTCATACGGTACCTTTGCTGCGGGCGTTGCGGAGAGCTTCTTCATTTCGTTTTCGGGAAGCCATTTCTTAAACTGGTCGCGGACGTAGTTCTCAAGGGGCTGTGCTCGTAAGCCCTGTTCATGAGTTCTAGCGGGAACACCGACTAGGAACATGTCCACTGCGGCAGCTAGGATTCCCGACATCACTGCAATGCCGACGTCAAACTTGTCAAGGCGATGCTGTGCGGCGAATTCCTCATTCAGAGCGGCGAGTTTGCTGTCTATTTCGTCACAGTCCGACTGTGTCAGGAGGCTGTCGAGGTTATCCTCTTCTGAATCGAATTTGTTCGCTCGTGCCACCATCTCATTCCAGGTTGGAACGACAATGGGTGACGGTGCGCATTCCTCAGTCCCAGTTTCATCCTCGGGAGTGAGGCTATCTTCCACATTTGTCTCTTCGAGAAGCGCAGCATTTGCCACGAGTGCGGCGATGCGATTCTCATGATCTAGGAGGATCGCATCGATTTCCCTAAGCGGGTCATTCTTTTTCCTAAACATGGGAGATCACTCAATCTAGTTCCTTGGCGGTTTTGAAAGCGAGTCCTTCTGCGTCTCGAGCTTTCTAATTTTTGTTTTGAGTTCCCGCATCTTTCTTTTATCTCTGAAACTTTTCTTCTGTATTGACTCAAGCGCTATGAGTTTGGCTTCTTGCTTCCTGATTACTTTTTGGAGCTTCGAAAACTCTTTTTCTGCTTCGTGCTTCTCTAGGCTTTTTCCGAGGAAGAGGCCCGCAGCAAGGGTGCCAAGTGGTGTGACGATCCTCTTCCAGTTCTTGCTCAGGAACTGGAGTGCTTTGTTGAAAAATGATCCCATCGACTCGCTCCTTGGCAATGATTGAATCCGTTTACACATTTTACCTTACACCCTGTGCCGCTGACTCAGTTGCCGGCTGATTGGGGAACGATCGATGGCGATCGGTGAGTGTTCGGCGGTTGGGAGATACTTGCAGAGCTCATGTGGAGTGGATTGCTTTCAGCATAATTGGTGAGGCGGCGGCGCCGACAGTTCGATAACGCCACCGCTCTGTTTCTAAACCCTTGCAATCCCGCGCGCTGCACTCAGCAGCTCGTACTCCCTTTGACTCCACTGGCGCAGCTCGGCAGCCTCGACGGCATCTCGGCACAAGTTCAAAAACACCTCGGCTCCCTCGCAGAAGCACTCGCGGGCAAAGACGCCGGATCCGTTCGCAATGCACGCGCCGTCGGCGAAGAGCTTCCAGCTGGACGGCTCGCGCGAATCGTCTCCGGACAGCTTGATCTGCAGTACGTGCGGATTGCCGGCATCGCAGAGCTCTTCCTCGAACATCTGCACGGTAAAGCGCATCTGGTGGGAGAGGCTGCTCTTGACCATGGCCGAGGCATAGCTGCTCGTCTCGTCGAGAAGATGCATTCGTTTTGGCTTGGCTGCCAGGTTGTGGAAGTTGCGCTCACTGCGCACGGAGAAATTGTCCATACGGACTCCTTTCATCGATGTTGGCAGGGCCACCGTGCCTCTTGGCCGGTTGGCGTCGGGATCGTGGAGCCAACTCTCTACCCCGACTCTGGATAAAACGCGCCCACTCCTTGCGGGCAAGATGGAGTCTATCAGCGCGCGCGGACACAAATCAAGCGCCGCCTGCGAAATGATGTGCAGACGGCGCTCGATTACGCGGCAATTATTCGGCAAACATCCGGAAAAGTGTCGAAATCAGCCGTATGGAAGTACGGAAAAGTGTCAAATTCGAGCCGCCCAAATTACGGAAAAGTGTCGAAATAGGCGTGTGGAAATCACGGAAAAGTGTAAAACTGCACGTAAACAAGGGTGCGGCATAGCTTATGTTCCAACCTAGCTGTTGGGGTCGCCCTTGAGGGCGTTGATGTCCAGGTACTGGTTGTCGTCCTCTTTTTGCTGCGTTGCCGATTCGGACGCGGTGGGGCCGCGGAATAGCTGGAATCCCTCAAATGCGATCACGCCGAGTAGGGCCACGATAATCGCGATAAAGACGATCTTTGCCGCTTGGGGAAACTCCGAAAAGCGCGGCGGTTCTTCTTCGGTGTGGTAATCGGCAGCGCGCTCATCGTCGGTGCCGTGGGTATACGACGATGCCGAGGCTGCTTTTACGCTCGCTTGGTTGTAATCGGGAGCGGGCGTGGCGGCAAGCGGGTCGCGAGAATAGCCACTCGACGTTTGGCCGTAATCCTCGGTTTCGATGCGGCCGGCGCGAGGCTGTTCGCTCGGGCGGTTGGCGTATGCTGCGGTGTTGTCGTATGCGGAGTCGCACTCCTCGGCAGCCGAAAACAGGGGGTTTACCGGAATGTCGAGCGCCGGCATATCGCCCGAGGTCTCGTCCAGATCTGCCGCAGCCCAGGAATCAAAGGCAAACTGGCGGTTGGAAGGATCATCCAGATCCATGACAGGCGGCTCGAGCTCGGGCTCGGGAGCCGTGTATGCCGACTGCTGCGGGGCGGCGTAGCGAATCGTGTTGTCTGCCGCGGGGCGCTGTGCCGCTGCAGCGAGAAACGCCGCCGTCTCGGACGGATCGCTGGTGGGGTGGGGTGCAGGGGCGGCTTTACGCTTCGTCTGCACGATGGGGCGGATAGCAGAGTCGTCCGTGGGCACGGATGCCGGCGCGGGCGTGGCGGAAGGTGCAGGCTTTGCACTTGTCGGGCGAGCTCCGCCGCCCATGAGCTCCTCGGCGGTCCAGGGGCGGTCGCTCATCACGTCATCGAGGCTCAGCGCAAAATGGTCCTCTTCGCCCTCGTCAAACGCGTGTTTCGCATGCCTGGCGCCAGAAGCGGTGCCTCCGCGGCCGTTGCGCGATGCGTTGCTCGACCCCATCTTGTCCCATCCTTTCGAACTGTCTAGCCCTTCGATTATATGGGACTTGCCTTGTCACCGATGCCCGGATTCGCGCATTCAAGAACTCGTACTAAGGGGAGGATGGTTCAGGCGGGTCGTTTACTTGTCGTCGGCCTCTGCCTTGGCCTCGTTGAGGTAGCTGTAGAAGCTGTACTTGGAGATGCCAAAGAACTCGCAGGCGCGCTCGCTCGATTTGGAGATAAGGAAGGCGCCACGGCGGTCGAGGTATCCGATAGCGCGAATGCGCTCGTCCTTGGTCATGAGGGCGGCGGGCTTGCCCACGTACTGCTCGCACTCGCGCAGCAGATCCTCGAGCAGGTCGCCGATGTTTTTGGTGATGGGCTCGGGCTCGGCGTATCCCTTGTCGCCCGTGCCGGTGAGCGCGTCGAGCGAACGCTCAAACGCCTTCATGAGCGTGATGTCAAAGTTGATGCCCATAATGCCAACGGGGTTGCCGTCATCGTCGCGAATGAAGATGGTCGACGACTTGAGCAGCTTGCCATCGGCGGTCTTGGTGAGGTACGGTGCACGGTCGTGGACTTCGGCGGCATCCTCGTGCATGGACTCGAGCACAATGTGGCTGGGACCGTCGCCCGGTTTGCGCCCGCTGACATGGCCGTTTTCGATCGCCACGATAGAGTGGTCCATGTCCTCGGTCTCCAGATCGTGGACGACGATTTCGCAATTGGGGCCAAATTGGAGCGCCAGACTGTGTGCAAGGCGCTTGTAAAACTCAATCTGTGCGGGGGTCATGGGTGCCTTCCTAAAAATAAGTTTGGGCTCACTGTGCCATAAACCCCACTTGTTCGCAAATAACGAAAGCGTCGCTGCGCTATAAGACCGCCTACGGCCAGGACACCATCTTTATGCACCCGCTGCGCGAGTTATGGGTACGATGGGTTCAGGGGAGGTATCGCCATGAAACTTGGATGCGTCATTATGGCTTCGGGCGAGGGCAAGCGGTTTGGCTCTAACAAAATGCTTGCCGATATCTGCGGAAAGCCGCTGATTCAGCGGACGATTGAGTCGGTGCCCAAAGGATTTGACGTTGTTGTTACGACGCGCTGGTCCCAAGTTGCCGAGATTTGCCGTGAGCTGCGCTGTGCGTGCGCGCTGCACGATGGCGCACTCAGGAGCGAGAGTGTGCGCGCCGGTCTTACCTGGGGAGCCGATCGCGGCTGGAAGGGCTGCCTCTTTTTGCCGGGCGACCAGCCGCTCGTGAGTTCGGATTCCTTTGAGGCACTCGCCGGTGCTTTTAAGGCCAACGGCGGTGTCGCGCCCGTGCGTCTTGCCCTGAACGGTGAACCCGTCTCGCCGGTGCTGTTCCCTGCGAGTCTCTTTCCCGACCTTATGGGGCTTAAGGGCAAGGATGGCGGATCGTCGTTGCTGCGCGGTCGCGCCGATGTCCAGTTGGTCGAGGCGCGCGCGTACGAGCTGTGGGACGTCGACACCACCAAGGGCCAGCGCCGCGTCTCGGAGCACGTTGCGGCCTGCTCGTACTTTGATCGCGTGGCGGACTTTATCAAACAATAAAGAGCAACATGATCATCACCAAAAAATGGCGCGCTCGTGACGCCCCAGGGCGGTCTCGAAGCGGTCAGCCATCGTGGGGTCGCTGAGCGTGTCGACTTGGTTGAGCATGACGTGCGCCGCATCGAGCCCCAGCACCTGCATCTCGGCATTGAGCACCCGGGCGACGCGCTCGGGCGTGGCGATGTCGGCGGGTTCGCAGCCGCACCGTTCGCAAAAGAGCTCGGGGCGGTGGACGGCTTCGTTGATGGGCTTGCCGAGCCCCGAGGCGCCGACGATCCAGACGATGTTGGCTGTGCCAGAGGGAATTACCGGCTCCCAGGCGGCGTGGGCCTTGAGCGGGAGTCGCTTGCTGCCGTCCGCCTCGGCCAGGACGTAGTCAAAGCGCTGCGCCAGCTGGTCGAGCGGTTCGGCGGGGGAGGAGAGCTTGCCTGTCTGGGGGTCCAAGACACCAGCTTGGCAGATGCTTCCCCGCACAAGCCCCGAGCAGGCCTCGCAGGTGCAGCCAGGAACATGCAGGGTCCCCGGCTTCCAAGGTGCAGCGTCCAGACGACGCCTCGACCCATCCCATGGCACGCCGGCGACGGGAAACATGTGCGTGGTGGTGCAGAGGAGTACGCGGCCGCCGGCACGCATAAGCTCAAGGCCGAGTGTCTTTAGCAGGGTCGACTTGCCACCGCTGCCGATAATTGCGGTAATGCCCGGCTCAATCTTGAGCGCGGAGGCAAGGCCGCCGTTAATCGTTTCCAACTGTTCACCGCCGTATAATGCTGTGATAAAAAATAATCATTAGCGTAGCGGTCGAACCGCTTTTGCTCTGCTCAAACCGTAGCACAGGGAGGTGCCCCGGGAATGCTCGTTTATGTTCGCGGCGCAGGCGATATCGCCACGGGCGTGGCTGCTCGTCTGGTGCGCGCCGGCGTGTCGGTCGTCATGGCCGATATCGCGGTCCCCACGTGCATCCGTCGCACGATCAGTTTTTGCGAGGCCATTCGCTTGGGCGAGGTCGAGGTCGAGGGCATTCGCGCCCGCTTGGCGCAGACGCCGGCCGAGGCACTTGCAATTACCGAGGCCGGAGACGTCGCCGTCGTGGTGGACCCCCAGGCCAAGATGCTCGGTGAGCTGAAGCCCGCTGCCGTGGTCGATGCAATCCTGGCTAAGCGCAATCTGGGCACCACGCGCGACATGGCTCCTGCCGTCATCGCGGTAGGGCCGGGCTTTACCGCGCCGGTCGATTGCGACGCCGTGGTCGAGACCATGCGCGGCCATTTCCTCGGCCGCGTCATCACCCAGGGTTCGCCCCGGCCCAATACGGGCGTGCCGGGCATGATCGGCGGATACGGCAAGGAGCGTGTAATCCATAGCCCTGCCGCCGGTGTGTTTCGGTCCGACCATGCGATCGGCGACATCGTGAGCGCCGGCGATGTGATCGGGTATGCGGGTGATACGCCCATGGTCACGCAGATTGACGGCTGCCTGCGCGGCCTTTTGGCAGACGGCGTCCAGGTCACCGAGGGCTTTAAGTGCGCCGACGTCGACCCGCGCGGCGACGCCAGCTACATCAACTATATTTCGGACAAGGCGACATCGGTCGGCGGCGGCGTGCTCGAGGCGCTCGCCATGCTCACCGGTATATTCCAGGGATAGGAAATTGCAATGGAAAAGCTCGATGTGGTGAATGCTGCGCTTGGCGCTCTGAAGGCTGGCGAGACGTGCGAGCTCGTGGTCGTGGCCGGCACGGCGGGGTCGTCGCCGCGCGGCGTGGGCGCCTGGATGGCCGTCTTTACCGACGGTAGCCAGGCGGGCACTATCGGCGGCGGCAAAATTGAGCTCTTTGCGCTGAACGAGGCGCGCGAGCTGCTGGCCGCGGGTCAATCGCGCCTGGTCCGCTACACCATGGGCGGTGAGAGCTCCGATACCGGCATGATCTGCGGCGGAGCCATCTGCCTGTGCTATCTGCACCTGGACGCGACCAAGGCACCGTTGTTCCAGGAGATTGCCGATGTACTGGCGTATCGCCGTATCGGCGACTTCACCATCGATTTTGAGCCGTTTATCGCAAGCGCGCTCGAGGGCGATGCGGCCGAGTACCATGGCGAGGAGTCGCGCCGCACCATTGTGGGTTGCCCCGAGCTTTCGCTGACGGCAGAGGGGAGCAACGTCACCTACACCAACGCCGCCTCCGAGATTCCTCCTGCGCATATTGAGACGCTCTGCCCCGAGGGCCTGACCTACATCTTTGGCTGCGGACACGTGGGCGCCGCGACGGCGCGCGTGCTCACGGCGGCGGGCTTTGCCGTCGTGGCTTGTGACGACCGCCCCGGTACGCTGACCCCCGAATGGGCGCCCGGTGTCTACGATCGACGCCTGGTCGATTACAAGAATCTGGACGAGCTGTGTCCCATCGGTCCGCGCGACTTGGTGGTCGTGGCCACGGCGGGTCACAAGTCCGATATCGACGTGGTGATTCAGGCTATGCGCGCCAAGCCTGCCTACCTGGGCTGTCTGGGCTCGCGTCGCAAGACGGCCTTTGTGCGGGCCCGCTTGGAGCAGGAGGGCTTTACACAGGACCAGATCGACGGGTTGCACCTGCCGATCGGCGTTGCCATCGAGGCGGAGGATCCCGAGGAGATCGCCATCTCCATCGCCGCCGAAATGATTTACCTGCGCCGCACCAAACTCGTCCCCCGCAAGCGCTAATCTCATCCCCATATATGAGTTGCGGTGAAATAGTCCCTAGATAAGCCCGACGGGCGGTCAGCCAGGAACTATTTCACCGCAACTGCCATTTCCGTCCCCAAGGGATCAATATGTGCGGGGGAGTTGTGGAGTTGTGCAGGCAGACGAGGTTTTTCTGGAAATACGCACCCAATGCGCGTATAGTACCGATTGTTTTGTCGGCTCCTGCTGCGTCGAGTCCAAACCGCGAAATGCCATGAGCGGCGCGGATGCAGCCAGGAGGCACGAGGACAACCCACCGTGGCCACGCCCCGTGCTTAAAACCCCAAGAAGGAGTGAACAATGGCAGAAGAGAAGTATGTGCCGCGTCTGAAGACCAAGTACAACAACGAGGTCAAGCAGCAGCTTCAGGACAAGTTCCAGTACGAGAACGTCATGATGATCCCCAAGTTTGAGAAGATCGTCGTGAACATGGGTGTCGGCGAGGCCGCTACCGATTCCAAGGCCATCGACGGTGCCGTGCGCGACCTGCGCGCCATCACCGGTCAGCAGCCGATGATCACCCGTGCCCGCAAGTCCATCGCTACCTTCCGCCTGCGCGCTGGTATGCCGATCGGCTGCAAGGTTACCCTGCGTGGCGACCGTATGTGGGAGTTCTTCGATCGTCTGACCTCCGTCGCGATTCCCCGTATCCGCGACTTCCGCGGCATCTCCGCCAAGAGCTTCGACGGCCGTGGTAACTTCTCCATGGGCGTCACCGAGCAGCTCATCTTCCCCGAGATCGACTTCGACTCCATCGATCACCAGCGTGGTATGGACATCACTTTCGTGACCACCGCCAACACCGATGAGGAGGCCAAGGCTCTTCTGGACGCCTTTGGTTTCCCGTTCAAGAAATAGGTTCACCTGCCCTATAAGCGCCGTTCCCACAAGGGGGCGGCGCTTGGGGCGAACAATACTCTATGTGAGGAGGATATAAGTGGCTAAGACATCGATGATCGTCAAGTGCAATCGCAAGCAGAAGTTCTCTACTCGTGAGTACACGCGCTGCCAGCGCTGCGGCCGTCCGCACTCTGTGTACCGCAAGTTCGGCCTGTGCCGTGTCTGCTTCCGTGAGCTTGCACTCAAGGGCGAGCTTCCCGGCGTTAAGAAGGCCAGCTGGTAAGTCACTACCAGCGTTTCAAGCATCAGTTTGGAACAGGGAAAACGCGCTAAATAGGCTTTGCCGTTAAGGGCGGCGAAGAACCAAGAGCACGTGTTCATCAAGAACGAAGGAGAATCTGTATGAACCTTACAGACCCGATCGCAGATATGCTTACGCGCATCCGTAACGCTAACTCTGTGAACAAGGCCACGGTCTCCATGCCGAGCAGCAAGAAGCTCGTCGAGATCGCTCGTGTTCTGCACGAGGAGGGCTACATCGAGGGCTACGATGTCGAGGACACCGTGCCCCAGAAGACTCTGCACATCACGCTTAAGTATGGTCCCAAGAAGGCTAAGGTCATCAACGGCATCCGCCGCATTTCCAAGCCGGGCCTGCGTAAGTACACCGGCGTTGCCGACATGCCCCGCGTCCGCGGTGGCCTTGGTACCGCCATTATTTCCACCAGCCATGGCGTTATGACCGACCGCGATGCTCGCAAGCACAACGTCGGCGGCGAGATCATCGCTTACGTCTGGTAATTCGGTCGGTAGGTAGAAGGAAAGGAGATCACCGTGTCTCGTATCGGTAATAAGCCTGTCCAGATTCCCGCCGGAGTCGAAGTGGCAGTCAACGGCAACAACGTTTCCGTCAAGGGTCCCAAGGGCCAGCTCGAGCTCGATGTCTATGAGAAGCTCGCTATCAACGTCGAGGACAACGTCCTCACCGTTTCCCGTCCCGACGACGAGCGTGAGACCCGTGCCCGCCACGGCCTCACCCGCGCCCTCATCCACAACATGGTTGTTGGCGTTTCCGAGGGCTTCGAGAAGAAGCTCGAGCTCGCCGGCGTCGGTTACCGCGTGCAGCAGAAGGGCAAGAACCTAGAGTTCTCCCTGGGCTTCTCGCACCCCGTGATCGTCGAGGCTCCCGAGGGCATCACCTTCGAGGTTCCCGACAACACCCACGTGAACGTCAAGGGTATCAACAAGCAGCAGGTCGGTCAGATCGCCGCTGAGATCCGCGGCCATCGTCCTCCCGAGCCTTACAAGGGCAAGGGTATCCACTATGTTGGCGAGCACATCCGCCGCAAGCTGGGTAAGGCCGCCAAGTAGTCGTAACTGACTCACTCGCATAAGACCAGCACCCCGTTAGGTGCTGGCAAGATCAACCTTTTTAGGAGTTTACGTATGAACAAGCATAAGGCGAAGCTGGAAGGCCTCAAGCGTCGTCAGCGTCGTGTTCGCGGCAAGGTCTCGGGTACCGCCGAGCGTCCGCGTCTTCGCGTGACCCGTACTAACGCCAACATCTATGCCCAGATCATCGACGACAGCAAGGGCTCCAGCCTGACGCTCGTCTCCGCCTCGACCCTCGAGGCCGAGTTCAAGGGCACCCACACCTCGAACAAGGAGGCTGCGGAGAAGGTCGGTCAGCTCGTTGGCAAGCGTGCCATCGAGGCCGGCATCACCAAGGTCGCTTTCGATCGTGGTGGCCGTATCTACCATGGCCGCGTCAAGGCCCTCGCCGACGGTGCTCGTGCCGCCGGTCTCGAGTTCTAGGAGGTATGTAGCACATGGCTCGTAATCAGAAGCAGCAGCGCGAGGCCTCCGAGTTCGAGGAGCGCGTCGTTTACATCAACCGCGTGTCGAAGACCGTCAAGGGTGGTCGTCGCATGAGCCTCGTCGCTCTCGTCGTCGTTGGCGACGGCAAGGGCAACGTCGGCGTTGGCATGGGCAAGTCCGCTGAGGTGCCCATGGCCATCTCCAAGGCGTCTCTCGATGCCAAGAAGAACATGTTCCACGTGCCGGTGACCGAGCAGGGCACCATTCCGCACGAGGTTCTCGGTCACTTTGGTGCCGGCCGCATCATCATCAAGCCCGCTGTCGAGGGTACCGGCGTTATCGCCGGCGGCGCTGTGCGTCCCCTCTTCGAGCTTGCTGGCATCAAGAACGTCCTGTCCAAGTCCCTCGGTACCGACAACGGCCTCAACATCATCAAGGCTGCCGTCGAGGGCCTCAAGGAGCTCTCCAGCCCTGAGGACGTCGCGGCTCGCCGTGGCCTGACGGTCTCCGAGATGTTCGTCGGTAAGGAGAACTAAGCATGGCTGACACCATCAAGATCAAGCAGGTCCGCAGCACCAATGGTTGCAAGCAGGACCAGGTCCGTACTGTCCGTGCCCTCGGTCTCCACAGGATCCGCGAGGTTCGCGAGATTGCTGACAACGAGTCCGTCCGCGGCATGATCTTCAAGGTCAAGCACCTTGTCGAGATTGTAGAGGAGTAGCAAATGCAGCTTCACGATCTTACTCCCGCGCCCGGTTCCACCAAGAACCGCAAGCGCGTCGGCCGTGGCAATTCTTCGGGTCACGGCACCACTTCTGGCCGCGGTCAGAAGGGCCAGGGTTCCCGCTCTGGCGGCACTAAGGGTGCCGGCTTCGAGGGTGGCCAGACTCCGCTGGCTATGCGCCTGCCCAAGCTTCCGGGCTTCCGCAACCCCCGTCGTATCGAGTACACCGCTGTTAACGTTGAGCGTCTCGAGCGCAAGTTCGAGGACGGCGCTGTGATCGACGGTGCCGCTCTTAAGGCCGCTCGCATCACCAAGAGCGAGTTCGAGCCCGTCAAGGTGCTCGGCAATGGTGAGCTCACCAAGAAGTTCACGGTCAAGGTCGACAAGGTCAGCGCTTCTGCGCAGGCCAAGATCGAGGCCGCCGGCGGAAAGGTCGAGCTGCCGTGCTAAATGGTCTTAAGAATGCTTTCCGCATCAAAGAATTGCGCGAAAAGATTCTTTTTACCATAGCTATGCTCGTCGTGTACCGCATTGGTGCGCACGTTCCTGTGCCCGGCATTCCCTTCCAGGGGATGCTGGGCCTTTTCTCGACCGATAACAATTCGGTCGCCGCAGGTGCTATGGCCCTCCTGAATCTTTTCTCTGGTGGCGCGTTGAGCTATGTTTCGGTGTTCTCCCTGGGCATCATGCCTTACATCACCAGCTCGATCATCCTCCAGATGCTCCAGGCCGTTGTGCCTTCCCTGCATGAGCTTGCCCGCGAGGGCGAGGTCGGTCAGACCAAGATTACGCAGTATTCGCGTTACCTCACCCTGGCTCTGGCAATCCTCAACTCCGTGGGTTACCTCTTCCTCTTTAAGAGCTTCGGCATCAGCTTTACTGGCGCCGGCGCTCCCGAGATCATCTTCGACCTCATGATCGTCGGCACGCTCACCGCGGGCGCCATGCTGATCATGTGGATTGGTGAGCTCATCACCCAGCGCGGTATCGGCAATGGCATGTCGCTGATCATCTTCGCGAACATCATGGCCGGCCTGCCGCAGGCGATCTTCTCCAGCACCGAGGGCAATGCCGGTGGCATCATCACCATGGTGATCATCTGCGCCATCATCTTGCTGGTTATCCCGCTGATTGTTTTCCTTGAGCGCGGCCAGCGCCGCATTCCGGTCTCCTACGCTAAGCGCGTCGTGGGCCGTCGCATGATGGGTGGCCAGACCACCTATCTGCCCATCAAGGTCAACACCGCGGGTGTCGTGCCGATCATCTTCGCTTCGGCGCTGCTGTACTTCCCGGCCCAGATTGCCGTGTTCTTCCCCGGCATCGGCTGGATTCAGGCAGTTGCCTCTGCGCTTTCGACCGGTTGGCTCAACTGGGTGCTTAACGTTGTCCTCATCGTGTTCTTCGCGTACTTCTACACCTCCATGGTGTTCAACCCCGATGACACGGCCGACAACCTTAAGAAGCAGGGCGGCTTTATTCCGGGCGTCCGTCCGGGTAGGGCTACCGCGGCCTACATCAAGAACGCGCTCAACAAGATCACGCTTCCCAGCGCTGTCTTTTTGGCGCTCATCGCCATCGTGCCTTCGATCATCTTCTCCTTCACGGGCAACCATCTGATCCAGGCGTTTGGCGGCACGTCCATCCTCATCATGGTCGGCGTCGTGCTCGACACGGTCGATAAGCTCGAAGGCCAGATCAAGATGTATGATTACGATGGATTCTTTAAATAGGCTAGAGGAGGATTGCTCATGAACCTCGTATTGCTCGGAGCTCCGGGTGCCGGTAAGGGCACCGTCGCACAGGAGCTCGTCGCCGAGTTTGGCGTCGCTCACATTTCCACGGGCGACCTGCTGCGTGCTGCCGTCAAGGGTGGCACCGAGCTTGGTATTCAGGCTAAGAAGTACATGGACGCTGGCGAGCTCGTTCCCGACCAGCTCGTGATCGACCTTGTCAAGGAGCGCCTTGCCGCCGATGACGCCCAGCAGGGCTTCATCCTCGATGGCTTCCCGCGCAACACCGCTCAGGCCGTGACGCTCGATTCCGAGCTCTCCGCCATGGGTCGCGAGATCGACTGCGCCCTTCTGGTTGATGTGGCCCCCGAGGTCATCATCGATCGTCTGTCTTCGCGTCGTACCTGCCGCGCCTGCGGTTACACCGGCACGGCTGCCGATGCTACCTGCCCCAAGTGCGGCGGCGAGATGTATCAGCGCGACGACGACAAGCCCGAGACCATCAAGAACCGTCTCGACGTCTACGAGAAGTCCACGAGCCCGCTCGTCGACTACTATCGTGGTCAGGGTCTGCTCAAGTCGGTCAACGGTGACCAGGCTCGCGAGACCGTGTACGGGGATGTCAAAGAGGCTCTCGGTCTATGATCAAGATTAAGTCTGCAACGCAAATCGAGCAGATGAAGAAGGCAGGAGCGCTATCTAAGATGGCGCTCCGCCACGTTGGAGCCATGGTTCGCCCCGGCGTGTCGACCTTCGAACTTGATCAGCTTGCCGAGCAGATTATCCGCATGCATGGCGGCACCCCGGCCTTTAAGGGTTACGGCGGGTTCCCCGGAACCATTTGCGCATCAATCAACGATGCCGTGGTCCACGGTATTCCCAACCCCGATATGATCCTGCGCGATGGCGATATCATCTCCATCGATACGGGAGCCGTTCTCGACGGTTGGGTCGGCGATAACGCTTGGACGTTTTTCGTCGGCACCCCCACGCCCGAGGCCAAGGCCCTGTGCGAGGTTACGCGCGATTGCCTAAAGGCTGCCATCGAGCAGGCTGTTCCCGGTAACCATATCGGGGACGTCGGGTATGCTGTTCAGTCCCTCGCCGAGTCTCACGGTTACGGCGTGCTTCGCGATTACGTGGGGCATGGTATCGGTCGTGTGATGCACGAGGACCCCAACGTTCCAAATTATGGAAAGAAGGGGAGAGGCGTTCGCCTTCAGGCTGGTATGGTCATCGCTATCGAGCCGATGGTTACGATGGGTTCCAATCATGTGAGCACAGGCTCCGATGGTTGGATCGTTACGACCAACGACCACCTGCCCGCCGCGCACTACGAGAACACCGTCGCCATTACCAATGACGGCCCGGTGATTCTTACCACGGATGCCCAAGGTGCTTGGTGCTCCTTGCAAGGCGGCGAGATGTAGAGGCCGCGTTCAAATTCGTCGGCATTTACATTTCAAATGTAACAAGTTCCACTTAGATGTGGAGCCATTACGAAGATATTACGATACGTGCATGCGTATTGTAGAATACTCAATCGCTGTCGTTTTCTAGAGAAAGATGATTGCTTGTGAAGAAGGAAGACGCAATTGAGCTCGAGGGTACGGTAAAGGAACCGCTGCCCAACGCCATGTTTAAGGTCGAGCTCGAGAACGGTCATTCGGTTCTGTGCAACATTTCTGGCAAGATTCGAATGAATTACATCCGCATTCTCCCCGGTGACAGGGTTGTCGTGGAGCTTTCCCCGTACGACCTGACCCGCGGTCGCATCACCTATCGCTATAAATAGCGACACGCATACACGCTCTTTTCCGACTGCAGGCTTAGCTCAACCTACGGTCGGTTTGCGTGTGAAGACCAGCCATAGTTTTAAACGCCTGCGGCTGGGCGAGTAGATAGTAGGGAAGTAGTTTGAGCGCTACCGAAAGGAAGAACGATGAAGGTACGTCCTTCGGTCAAGAAGATGTGCGATAAGTGCAAAATCATTAGGCGCCACGGCAAGGTCCTCGTCATTTGCGAGAACCCCCGTCATAAGCAGCGTCAGGGTTAAGAGAGGAGACTACGTTGGCCCGTATTAATGGTGTCGACCTCCCGCGTGAGAAGCGCGTTGAGATCGGTCTGACCTACATTTACGGCATCGGCCGCACCACTGCGACGAAGATTTGCGTCGAGTGCAACGTTAACGTGGATACGCGCGTTAAGGACCTCACCGAGGATGAGGTTAACGCCATCCGCGATTATATCGATAAGAATCAGATCATGGTTGAGGGCGACCTCCGCCGTGAGCGCAACCAGAACGTCAAGCGCCTCATGGACATCGGCTGCAACCGCGGCCTTCGTCACCGCAAGGGCCTCCCGGTCCGCGGCCAGCGCACCCACACTAACGCTCGTACCCGCAAGGGCCCGAAGCGTCAGATCGGTGCTAAGAAGAAGAAATAAGGAGCGCTAGATAGATGGCTACTGCTAAGAAGAACGTTCGCGCTGCCCGTCTGAAGCGCGCGGACCGTAAGAACATTTCCGTGGGCCAGGCTCACATTCGTTCTACGTTCAACAACACGATCGTTTCGATCACCGATCCCCAGGGCAACGTCATTTCCTGGAAGTCGGCTGGCCAGGTGGGCTTCAAGGGCTCCCGTAAGTCCACGCCGTTCGCTGCCCAGATGGCTGCCGAGGCTGCTGCCAAGCAGGCCATGGAGCACGGCATGAAGAAGGTTTCCGTCTTCGTCAAGGGCCCCGGCTCCGGTCGTGAGACCGCCATCCGCTCCCTCCAGGCTGCTGGCCTCGAGGTCTCGAGCATCCAGGACAAGACCCCCATTCCGCACAACGGCTGCCGCCCCAAGAAGCGTCGCCGCGTGTAACTGAAAGGATCGTATCAATATGGCAATCGACAGGACTCCTGTTCTTAAGCGCTGCCGTCAGCTCGGGATCGATCCCGCTGAGCTCGGTTACAGCAGCAAGAAGGAATCTATCCGTCAGCCCAAGCGCCGTCGCAAGGAATCTGAGTACGGCATGCAGCTGCGTGAGAAGCAGAAGGTCAAGTTCATCTATGGCGTTCTGGAGAAGCAGTTCCACGGCTACTTCAACAAGGCCCGTAAGATGAACGGCGTCACCGGTGAGAACCTCATGATTATCCTTGAGTCTCGCCTCGACAACGTTGTCTTCCGTCTTGGCTTTGCCCGCACCCGCAAAGAGGCTCGTCAGTCCGTCCGTCACGGTCACTTCACCGTGAACGGCAAGCGCGTGGACATTCCGTCCTACCGCGTCAAGGCTGGCGACGTCGTCGCTGTCGGCGAGAAGTTCCGTGACCTCCTCCCCATCAAGGAGGCCCTGATTTCCTCCGAGCGCTTTGAGGTCCCTGGCTGGCTCGAGGTCGATATCGAGAAGCTGTCTGGTAACGTGCTCGCTCTGCCGACGCGTGAGCAGATCAGCGGTGATATCAACGAGCAGCTCATCGTCGAGCTCTACTCTAAGTAGTCCATCCGGGCTGCTGAGGCTGGAGGTAATACATGTCAGAATTCATTAGGCCTCAGGTTCAGGTCGAAGAGATCAACGAGACCTCTGCTCGTGTCTCCGTCGAGCCGCTCGAGCGTGGCTACGGCGATACGCTGGGTAACTCGCTTCGTCGTGTTCTTCTGTCCTCGCTCGAGGGTGCCGCCGTCGAGGCCATTCAGATCGATGGTGCGCAGCACGAGTTCATGACCATCCCTAACATGGTCGAGGATGTCACCGACATCGTCCTGAATGTCAAGGGTCTTGTCTTCAGGGCTCTCGGCACGACCGACGAGGCGACCGCCACCATCTCGGTTGACGGCCCCTGCGAGGTCACCGGTGCGGACTTCTTTATTCCGTCCGAGTTTGAGCTGGTCAACCCCGAGCAGCACATTGCTACGCTCACCGAGGGTGGCCATCTCACCATGAGCATGCGCATCGGCTATGGCCGCGGCTATGTCTCTGGCGAGGCTAACAAGCGTGACAACGATCCCATCGGTGTGATCAACGTCGACTCGCTGTACTCGCCGGTGTCCCGTTGCGCCAAGCTCGTTGAGGCTTGCCGTGTCGGCCAGCATACCGACTACGACCGCCTTGTCCTCGAGATCGAGACCAACGGTTCCATCGCCCCGCGCGACGCCGTGGTCCAGGCTGCCAATATCATCAACCAGCATATGGCCGCCTTTATGAACCTTGCCGAGACCCCCGAGGTCGAGGAGGAGGCTTCGATCTTCGCTCCCGAGGTCACCAACGACAACGCCGAGCTGGACAAGCAGATCGAGGATCTGGACCTCTCCGTCCGTTCCTACAACTGCCTTAAGCGCGCCAGCATTCACTCGGTCCGTCAACTCGTTGAGTTCTCGGAGAACGATCTGCTCAACATCCGTAACTTCGGTGTTAAGTCGATCGAGGAAGTGAAGGACAAGCTTGAGTCCATGGGCCTGAGCCTGAAGGCTTAATGCTTCGCATATTTGAGGAGAAACTAGACCATGCGTCACAACGTTAAGAAGGGCCTGAAGCTCGGCACCGATGCGAGCCACACCAAGGCCATGAAGAAGAGCCTTGCTAAGGCCCTCTTCGAGAACGACCGCATCAAGACCACCGAGACCCGCGCTAAGGCGCTGCGTTCGGTCGTCGACCCGATCATCACCTGGGCTAAGAAGGGCGACCTGCACTCTCGTCGTCTGGCTATCGCCAAGCTTGGCGATAAGCAGCTCGTTGCCGAGATCTTCGACAAGGCTGCTCAGGGCATGTGGCAGGACCGCAACGGCGGTTACACCCGCATCATGAAGCTCGGTAACCGTAAGGGCGATAACGCTCCTATCGTTATCATGGAGCTCGTCACCGAGCCTTGCACGCCTAAGGCCAAGAAGGCTGCTCCGGCCCCCAAGAAGGCCGCTGCTCCCAAGAAGGTCGAGGCTGTCGAGGAGGCTCCTGCTGAGGAGACCGCTGAGTAGACATTCTGTCTGCATAGGCTATATTCGAGGGGTACGTTCGCGTACCCCTCTTTTTTTGTCGCAATACCGTTGCTAGTTTGTTGGGAGCGCCCATGACTGCGCCGTCTGATTTCAATTCGACCCCCGAGCTCGACGCCACCCTTGTATTTCGCGTGGCCTACGATGGCTCCTCCTATAGTGGATTTGCCGAGCAGCCGGGCCAGACGACGGTCGCGGGCGAGCTACGCCGTGCAATCGAGACGTTGCTGCGCCGCCCAATCGATCTGACGTGCGCGGGGCGTACCGATGCCGGCGTTCATGCGGTGGCCCAATACATCAGCGTGCCCGTAACGGACGCTGAGCTTGCGTATACGCGCCGTAGGTGGCTGAGGGCTATGGATGCCCTCCTGGGCAAAGATATCGCCATAAACGAGGTCTACAAGGCTCGTAAGGGCTTTTCTGCACGTTTTGACGCGCGCTCTCGCACGTACACCTATCGCATTGCCGACCGTGACGCGCGGCCCGTGTTGTCACGCGGTGCAGTGTGGTGGCATCGCTATCCCCTCGATGTCGATGCGATGGCGGCCGCCTGCCCTGCGCTTTTGGGCGAGCAGGACTTTAAGAGCTTTTGCAAGGTCGCCTCTGCCGTGGGCAAACCTACGCACCGCTGCGTAATGCGTGCCGAGTTTGGCCATGAGGTCGCCTTTGGCGAGGACATCCTCACGTTTACCATCGAGGGCAATGCGTTTTTGCATTCGATGGTGCGAACCATTGTGGGCACCCTTGTCGAGATCGGCATGCATCGCCGCGATCCCGAGTGGATGCGCGAGGTAATTGACGCCTGCGATCGCACCGCTGCCGGTCCTACGGCGCCCGCATGCGGTCTTACTTTTATGGGCGTGGACTACGACCCCGCCGAGCTTGTGGTCCTCGATTAGGGATGAGACTGCCTGACGGCGATCTTTGTGTGCGGCGCCTGTGGGCGGGGCGTGTGCAACATCTGTTCTTGACGTGCATCGCGGCGGACGACCGCCCGCATTAATTGACGGGGTGTACCATGAACGACAGTTTGTTACTAGCTGTCGAGAGGACGGAAAACTTGGTTCGACGTGGTTCGCATCCGCGACTTTCGGTGATCCTGATTGTTGAGGGTTCGCCCAGTTATGCGATGCGCGCTCTCGAGAGCGTCCAGAACCAAGACCTCTACGATTTGCAAATTGTCGTCGTTTGCCGCGGCGTGGTAGCTGGTGTGCGCCATTCGCTCGAAGTTGCTGCCGACAGAGACATTCATATTGATTTGATTGATGTTGAGGACCCAGCGCCTGGTGCCTGCCTGCGTGCCGGCTTTGCGGCTTCGCGCGGCTCCCAGATCATTGCGATGAATGCCAATGAGTGGTTTGCGCCGCAGTCCCTTTCGCAGATGGTCGAAAGCTCCTGCGACGCTTCTGCTGACATCGTGTTTCCCTCTGTTTCGCTCGATCGCTACGATGTTCACCGCGAACGTCATTCCCGAGTTTTGGACGCGACATCCGTTTCTGGCGATGGGGACCGGGTGGCTTGCCTGACCCAATTGGTTTCCTGTGGTTTAATCCGACAGACCTCTGGCGTGCTGTATGATCGCGCCCTCTTTGAGGCGTGCCTTGCGCATGGCGATGCGTTTCGCACGGTGTCTTTTTTGACGTTCGCGCTTTCGCAGGCAAAGCGCGTTTCGGGATGTGGTCGTGCCCGTTTTCATGCAGTGGCGCCGTCGATTACGGAGACGTTCGACCCCACGATGTTTTCCAGGCTTTCTGATGATATCGGGGCGCTCGACAGGCTTGCCGACTCGCTTGCCGTCGCGGGCGGTGGCGATCAGTTGAAGCTGGTCTGCCAGCGGTATTACTACGCCGGTCTGGTTGCCTGCATCGAAAATTTGTGTCTGAGCCCCCATGGGGTGTCTTCAATAGAGCGTTCGGCCCGTTTGCATGATATGCTCGAAGCGCAGCGTACCCGTCAGATGGTTGCGGCCCTTAAGGGCAATCATCGTGGTCTAGGTCTGCTCTATGGTTCGATAGCTAGTGCCAAGCCTATGCGGTGTGCGTTGTATACGCATCTGGCGGCCTTTTTCAATCGTTCGGGCGCCAGGACTGTCTAATAGCGTGATTTTCGAAATAAATTGCATGGAATTGTTTCGAAATGCGTTCTTATTCACTAAAACCCTCAAATAGCGCTAAACTATTCAATCACTAAGTGATTGTCTCCACCATCTTTTGGAGTGAGGTTTTGTATGGCCAAAAAACGCAATGGGCGCCAGGATGCCATCAGAGATATTGTTCGCAATAAGGACGTACGTACGCAGCGCGTTTTGGTAGACGAGCTTCGCGCCATGGGTTTCGATTGCACGCAGGCGACCGTTTCGCGCGACATCGCGGACATGGGACTGCGTAAGCTCCCCGAGGGCATCTATGTCCTTGCCGAGGACCTGCATCTGCAGCGCATGGTTTCCGAGTTGGTTACCGGCGTACTGCGCACCGATAATCTGGTTATGATCAAGGCACAGCCCGGTACGGCTTCTGGTATTGCCGCAGCGGTCGATGCCGCGGAGCTGCCCGACGTGCTTGGCTCGCTTGCCGGCAACGACACGATCTTAGTCATTGCGCAGACGGCCGAGGACGGCGAACGCCTTGAGGCGCTCATCAACAAGCTGAGTAACTCTCACAAGTAGGGGATGCGTGGCACTGCTGCTGTGCCGATTGTTGCTATAGGTAATTGCCGAGGGCGTTGACGAAGGTCAGCGCCCTTTTGCATGCCGGCACCCGTTGCTCTATCGGTCCTGCAGCCGGGGCCGTCGTGGCATTTTGTGGCATCTGCCGAAATAAAGAAGCGCCCCAGCAGCGTAACGGCTGCCCCGGGAAGAGGATA